>Ga0268262_10003593_pt1 | contig 16683 bp, 15 predicted proteins | sample TergutNc150P3_FD_190354 | JGI IMG/M metagenome (GOLD analysis project Ga0268262, IMG submission 190354) | Nasutitermes corniger P3 segment gut microbial community from laboratory colony in Florida, USA - Nc150 P3 (SPAdes) (version 2) | ecosystem: Host-associated > Arthropoda: Insects >... | reverse complement strand
CCCAAGTCTTGATCGTTTACCAGGTTGACGAGCTTTTCGTTCACATAGTCTACGGTAATAGGCACCTTGGCCGGCCCTATGTCCGGCGCTTCAAAGGAAAGCTCCTCCAGAAGGGCCTCCATTATCGTATGGAGCCTGCGGGCGCCTATGTTTTCAAGCTTTGAATTAACCTCGGCGGCCAGGACTGCCAGGCGCTCAACGGCTTCGGGGGTGAATTCTATTTCCACGTTCTCGGTGGCCATAAGTTCAGTATACTGCTTGGTAAGGGCGTTTTTTGGCTCGGTCAGGATTCTAAGGAAATCGTCTTTTCCAAGCGAGTCAAGCTCTACCCTAAGGGGAAAACGCCCTTGCAGTTCAGGGATCAAATCCGAAGGCTTGGCGATGTTAAAGGCCCCGGCGGCAATAAAAAGGATGTGCTCGGTATTTACAGAACCCCACTTGGTGTTCACCGTAGCGCCCTCAACGATGGGCAGTATGTCCCTTTGAACCCCCTCTCTGGAAACGTCCGGCCCCCCGCCCCTGTCGCCTTTAACGGCTATCTTGTCAATCTCGTCAATAAAAACAATGCCGGTTTCCTGTACCCTCTGGCGGGCTTCGTCGCTTACGCGATCCCTGTCGATGAGCTTTTCCGATTCCTCGCTAAAAAGAATTTCCCTGGCACGGCTGACGGTAACGCGCTTTTTCTTTTTGCCCCCGCCGAAGAATCCGGCAATGCCGGAAAGGCTGGATTCCAAATCTTCCACACTGCCGCCCATCATCTCGATTGAAGGAAACTGCGGGCTTTGATTGATTATTATTTCAACGGTTTTGTCCTCAAGTTTTCCATCCCTGAGCATGGCCCTGAATTTTTCCCTTGTCGGGTTCGGGGTATGGTCCGCTTCGGGTTGTTCTTCCTGAACGGCTTCTTCTTCCTGTTCTTTGCCGTCGTCCGCGCTTTCGGCAGTTTCACGCGGGATTCCTATTTGAATGGCGGTTCCCAAAAGGGACGAGCCGTGATCCCCGTTAGTCGGAATGGAAAAAGTCCCCATGGGTTTTACTATCGGGTTTGGCTGGCTTTTTTCCTTGTGCTTTTTGCCCGAGCCCGGCAGCAAGAGGTCAAGCAGGGCTTCTTCAACGTGCTTTTCCGCCTCGGCGGTAACGCTTTGCTGCATTTCCTGCTTGACCATCTGGACACCAGCGGCCATAAGGTCGCGGATCATGGATTCCACGTCTCTGCCCACATAGCCTACCTCGGTGTACTTGGTTGCCTCTACCTTAACAAAGGGAGAGCCTGCCAGTTTCGCAAGCCGCCTCGCGATCTCGGTTTTACCTACGCCGGTTGGGCCAATCATTAAAATGTTCTTTGGCGTAACGTCGTCCCGGATTTCTTCGCTGATTTTAAGTCTGCGGATCCTGTTCCTCAAAGCGATGGCCACAGCCCGCTTTGCCTTTTTCTGCCCGACAATGTATTTGTCCAACTCGGCTACAATTTCTCTTGGGCTTAGCCTGTCCACGCTTTTGTCATTCATTGGCAAGTTCCTCTATTGTTAAATTTTCGTTTGTATATACGCAAATATTCCCCGCTATTTTTAGCGAGCGCTCGGCGATTTCCCTGGCCGTAAGCTCCGAGGCGTCCAGGTACGCCAACGCAGCGGCATAGGCGTAGTTTGATCCTGAGCCGATGGCAAGGGCATCCTCCGCCGGCTCTATTACGTCGCCGGTTCCGGAAATGAGCAGGGTCTTGCCAATGTCGGCAACAAGGAGCATGGCTTCCAGACGGCGAAGGGCCCTGTCCATTCTCCATTCCCTCGCAAGCTCCACCGCAGCCCTGACAAGATCGCCTGAGTACTCCTTGAGTTTTGTCTCAAAGCGATCGTGAAGGGCGAAAACATCGGCGGTCGCACCGGCGAAACCGCAAAGGACTTTGCCGTCCATAAGGCGACGCACCTTCTTGGCGTTGTTTTTCAACACCGTTTCTCCGAAGGTAACCTGGCCGTCCCCGGCCATGGCAACTTTCCCGTAACGCCTGACAGCCAGTACCGTTGTAGATCGAACCCGTATTGTTTTTTTCGCAGTCACTTTTTCTCTCCTCCGTGTGGATGCGCCTTTTTGTAGACCTTTTTTAAGTGTTCCATGTTGACATGGGTATATCGTTGGGTCGTGCTGATGCTGGCATGGCCCAGGAGTTCCTGCACCACCCGTACATCGCAGCCTGAGTTTACCAAATGCGTCGCGAAGCTGTGGCGCAATGCGTGGGGGTGGATATTTTTATCCAGCCCCGATCTTTCGGAGTACTTTGTAATAATCCAGCGCAGGCCTGGGACAGAAATCGGATCTCCCTTGAGGCTGATAAAGAGCCTGTCGGTGGGACGTTCCGCCTTGATGCGGGCCTTTCTGGCGGGCAGATAAGCGAGCAGGGCTTCTTTTGCTTCCTCGGAGAAAAACACCTGCCGCTCCTTGTTTCCCTTCCCGATGATCCTGGCGCTTGAGAAATCATGCGCCACGTTTTTCAGGCTTATCGAAACCGCTTCGGATATGCGAAGCCCGCCCGAATACATCGCCAGGATCAGCGCCTTGTCCCGATCGGGCCATAGTATGCCAGCCTTTTCGGGGAGCGTGGAAAAGTGGGCCATCTCGGCCTCCCACAGAAAGACGGGAAGCGTTTTTGGCGTTTTTAGGTTTCTTAAAGGGGAAGAGGGATCGTCTTCACGAAAGCCGAAACGCAGCATCCAGCGGTAAAAACCGCGAATGGAAGAAAGCGCCCTGTTCACGCTTACGGAAGCGGCTCCCTCGGCGGAAAGGTCGGCGATAAATCCCCTCACCTGCGCCCGCTCCGCCTTTTCGGGGGAAAAGCAATGGTTGGCGCAATAGTCGGAGAAATGCTGGAGATCGCGCCTGTACGCGGAAGCGGTGCGCTCGGAGACTCCCCTGACAGAAGAAAGGTAGCCAAGGTATTCTTCCACACGATTTTCCTCGTTTGGATTGGACAGATCGGGACGATTGTCGTTATTCGCCATTGCTCTCATCCTTCTCGTCATCTTTGGAATGAAGAAAATCGCACTCCGGGTTTATGCAGGCCTTGTGGCTTCCGTTTTTCTTGTCGTATTTTTCCACCAGAAACTGTCCACATTTGGGACAGTTCTGATTGATGGGCTTAAAGTGGCTGATGAAATCACATTCGGGGTAATTGGTGCATCCGTAAAACTCCTTGCCCCGACCCTTCGTTTTTCGGGAAACTATGTCCCCTGAGCATTTTGGGCATTTGGCCAGCGGTATCGACTTGGTGTTCTTACATTCGGGGAAACCGGGACAGGCAAGGAAGAAACCGAAGCGCCCAAGTTTTTTAACGAGCTTCCTGCCGCATTTTTCGCAAACGTAGTCCGTTTCCTCATCCAGCGTGCCTTTAAAGGATTCCAGCGTTTTTCCAACTTCGTCCACGCGGTATTTAAAGGGATCCCAAAACTCGCGTATCATGTCCGGCCACGATCTCTGGCTGTCCTCGACCTCGTCAAGCATGTTTTCCATTGAGGCGGTAAAACTCGCGTTCACCACTTGCGGAAAATTTTCCACAAGCAGATCGTTTATCATCCTGCCCAAAACGGTAGGGACAAGCTGTTTGTTCGATCTGACGACATAATAGCGATCCAAAAGGACGGAAATTATCGGCACGTAGGTCGAGGGCCTGCCAATGCCCTTCTCTTCCAGGGTCTTAACAATGGACGCGTCGGTGAAACGGGGCGGCCCCTGGGTAAAGTGCTGTTCCGGCCTGAACTGGTCAACCTTAACTTTGTCGCCCTTCTTTAGCGACGGAAAAGAGCTCCCCTTTTCATCCCTGGATGCCAGGAGTTTTATCGCACGGTAAAAACCTTTTTCAATTACTTTTGTACCCGCCAGGCGGAACACGCCACAGGCATCGCCCGATATAGCTGAAATGTCAATGCTCACGGTTTTTGTCCTGGCGTTTTTCATCTGGCTGGACACAAACCTTTCCCAGATAATAGTGTAAAGTTTCAACTGATCTTTAGTCAGGTATTCTTTTACGCTGTCCGGGGTATAGCTGATATAGGTTGGCCTTATTGCCTCGTGGGCATCCTGGGCCTTTTTTCCCACCGAGTATTCCTGCGCCTGATCGGGAAGCTCCGCCGGAAAATTTTCGCCAATCCATTTTCGGGCTTCTTCCTGGGCGCTTTTTGAAATTCGCACCGAATCGGTACGCATATACGTGATAAGCCCGACACGGGAGCTTTGAAGGTTTATTCCTTCGTACAGCTGTTGGGCAATCTGCATGGTTTTCCTGGAGGTGAAGCCCAGACGGTTCGCGGAAGTCTGCTGAAGCTGGGAGGTTGTAAATGGCGGCTTCGGCTTTACGCTTTTTTCGATTTCCCTTGTATCGGAAACAAGACATTCGCTGTTTTTAACGGCGTCAATTATGGAGCGTACATCGCCTTCGTTTTTTAGTTCCGGCTTTTCCCCGTTCCACAAAACCAGCTGGGCCGTATACGAAGTTTTGCCGGCTTTGAAGTCCGCTTCCAGCGTCCAGTACTCTTCGGGGACAAAGGATTCCACTTCCTTTTCCCTCTCGCAGATAAGGCGGAGCGCCACCGACTGTACCCTTCCCGCCGAAAGCCCGTTCTTCACTTTTTTCCAGAGCAAAGGCGATAGGTTGTAGCCCACAAGGCGGTCAAGAATACGCCGGGCTTTCTGCGCGTTTACTTTGGCTTCGTCAATCGTTGACGGATTTGCCACCGCGTCCCTTATAGCGCCGGGGGTGATCTCGTTAAAAGCAATGCGCTGGATGGGCACGTTCTCGGTTTTTGCGGTAATCGCGTTTCTTAAGTGCCAGGCAATCGCCTCGCCCTCGCGGTCATTATCGCTTGCCAGAAGCACCGTGCCAGCTTTTTTCGCGTCCCCCTGAAGTTCTTTAAGGAGCTTTGCCCGCCCGCGGACGGTTATGTACTCCGGCTCAAAATTTTTCTCTATGTCGATGGCAAGGCGGGATTTTGGAAGATCGATCAAGTGCCCCATGGAGGCCTTTACCGTGTATGAGGAGCCAAGGTACTTCTCGATTGTCTTTGCCTTTGCCGGGGACTCGACGATAACGAGTATCTTTTTTTCTTCCTTAGCGCTTTTCGCTTTCGCTGCCATTTTCCTTCCTTAAACTTTACAACTTAATATCGAGATATTCTGCCATGGACGTGGCAAGGCCTACCGCTTCGTCCTGTTCTGTATTCACCTCTTTTAATGGAACGCCTTCCAGATTCCATTCCGCAAGAATATCCTTAACGGAAGAAAGAATCAAAGCTCCCTCTTTCGCAAGCAGTACAGTGCCTGCGTTCCATGCGCTCTGCGTTGAAGAAATTCCCGCCTTGTCCACCCAAAGATCCCTGCCCTGATCCTTAGCGAAGTCGGCCGTAATAAGGGCCCCGGATTTTTCAGGCGCTTCTACTATAACGGTTCCGCGGGCGAGACCCGATATAATCCGGTTACGCTCGGGAAAATTCCACTTTCGGGGGCCCGTTCCCGGCGGGTACTCCGAAAGAATAACCCCGCCTGTTTCCAGAATGCGCTTCGCAAGAAAGCGGTTAGAAGCAGGGTAAACCATATCGGGGCTTGAACCAAGTACGGCAACCGTAGGCGATCCGGCTTCCATGTTTCCACGGTGGGCCATCGAGTCAATGCCCAACGCAAGCCCCGACACAACGTGGATACCGGCCCTGCCAAGTTCCAGGCCAATATCAAAGGCCCGCTTTGCCCCCTGCGAAGACGGCCTTCTGGTTCCCACCACCGCAGTCATCGGCTTAACCGGATCGGGAAGAACGCCCCGGTAAAACAACAGCGCCGGGGGATCGTATATCTCGCGGAGCAACGGCGGATAGCTCTCTTCGCGCCAGGACACAATGCGGATGCCAAGCTTTCTGGCCCTGTCCGCGTCCTTTTCCGCCATTGCGTGTATGGCGGACATTTTAAATTTATTTGAGGCTTTTTCTAATGCCCTTCCTACAAGGTTTTCGATATCCTTTATTGTAAGTGTCGATAAATCATCTTCCTTGTCAAATTTCTTTATCAATTCTACGCGTTCATTGGCTTTGAGTCCGGGAATGTGGCAGATCATAAGGTCAAGCAAGTTATCCATTCATTTGCTCCATTACAGCCTGCCGGTTATTTTGCGCGTCTTTTCTTTTTTGCTCGTCCATTGTAAGGGTGATGATCCTGTCGTAAAGATCAACGGCGGCCTTATAGTTTCTTAGCATATAATAAGCCCGCGCCAGTACGAACATGGTATCTGTATCGTTCCGGGAAATTTCAAGGTATTTCTGAAGATGGGGAATAGCGTCTTCCGGCCTGTCAAGCTCAAAAACGTAAAGCACCCCAAGGCCGTATCTGGGACTTAGGTAACGGCCGTCAAGCTCAATGGCCCGCAAAAACGCTTCTTCCGCAAGGGAGTAATACTCTTCTTTTTCGGTGTTTTCCCTTCCGGGAAAAGCGTGGGAGGCTTTGGCCATTATGCCTGCCGAAAGGCCGGTGTTGTAATGAATGGACGCGTCTTGAGGCAGGTAATAGGCGGCGTTCCTGAGGGCTTCAAGCGCTTCCCCATGAAGGCTGCGATCCTGCAAGCGGGAGGCAAGGAGCTTCCAGTAGATTCCGGTTTGGGCCACATCGCTTGCATACCTTTCTATCCTTTTCTCGTACTCCGCGATTGCTGCTTTTAGTTCCTCCACCGTAGACGGAGGATTAGAAGCGCCGGAAAAATAAATCCGTTGCGCCTGTGCGCCGTAGGTTTTGTTTTTTTCATACCGCGAATACATGGAAAAAGCAGAGACAATTACCAACACTACAGCCAATAGCGTAATTATTTTTCCTTTCATTGTTCGCCGCTCCATGCTTTTAGCTTCGGAAGATACTTACTGTGGCTTTCCGATAAAAGCGACGAATCAATGTGGGTGTAGATCTGCGTGGTTGAAATTTCCGCGTGTCCCAGGAGTTCCTGCACGGAGCGCAGATCCGCCCCGCCCGCAAGCAGTTCTGTGGCAAAGGTATGCCGCATGGTGTGGAGCTTGGTTGAAAGTCCTGCCTTAACCGCTATTGGTTTGTAGTTTTTCCATATCCCTTTGCGGGAAAGCCTTTTGCCGCTTCTGCCCAGGAAGAGGGCTTTGGTCCTTCCAATCCCCTGCAATTCCGGCCTTGCCTCTTTTAAATAGCGCTTTAACCAATGCAGGGCCTCCGGGCCAAAGACGACCAGTCTTTCCTTGTTCCCCTTTCCGGTGACCCTTGCCATGTTTTCCGCAAGAAAGAGATCTTCAGTGTTAAGGCCCACTGCCTCCGAAATCCGAAGCCCGGCGGAATAAATAAGCTCGTACAGCGCCCTGTTCCTGATCCCCAAAGCAGAGTCCGTATCAATTGACGAAAGCAGGGCGTCAACGTCTTCCTTTCGATGAACCTCGGGAAGCCTGTCAACCCTGCGGGGAACTTGCAGAAGGGAGGCCAAACCGGAAACGCCTGAAAAGTTGGAGTCTTCCAGGAAGCGGAAAAACGAGCGCAAGGCGGAAATTGCCTTTGCCACCGATCTTGAATCAATACCGTCGCATTTTCTGCGATGCTCAAGGTAGCGCGTAACGGCGGAAACGTCTACCGCCTTTCCCCCGGACGATTCACTTGAATTTAGCGACAGCTTTTCTCCCTCAAGCCAGTCCAGAAACTTCCTTATTTCAAACCTGTAGGTTTCGGCTGTTAAAGGAGCCCTGCGCTCAAGGGCAATGAGGCGGGAATAGTAGTTCTCAAGAAGCGAAAGCTTGTCCACGGTTTCCTTTTAGCTGTATTGGGTCTTTGCAGTAGTGTCGCCCGATACACAGAAAAACCTGCGATCCCTTATGACCGTGGGAACGTCCAAATCTTCGTTCTCGTACCTGAATTCGTCGCGTTTGCCCCTCGGCGGAAGAATATCCAGATTGATTCCGTTACCGATGATGGTGTTGTATTCGTTACTGCTTATTATCTCGCTTTTTTTTGCGCTCACCGGGCTTATCGTTTCTGGCGGCGGCTCCTGTTCGTTACAGGCGTTAAAGCCCGTGGCAATCACAGTAACCTTTATTTTGTCTCCAAGGCTCTGATCAAAGTACAAGCCGGAAATAATATTCGCGCCGGGATCGATGTCCGCTGTAATGCGCTTGACTATGTCGTCATATTCGACAAGCGGAAGGTCCTCGCTGGCTGCCAGGTAAATAAGAACGCGGGTGGCCCCCTTTATGGAAACATCTTCCAAAAGCGGATTGTCCAGAATGCTTGTAACGGCTTCCTCCACGCGGTTCTCCCCGCTTCCACAGCCGATTGCCATCAGCGCGTCTCCCTGATCCTTCATAACGGTCAGGGCGTCGGCAAAGTCTATATTGATAAACCCGGTTTCTATTATGATGTCGGAAATGCCCTGAACTCCCTGGCGTAGAATGTCGTTCGCCCTGCGGACCGCCTCGGGAATGCTGGTTTTTCGCTCGACGTTGTTTAACAGCCTTTGATTTGGAATAACGATAAGGGTATCAACTTTTTCCCTTAACATGGCTATCCCCCTTTCGGCAATATCCATGCGGTACCTTCTTTCGTAATCAAAAGGCTTTGTTACCACACCCACTGTCAAAGCGCCCTGGCTTTTGGCAATCTCGGCAATGACAGGGGCCGAGCCTGTTCCCGTTCCCCCGCCCATACCGGCTGTAACAAAAACCATATCCGACCCGGCAAGAGCCCTGGCTATTTCTTCCCGGCTTTCATGGGCGGCCTCCTCGCCTATTTCCGGTATGCCGCCCGCGCCCCTGCCTTCGGTTAGCTCAGAGCCAATCTGGAGTTTTATCTCCGCCTTGCTTCTTCTCAGGGCTTGCATGTCCGTATTGACAGCGATGAATTTAACGCCCTTAATCCCGCAGTCAATCATTCCGTCTACGGTGTTTGAACCGCAGCCACCAGTCCCAATCACAACAATAGAAACGGGCTTTTCCTTTTTTACGGTTTCGCTTAACAATTCAAAATTCATAATCCCTCCCAAATTATGCTGAAAACTCCTTTACCGGTGTTTTCTAAAAAAATTCTTTTTCAAACCAATCTTTCAGTTTTTCCCAAACCCTTGGCCCCCCCTTGTCTCTGGATTCGCCGCCATGAACGCTTCCTTCTTTCTGCCCGCGTTCGTATCCTTCAAGCACGAGCCCCACGGCGGTCGCAAAAACGGGGCTTCGGTAATCTTCAACAAGACCTCCTACAGACAATGGAATTCCCACCCTTACGGGCATATTGAAAACCTGGGCAGCCAAATCCGCCGCTCCCAAAAGTTGGGAGCCGCCGCCTGTAAGCACGACTCCCCCGACCAGGGGCCGCGAAAACGAAAGCTTGTCCAGCTTTTCCTTGACCAGCTTAAAAGTCTCTTCCATCCTTGGGCGAATAATCGCGAATATCTGCGGCCTGGGTATGGACTGGGGCGCCCTTCCCCCGACTCCCGGAACGATGATTTCATCGCCCTCTTCCATGAACGGCTCCCAGCAACATCCCGCTTCAATTTTTATTTTTTCCGCGATTTCATAGGAAACGCTTTTCATTATTGATATGTCGCCTGTCACTTGCGTGCCGCCTGCGGGTATCGTGCTGATGGAATAAGGCGCGCCTCCGGAATAAACCAGCACATTGGTAGTCCCACCGCCCAGGTCAACCAGCGCGACGCCCAGCTCTTTTTCTTCCGGATTAAGCACGGCGCGCCCGGCGGCAAGGGTTTCCAATATAAGATCTTTAACGCGGAATCCGGCGCGGTTCACGCACTTGATAAGGTTTTGCGCGCCGGTTGTGGAACAGGTGATAATATGAACTTCGGCTTCAAGCCTTACGCCAATCATGTTTAGCGGATCCTGAATTCCCTTCTGATCGTCTACGGTAAAGCTTTGGGGTATTACCTCAAGGAGCCTTCTGTCCATGGGTATAAGCACTGCCTGGGCCGCTTCAAGAACCCGCTTGATGTCGTCGCCGGCTATTTCGCGGGTTTCACGGCCCCTGCCGGTTACCGCTACAACCCCTCGGGAGTTGATCCCTTCAATATGACTGCCGCCAATGCCTGTCCAGGCCTCATGCACTTCCCTGCCGCTCATCATTTCCGCAGCCTCGATGGCCTGCGCAACAGAACGCAGAGTCGCTTCAATATTTACCACCACGCCCTTTCTGAGTCCGGTAGAAGGGGCAGTCCCTACCCCGGTAATTTCCAACAAACCATTCCCGCTTATTTCGCCGATTACAGCGCATACCTTGGTCGTACCTATGTCCAGACCGACCACCAATTCTTCATTACTCAGGATATGCCTCCTTCGGGATATACGAAGCTATACCGGAACGAAAATCAAGGGTATCTATTCCGAGCGAATCCGACAGCACGTCTACCATCAAAAGGGCGTAACGCAGCATGTCTTCGCTTATTTCCGACATTCGAACCTTTATCTTTTTATGGGCCGGATAGAGAACTAAATCAAAGCCGTCAAAAAGTTTTCTGTATATTCTGAATTCCGAAACCGCAGAAAGCAGTTCCGGCGCGGACATTTCAATTTTTTCCAGCTCTTTCAGGAAAGGAATAAAATTCCCCGGAAGCCTCATCCCGGGAACCGGGTCTTCAATAATAAGGCCGGAAATCACAGGGTAAAGGCCCGGAAGGGCTTTCCCGCCGGTTTCAAAAATTACGCCCTGGCTGTCAAACACCACCGGCACAGTTTTGCCATTAACGGAGGCAAAGGCAAAGGCGACAGGCTTGCGTTCCTCAAGGACAATCCTCAGCCTGTTCGGGAAGAATTTGAAAACCCTGGCAGATTCAACCGAGCTGATCCCCATCAGGGCATTTTCTATTTTTAAAGCATCTGTCGTAAAATAAGAAGACGAAGCGCTTATTCCCGCTATTGCCAGAATTTCATTTCTGTCAATCCCGTCGAAACCTGTAATGTCAATTTTGGAAAACTGCCTGAAAGGGCTAACCCCCAAAAGCCAGATTAGCTCCGCGCCCAGGCAGAGGGCCGCAATCACAATGAATATTTTAATAAACCTTTCAAAACCTGACGGGGCTTCCGAGTTGTCCAATACGTAATCGCCGGCCATTTTAGCTTTCCTCCTTGTACACGCGGTTTTTTGAGGTTCTGGAAACATTCACCACAAGGCCGACCATTATCAGCGTTGTCGCCAGCGACGATCCGCCGGCTGAAAAAAACGGCAGAGGAATCCCGGTCGCGGGCAAAGCCCCGGCGGTAACGGCTATATTAAGCAGAGCCTGCGTAATTATTATCGTAACAAGGCCGCAGCCCAAAAGGCGGTTAAAGGGCCTTTCATTGTTCATGGAATCTATGTATCCCCGGACAGCGAAAACGGCAAACAGCATGAAAAAGAACATAACTCCCAGAAAACCCATCTCTTCGGCAAAAGACGAGAAAATAAAATCCGAATGAATTTCAGGGACGCCCGCGATTTTCCGTGTGCCTTGCCCGATGCCCTTGCCCCAAAATCCGCCCGAACTTATTGAAAGAATCGAGGAATTAACTTGATAACTCGCTCCCTGCGGCTCAAAATCCGGGTGTATGTAGCTAATGAAACGCCTGACCCTGTGCTCTTTTTGTAAAACCAGAAGCGCCGCGGTGGGCAAAAACATAAGAAGGGCACCGAAGAAATAACGGAAGCGGACTCCCGCAAGGAAAAAAATAAAAAGCGCGTTAAACGCAAGAAACACCGCGGTTGAAAAATTATTCTGCAAAAATATCAAAACGAAAAAAACGCCGGTTATCAAAGCCGGGGGGATAATGCTACGGGTAAGATTGCTTGTTCCGTTTTTTTTCTTCTCAAAATAATGCGCCAGATACAGGGGGAGGACAAGCTTTACCAGCTCCGAAGGCTGATACGTGAAAGAACCGAACCCTATCCAGCGGGACGCCCCGTTTATATTAACGCCAATTCCCGGTACAAAGGCAAGGGCGCAAAGCAAAATGCTTCCAAACACCAATGGCTTTATAAATTTGCGGAGCAAATCCAGATCGACAACAGAAAAGATAAAAAATAAAACAATTCCGACAAGGCCCAGGACCGCCTGCCGTGTAACCAGGTACAGCCCGTCTCCGTTGAACCACCTTTGCGCAAAGGCGTAAGACGCCGAGTAGAGGGTTACGAGGCCCAGAGCGACAAGAAGCAAAACACTGGCAACAAGCAGGTGATCCGTTCTTTGCTTTTCGTACTTGAATTGCATGTCCATAAATGTTACTGGATCTTCAGCGTTGACAACGCGATGATCGCAAACAGCCCTCCCATTATCCAGAAACGGATTACTACCTTGTTTTCCGCCCAGCCGGATAATTCAAAATGATGGTGAATGGGCGCCATTTTAAACACCCGCTTCTTCCGCAGTTTAAAATAAAACACCTGTATAATCACCGAGGCAATTTCCAGGACAAAAACCCCTCCAATAATTAATATCAGCACTTCTTTTTTTATTATGAGGGAAATAACCGCGATAACTCCTCCAAGGGAAAGAGACCCCACGTCGCCCATGAACACTTCTGCGGGGTGGGCGTTAAACCAAAGAAAGCCGATACAGGCCCCCGTTGCCGCCAGGCATAACACAGTAAGCTCGCCAGCGCCCGGAATATAGGGGATCCCCAAATAGGATGAAAAATCCGAACGCCCGGAAAGGTAGGTCAAAATCGCAAGAGAAATAAAAACCATTATTAAAAGACCGGCAAGGAGCCCGTCAAGGCCGTCGGAAAAATTAACCGCGTTTGATTCTGCCATGATTAGAAGCACGCCGAAGGGCACCCAGAGAAAGCCCATATCCACGACGGGGTTTTTATAAAAAGGAAGATAAAGGCTGGTTATTCCTTCTTCCCCCGTGAAATAAAGAATCAGCATTACCGCGAGGGCAATTAAAAATTGAAAAAGCAGTTTTGCCTTTGCGTGAAGGCCGTCGCTTGAGTGCTTTGTGACTTTTAAGTAATCGTCCAAAAAGCCGACCAGGCCAAAAGCAACCAAGGCCCCAATTGCAATCCATACTTTTCCGTTGTCAAGGTCGGTCCAGAAAACCATGGAGATTACAATCGCGAGAACAACAAATATCCCGCCCATGGTTGGGGTGCCGCCTTTTGCCAAATGCGTAGCGGGGCCGTCTTCCCTAATCGCCTGGCCAATTTTTAGTTGTTTAAGGGCTTCGATAATTTTTGGACCGAAAATATAGCAAATAAGCAAGGTTGTTAAAGCGGCATAAGCGCCGCGGAAACTCAGGTACTGAAAGACGTTAAAGGGGGTAAAGTATTTTGCCAAAGGATAAACAAATTCAAGAAACATGGCTTTCCCCCAAAAGCATCGCTGTCAGCGTTTCCAGTTCGCAGCCGCGTGAGCCTTTTAGCAAAACCAGGTCCCCGCTTTTAACGCTGGAATCCAGAGCCCTGGAAAGCTCGTCCCTGTCCTTCGTGTACAGGGAAAGCAAACCAGCCGCTTCCTTTTTCATTGTTTCGGCGGCAGCCTGTATTTCCTCGCCGAAAAGAAAAACCATCCCGGCTTTGCAGGAGGCAAGCCTTCTGCCAAGATCCGCGTGGGCCTTTTCCGAAGCGTCTCCAAGTTCCAGCATGGAACCCATCACATATATCCGCCTGCCCGGCCATTCCAGGCTGTCGCAAAAATCCAGGGCCTCTTCCACGCTTTCGGGGTTTGAGTTGTAGCAGTCCCTGATTACGGTTGTCCTGCCGTAAAGAATTTCCCCCCTTCCAAAAAGCGGCTTTACCGACTCGATGCCACTGCGGATTGAACCTGCGCTGATCCCCAGTTCCAGGGCCAGGGCCGTCGCGGCCAGGGCGTTCGCAAGGTTAAACTTTCCCGGCAGGCCGAAGCGGACGCTCTTGCCTTCCCAGACAATTTCAGTACCGTGCAGTCCCATGTCCCTGATCTCGCCAAGGGGGCCAAGCGAAGAAGGGCCGTAGAAGACAACCTTGCCGTTAATGTCCTTCGCGAGAAAATCGCGGTAGTCGTCGTTCTCCGGAACCAGAGCCGTGTTCGCCCCTGTAAACCGCGAGAAAATTTTCTTTTTTTCCTCCGCGATTGCCCGGCGACTGCCGAGAATACCAATATGGGCGGAACCGATGTTTGTTATTAAGGCAAGGTTCGGATTAAGCACTGCGGCCAGATCCGCAATTTCCCCCGGCCTGTTCATGCCCGCCTCGAATATGCCTACCTGGTGATTCTGCCTTACTTCAAAAACCGAAAGGGGAAGCCCCGTTTCCGAATTAAGGTTTCCCTCGTTCATTACCACCGATTTTTCCTGGCCAATGATCGCGGACGCGATTTCCTTTGTCGTGGTCTTTCCGGATGAACCAGTAATGCCGATTCTAACCAGATTTGAAAACTGCCTTAAATAAGCTCCAGCCGCATTTTGCAGGGCTTTAAGCGTGTCTTCTACTGCGATTAAAACCCTGTTCCATTTCTGCGCAAGCCCTGTAAGGTCGAAAGCCGGGTTTTGCAGGGCGGAGACAGCCACCATGGCGCCGGAAGCCCCGGCCCCAAAGGCGGCGTCTACAAACTTGTGGCCGTCCAGGGCGTTACCCCGGAGGGCCACAAAAAGGGCTCCCGGACGTACCTTCCTTGAATCAATAGCGACCGAAGAGAAACCTTCATTCTTTCTCCCTTCTCCCTGTTTCCCCTCCCCGGTAAACAGAGCTGCCCCAAGGGCCTGGGAAAGGCTGGAAAAACTCATAAGGTTTTCCATCACTGCCCCTGCCCCCCTTGTCCATCGATTCTAATCTGAAGAACGTCCTCAGGCCGCACTTTTACGAGCCCAAGGTCATTGACGGCAATTTGCTTGATCCTTAAAGAAGAGGAAAGCACGGCAATTGCCGCAATAAGTTTCTTATTGCTGTTTACCCAGTCTTCCTGGACTGCCTCAAGGCGTTTGACATTCTTTTCCAGTTCGGTATACCGGACAGACTGCCAGACAGCAACCCCCAGGAAGAAGGGTATAGTCAATACAAAGAAATATAAAAACGCGTAACGTTTAATCACAATCCGGCCTCGTCTAAAATTTTCTCAACCGCCCTAAAGCGGGCACTGCGGGATGGGGGATTTTTCCTTGTTTCTTCTTCTCCGGGGCTGATTCCCTTTTTGGTCAGGATCATCAGCTCTCTTTGGCCCCCGCATTTACATATCGGCGCTTCCGGAGGGCATATACAGTCCTTGTTTTTCACCCGGAAGAAGTTCTTCACTATTCTGTCCTCGAGGGAATGAAAGCTTATTACCCCCAGCCTTCCCCCCGGTTCCAGAATCCTAAAAGCGGCTTCAAGAAGATCCGCCAGCCTGGACAGCTCACCGTTTACGGCGATCCTTAAAGCCATAAAAGTCTTTGTGGCGCTGTGAATCGGCCCGCGGCGGTAAGCCGGCGGCACGGCGCTTTCAATTATCTCCGCCAAAAGCGCGGAACTGGTGATCATTCCGCCGGCTTTTGCTTCGCAAATCGCCCTGGCAATGCGCCGCGAATAGCGCTCGCCTCCGTTCGCGTAGATGAGATCGGCCAAATCTTTTTCCGAAAGCCGCTCGATCAATTCCGCCGCGCTTAAGCCGGATGAAGTGTCTATTCTCATGTCAAGCTTTTCATCGTAACGGAAGCTAAAGCCCCGTCCGCTTTTTTCGTAATGGTAAAGGCTGACCCCCAGATCCATCAGTATCGTGTCGGGGCGCTTGTATTTGCCGGGGTATTCCGCAAAAAAATCGTGCGACCAGCCGTTGTAGAATTTGACCCTCTCGCCGAAAGGGGCAAGCCGCTCCTGGGCGATTTTCAGTATCTCCGCATCAGCGTCAATGGCAATAGCCTTAAGCTCGGGGAACTGGCTTAAGAAGGAATTAAGATGCCCTCCTTCCCCAACTGTGGCGTCTACCATCAGCTCGCCTGCTTTTCGGGGGGCAAGGTACTCAATTGTCTCTTCCAGCAGTACCGGAGTGTGAATTGCTTCCATAAAATCCTAACCGGCCTTAAAAATATCTTTGGAGCCAAGCTTGTTTATTGCGGCACGGGCAAGCGCGTCATTTTCCGCAAGATAAGCGTCGAATGTGGCAATATCCCATATTGAAAGCCGATCCTCGGCGCTTATCACTATGCAATCCCTGGTTAAATTTGCGTATTTGCGAAAAGTCGGAGGAATGGCGATACGGCCGGCCTTGTCTATTTCCACTACCTGGGCTTGATGAAGGTGCTTGTTCTCGAGAATTCGCCTTTCGTCCTGGGTATACATTTCAGGATTGCGCAAATTCTGTTCAAAATGTTCCCAGGCAACCGGTTTCATTACGTAGACGCACTGCTCAATACCCCAGGCTATTACGAGTTCGCCCTGAAATTGTTCTCTAAAGCGAACGGGTATACTCACGCGGCCTTTATCGTCGAGGGTACTTTCCGCAGATCCGGTCTTTAACTCCATTCCCACAAATTCCTAGTTTTTACTAAATTTTACCACAATTCAACACACTTTTCAACATTATTTATGAATAAATATAAGCAGTCAAGCAAAAAGTCAGAAAAAATTATGCTTAGTAAAAAAAAATCCACTGGATACTATACAAATGTAAAGTTGTAGGCCGATCTTGATATTAAACGACAAGGACGGTTAAGCTTTTGCAATGTTTATTACCGAGTACTTTATTGTATTTCCTGAGGGCGACGCCCAGGAAATTCGCGGCAGGTTG
>Ga0268262_10003592_pt1 | contig 16685 bp, 14 predicted proteins | sample TergutNc150P3_FD_190354 | JGI IMG/M metagenome (GOLD analysis project Ga0268262, IMG submission 190354) | Nasutitermes corniger P3 segment gut microbial community from laboratory colony in Florida, USA - Nc150 P3 (SPAdes) (version 2) | ecosystem: Host-associated > Arthropoda: Insects >... | reverse complement strand
ATGACAATAGGCGACTTAATATTGCGCTTACCCAGTTCTTCAATCGTAAAATCAAAAGTTTCGGTCATAATACCCCCTACTTACTAATATAAAGCCAAACAGGGATTTTATCAACCGACAATCCCCGCCCTAATCCGGCATAGAAAAAATGTTTACCCTGTTAATTAATGCGGTTTTGGCGCAAAACCCGCAACCAAATTCCCTTTTTGGGGTCAAAAAAACATCTTGACAAATTCAGGAAATTCATTATGATTAGGAGAATGACAAATATATAAAATTTGTCATAATGGATAAAAATGGCAATTGAAATCATTGGAACCGGTAAAGCTGTACCTCCCCAAAAAGTTACTAATGACGATTTAGCGGCCCGGATTGACACCAGCGATGAGTGGATTCAATCCCACACAGGGATTAAAACCCGCCATATTGCCGATGAAAGTATGGCAACCAGCGATCTTGCCCTGGAATCGGCGAAAAATGCCCTGGCAATGGCGGCTGGTTTTACCGGAAATGCCAAATCAGAGCCGGAAGAACGGGATCGCGCCGCCGCGGAAGCGGCAAAAAGCATAGATCTTATCGTTGTGGGCACTGCCACGCCGGATTTTTACGGCTGTCCCTCTGTCGCCTGCATTGTTCAGCACCGATTGGGGGCAAAACAGGCCGCGGCAATGGATATTACCGCCGGATGCACCGGTTTTATCTATGGTTTGGAAACAGCCGCCGGTCTTTTGAACCTGGGCAGGGGGCGCAAACGCGCGCTGGTTATCGGCGCTGAAACCCTCAGCAGGGTAACAGACTGGGATGACCGGGGAACCTGCGTCCTTTTTGGGGACGGAGCCGGGGCGGTCGTTCTTGAAAAAACCAGCGCCCCGTCTGAAGGGCCGGGACGGCGGGGAATCGTACAGGCTATGCTTTACGCGGACGGTTCCGGCGGGGAAAGTCTGCTGTTCCGCCGGGGAGGTTCGCGCAACCCTTTTAAAACGGGTGAAATCATCGAAAAGGGAATCTATATTGAAATGAACGGCCAAGAAGTGTATAACTTTGCGGTCAAGGCAGTTACCGATACGGCAAACGCGTTAATGCAGGCCGATGGGATCAGCCCGGATGATATTGCGTGGATAATCCCCCATCAGGCAAATGCCCGAATCGTACAGGCGGCGGGAAAGCGGCTTAAAATCTCCACTGAAAAACTTTATCTTAACATAGAAGAATACGCCAACACTTCGGCGGCTTCGATTCCCCTTGCGCTGGATGAGTTGAACCGGAACGGAAAACTTAAAAAAGGCGACTTAATCATGACCATCGGTTTTGGCGGAGGCCTGACCTATGGCGGCAATATAATTGTGTGGTAGGAGAATTTTTTTATGGCGAAAAACGATGTAGTGTATTTATTTCCCGGCCAGGGAGCCCAGTATCAGGGAATGGCGCTGGATTTTTTAGGTACCGGCAGCGCGGCGGTAAAAAAGCTGTTTGAGCAGGCTTCGGCAATTTTTGAAAAAGACGCCGAAGCATGGCTGCGGGATTCGGACGCGGATACCTTAAAACGGACGGATGTTTCCCAGCCCACGGTAACGCTGGCAAATCTTGCCGCCGCCGCCTTTTTGGGCGAACAGGGGTATAGTCCGGTTGCCTGCGCCGGTTTCAGTTTGGGCGAATATGCCGCCTTGGTGTGCGCCGGCGTTATCAGCGCGGAAGATTGTTTTCGTCTGGTAAAAGCCCGCGGTGCGGCGATGCAGGCAAACGCTGACCGTCTGCGGGAAGCGGCGGGTGGGGATGCCGCGGCGGCGCCGGGCATGGCGGCCATTGTCGGGCTTGCCCCCGAACAGGTAGAATCCCTTATTGCCCAATGGGGAATAAAAGATATATATGCGGCAAATATCAATTCGCCGAAACAGGTAGCGGTCAGCGGAACCGCCGCCGCGTTAACTGAAGCAGAAAACCGTTTTAAGGAAGCGGGAGCCCGCCGTGTGCTGCGATTGCAGGTTGCCGGCCCCTTCCATTCACCGCTGCTCGCCGATGCCGCCGAAGCCTTTGCGCCTGCGCTTGAAAGCGTTCAGTTCAGCGACCCCAAGGTTCCCCTGTACTCCAACGTCGCTGGCAAGCGGGTTGCTTCCGGCGCGGAGGCGAAAAAACTCGCCCTTGCCCAAATTACCAGTCCCGTCCGCTGGATTGATGAAGAAGCGGCAATCATTGCCGTGGGCGGTTTTGCGGCCTGCCTCGAAGTCGGCCCCGGCAAAGTCTTGCAGGGCCTCTGGAAAGATTCAGGCAGCGAGCTTCCCTGTTACGCCGCGGGAACCGTAGAAGATATTGGAAAAATTATATAACGGAGGAAGTATGAGACTGGAAAATAAAAAAGCGTTGATAACCGGAGCGTACCGGGGGATCGGTAAAGTGATTACCGACCTGTTTATCGCCGAAGGCGCGGAGGTCTGGGGGCTGGATTACAAGACGCCGGAAGACCTTGAGGGACGGACTGCGGAGGCGAAAGGAAAACTTCATTGGGTTACCGCCGACCTTTCGGAAATTGCCGCGGTTGAAGGGGTTATTGAAAATGCCGTTAAAGAATCCGGCGGTTTTGATATTCTGGTAAACAATGCCGGTATCACCAAAGATAATCTTTCGTTCAGAATGTCGCTTGAGGAATGGCAGAAAGTACTGGACATAAACCTCAGCGCGGCGTTTATTGCCGCCCGTACCGTGGGCCGGGACATGATCCGCAAACGCGCCGGTTCCATTATCAATATGGCCAGCGTGGTGGGGATTCACGGCAATGGCGGACAAGCCAATTATTCTGCCAGCAAGGCGGGGCTTATCGGCGTGACCAAGAGTCTTGCCCAGGAAACTGCCAGCCGTAATGTCCGGGTGAACGCGATTGCGCCGGGTTACATTGCAACTGATATGACGGCGGTTCTTCCCGACAAGGTAAAGGACATAATGCTGGAAAAAATTCCCCTCAAGCGCGTTGGTACGCCGCAGGATATTGCCAACGCCGCGCTTTTTCTGGCATCGGATGATTCATCCTATATCACCGGACAGGTTCTTCCCGTAGACGGCGGGTTGTATATATAAACGGAATAGAAGGAGTTGTATATGTCAGGAAAAGTTGTTGTCACCGGAATGGGGGCGATTTGCCCTATCGGGAATACAGTAGAAGAATTATGCGCCAGCCTCAAGGCCGGCAAAAGCGGCATTGGCCCTATCACCCAGTTTGACACCACGGGTTTCGATGTCACCATCGCCGGTGAGATTAGGGATTTTGATCCAAGTCTTTGGATGGACAAAAAGGAAGCCCGCAAAATGGCGCGCTTTACCCAACTGGCGGTGGTGGCGGCGGCGCAGGCATTAACCGATGCGGGGCTTATGGGAGAGGCGAATGCCGAAGGTAAGCGTCCGGTGAAAAGCAATCCCGACAGAACCGGCGTTGTTATGGGCAATGGCATTGGCGGTTTTGAAATTGTCACCGAATCGTATAAAAAACTTTTTGATGCGGGGCCGAAGCGGATGCTGCCCCTCACCGTTCCCATGATGATTCCCAATGAGGCGGCGGGAAATATCTCGATGATGTTTGGCATCAGAGGGCCGGCATTTACCCAGGTTACCGCCTGCGCTTCCGGCACCGACGCATTGGGCCAGGCGCTGGACATGATTCGCGCGGGCCGCTGTGATGTGATTGTCGCGGGCGGCACTGAATCTACCATTGTTCCCTTTGCCGTCGGCGGCTTCCAGATGCTTAAAGCCCTTTCCACCAAACGCTGCAACGAGCCGACAAAAGCGTCCCGCCCCTTTGACGCGGACCGCGACGGTTTTGTCATTGCCGAAGGATCAGGCATTCTGATTCTTGAAAGCGAGGAACACGCCAAGACCCGCGGAGCAAAAATCATCGCTGAATTTGCCGGTTACGGGGCAAGCGCCGACGCGTATCACATAACAGCGCCGGATCCCACGGGAACCAGCGGCGCCAACGCGGTCAAATGGGCCATTGCCGACGCGGATCTTAAACCCGAAGATATTCAGTATTACAACGCCCACGGCACGTCAACGGAAATCAACGACCCCACGGAAACCAAAATGCTCAAGATGGTTTTTGGCGACCATGCCTATAAGATGAAAGTGTCCAGCACCAAGAGCATGACCGGTCACTGCATTGCCGGCGGCGGCGGCATTGAAGCTATTGCCTGCATACTTGCCATCCGCGACGGTTTCTATCCCCCCACGATCAATCTGGACAACCCCGACCCGGAATGTGATTTGGACTATGTTGCCAACACGGCCCAGTACGGCGAAATTAACGCCGCCGCTTCCGGTTCGCTGGGTTTCGGCGGTCATAACGGCGTGGTGGTTTTCAGGAAGTATAAATAGGGACTAGGGAACGGGGACTAGGGATAGTTGTTTGTTATCTGTGCGTGTTGGCAACCAGCTATGTTTTGTAAGCACTCTCCCCAGTCCCTATTCCCTGGTCCCCAGTCCCTTTTAAGATAAGGAGCGAAAATATGAATGATATAGAATCTTTACTGCCGCACCGGGAGCCTTTTCTCTTTGTTGACGAAATCGTGCAGGCTGATGAAAAAAAAATTATCGCCAAACATGTATTTACTGAAAAGGAATTTTTCTTTAAGGGGCATTTTCCCGAATATCCGGTAGTACCGGGGGTTATCCTCATTGAGACAATGGCACAGTCAGGCGGCGCCGGCTTACGCAAACTGGGCACACTGGGCGACGGCGCGTTATTTTTTCTTGCTTCTGTTGACAAGGTAAAATTCCGCCGCCAGGTTCGTCCCGGCGATGAAGTCCGCTCGGAAATTGAAAATCTGCGGGTTTCCCCCCGCATGGTCAAGCAATCCGGCAAAGCCTTCGTCGGCGACGAACTTGCCGCCGAGGCTGAGTGGATGTGCCTGGTGGGTAGCCAGTAGCCGGTAATTTCATCGTCTTTTTGATATTCTTTGTGTGAAATTTTTAGGTATGCGCCGCGGGGTGGGAAAAAAAAGTTACACCGAGTTAAGATTATCACAGCGGAGGTGTCCGAAAAGTCAGACCTAGGGTTCTGTTCAAAACAGCCGCTTCCAATGGTACACTTTTTTTTATATAGTTGAATGACAAGCGACACTAGCTCACCCGGATAGAGCAGCTGCCTTCTAAGCAGCAGGTAGGGGGTTCGAGTCCCTCGTGTCGCAGGAATGTTAACACTACAAAAAAATGAGGGACTCGAACGGTTCAGCCCGCCGGAGGATTCAATTATGCATACCTATAAAACTAATGGAGTTTGTTCCAGCGAGATTCATTTTGAATTGCGTGACGGTAAAGTGTATTCGGTTTCTTTTAAGGACGGCTGCAATGGCAACCTGAAAGCGGTTGGCATACTTACCGAAGGAATGGATGCCGGAGAACTGGTCAAAAAACTGAAAGGACTGCGCTGCGGCAAGAGAGAAACATCCTGCGCCGATCAACTGGCAACAGCTGTTGCCCAGGCTTCTGCCGGGGCTGTTTAAGAACTCCCATGAGGCTGCTCTTTCACTGTTGCTGCGGCCCTTGCGCGACTGCCTGCATTGAAAGCCTTTCCGCCGAAGGCATTACGCCAACGCTGTTCTGGTACAATCCCAACATTCATCCGTTAACTGAATACCACAAGCGCCGCGATGCTCTGTCCGCGTTTGCCGCCGCCGGAAACCTTGAACTGGAAATGGAAGAAGAAGAATTTTTAACCACGGAGGACACGGAGGGACACGGAGGAGGAGAAGAAGGAAAAGAAGAATACGGAATGGAATTCTTTTTAAAATGCTTAGACGGCAAAACGGAAGCGCCGGAACGCTGTTCAGTATGCTATCGTATGCGTCTGGAACGAACCGCGGCTTACGCGGCGGAAAAGAGTTTTGACGCTTTCAGCACCAGCCTGCTCATCAGCCCCTGGCAGCAGCATGATGTAATCCACGGTCTGGGCGAAGAACTGGCGGCGCGCTACGGGGTGGAATTTGTTTATCGGGACTTTCGACTCCTGTTTCAGCGCAGCCGGATACTGGCCCGCGCCTCTGGCCTATATATGCAGAAGTACTGCGGCTGTATTTTCAGTGAAAAAGGCAGCCCCCGAAAAGCGCAGAATCAAGCGGAATTGGAAAAGGTGAACCCGCTGTTTCAGCGGCTTGCCCTGCTGACCGGCGCGGATGCTCTGGAAAAACTGGCGCGTACCAGCGTACTGGTTGTCGGTATCGGAGGAGTGGGAAGCTGGTGCGCTGAAGCCCTTGTCCGTTCCGGCATAGGCACAATAACCATCGCGGATTTTGACACGGTGGATGTTACCAATGTTAACCGTCAGTTGCAGGCCACCAGCCGGACGGTAGGCTGCGTCAAGGTTGAAGTTCTAAAACAGCGCTTACTGGAAATAAATCCCCGCTGTGAAGTAACCGCATGGAGAAAAATTTTCTCGCATGAAAACGCCGCTGAATTCGGCATTGAAAAAATGAACTATGTAATCGACGCCATTGATAGTTTGGAATGTAAACTTGACTTAATAGAAGCAAGCGTCGCCGCCGGTGTCTCCGGCGTAAAACTTTTTTCTTCAATGGGCATGGCAAAAAAAATGGATCCAACCCGCATCAGAACCGCTGACATTTGGGAAACTGAAGGCTGTGCGCTGGCGCGGCTGGTCAGACAGGGTTTGCGCAAGCGGGGTTTTACCGGCAATTTTACCGCAGTGTACAGCGATGAACGGCTTGAAGAAATTGATAATAATGCCGTCGGCTCCGCTGTTACCGTTACCGCGGCGGCGGGCATGGCTTTGGCGAGCCTGATACTGCGTGACATTACAGGACACCGATGAGCGGCAGATTTATACGCCGGGCAAACGCGGCAAGCATTGTGCAAAAGTTAACGGTAAAGGCGGTCATGGAACGGGAACTCATTCGCGAAGGCGACCGTATCCTTATTGCCGCATCGGGCGGCAAAGATTCAACCGTCCTTGCCTGGGCGCTTTCCTCAATACGGCCCGCGCTGAAAATAAATTACGATCTTGCCGCCCTGCACATTTCCACCGATTTTTGCGACTGCTGCAAAAAATCAGTCCTTTCTCAGCGGCTTGACGAATGGGGCATTCCCTTTACCGATCTTTTTGTGCCGGTCATCGGCAGGCTCAAGGAAGGGGAAAAAATGAACTGTTACTGGTGTTCCACCCAGCGGCGCACTGAACTGCTGCAATTCGCCATTGAAAATAAATTTAACAAAATCGCCCTGGGGCATCATCTGGATGACATTATCGAAACTTTTTTTATGAATCTCTGCGCCAAAGGCGAAATAAGCGCCATGCCTGTCTTGCTCAAATACCGTAAATATCCGGTTAGCCTTATCCGCCCGCTGGCTTACCTTGAAGAAAGGCAGATCATTGAATGCGCCGCCGCGCAAAACATTCTTAAAGCGGCCTGTACCTGTCTCTACGGCGTTAACTCCAAACGCCGCGACATACGGCAGCGCATTGCAGCGTTTACCGGCGGTTCAGGCGCGGTTAAGCGGCGCATACTTAAGGCCCTGGCTTCAGGAGAGCGGGATCTGCTGACAGAGTAAGTTAAGGCGTTTTCAATACTTCCATTAAAGCGGTATTTATGTATAACATTTCTTTTCCCGCCCGCATATGCGACAGAATTTTTATGGCTTCCAGTTCCTTTAAATATTTTGACGCGGTTTTCCGGTTTATGTTCAATTTGTTTACCAAAAAATCAATTTTTGAGTAAGGATTTTCAAATATCAGTTCCACCAGTTCTTTTGAATATATCCGGGGACATTTTATCCTTACTTTTTCCAGTGTTGATTCCAGAAGGTCTTTTATAGCCTGAATTTTTTTCAGGGTTTGTTTTGATGTTTCTTCTATGCCGTCCAGAATATACAGTATCCAGTGTTCATAGATTCGTTTTTTTCTGACTTCCTGCAATAAGGTATAATAGTCATTTTTATTTTTTATAATATACGAGCTCAGGTACAAAATCGGAGTATCCAGATAATTTTTAAGCAGCAGGTATAAAATATTCAGGATTCTGCCGGTACGTCCGTTACCGTCATAAAAGGGATGTATAGACTCAAATTGATAATGCAAGACCGCCATTTTCCAGAGACTGTTTTCATCATTGTTGAAATACCGGCAGAAGTTATCGAGCAGATCCCGAATCTCATGGTAATCCTGCGGAGGTATATACACGACCTCATGGGTAATGTCGTTGACCAGCGATGTGCCCGGCAGACGGCGGATACCGGCGGTGTTCTCCACAATGGTTTCCTGAATATTTTTTATATCATTGATCCGTATCAACTGCCGTTTTCTGATAATATTATAACCCATATAAATTGCTTCGCGGTAATTGATTACCTCTTTTACCGCGGGATCGTAAGTGTAGGGAGTCATCGTTAAATTTTTGTAGATTTCATCCTGGGTAGTAACAATATTTTCAATAGCGGAACTTTCTTTGGCTTCCTGCAAAGCAATGGCGCTAATCAATATATTTTTGTTGGGAATAACAAGGGCAAAACCTTTGAGTTCCGCCAGAGCTTGCCGGGTTTCGGCTTCTTTCCGCAAAACCGCTCTGGTTTCAATTTTAGACGGATGAAACGGCAAAAGTAATAATTTTGCCCCTTTATTTGTCATGTCCAAAATTGAGCGTTTTTTACCCACGTTGTCAACTCATGTCCAAAATTGAGCGTTTTTTACCCATGTTGTCAAAACATGTCCAAAATTGGGCGTTTCTTACCCATGATATTGAATCATTGAATCACGATTTCAGAAGCGGCTTTTCCGTCTTTTGCATAAATACGATTAGCATTATAGGGATCAAGATAACGCTGACCTTTGTGAAAAAAAACATACTGGTATTTTCCCGGCGGAAGGGGGATATTAATGGAATAATTTCCGGCTGGGCCTTCCTTGAGCTGATACATAAACGGGTCCCAGCCATTAAAGTTACCTGCTACCGATACCGTTTCACCGGGCGGCCCCTTAAAAACAAAATTCAGGCTGCCGGGCGGCCCCTTGAGGGGATAGGGAATAGTTTCTTTCTGCGGTATGGAAAGAACCGAGCGGGAAAGACCGGAATTGTCACGGCGGCTGTTGGGATTGGCAGGGTCGGTTGTCCACAGGCCGTTGATGATCAGCCGGTACTCAATTTCGGCTGCTCCTTCGGGAATCTGATGCACATAAAAAATAATGCCTGAATCTTTGTGCCGGTTGGGTTTTTTTTCCTCCGGGGGAATTTCCTGCGGGTCACGGGCTACCAGCAACTGCCTGAACCAATGAACTTTGGCAAAGCCTTCATCGGCAAAAGCAACGCCTACCCGGCGCAGACTGGATGAGGCGGTAAAAATAATCAGGTCATTAACGATTTCCGGTGCTCCCGGCTCCGAAAAACTCATCAAACGATCAAAAACCTGGTATGAATCGACTGATTCTATATCAACCGCATGGGAAAAACCGGCGGTAAAAAGCAAAAACCCCGCTAAAAATGTTCTTATTTTGATTGTTTTCATATATACTATTTTATTATCGGCCGATAATAGAATATCTTAATATGCCGTCACTAAGTGAGCTTCGGGAATTTAAAGCCTCTTTTAACGATATTGGAGGGCAAAAAGCTGACCTTGAATCCCGAAAAATTCCCTTTGACGACATGGAACTTCCCGATCATGAACCGGAACCAATACCAAATCCAGCCGAGGCAAATTCTGCCGGGGAAAGTTCCGTTCCGGCAGATTCTGCAGCAGCAGATCTTACCGAAGCAGAGCCTGCCTTAGATTCGGCAGATGGAATAGACTTCAGCGCTTTTCTCGGCTCCCAACCTGACGATCTTCCCGAACCGCCCGCCGCTGTTCCGACCGAAGATGAAACGGCGGAAACTCCCGATAATTTGAACCCTCCCGAGGAACTTCTTTCCAACCTTTCCGAAGAACTTGACGCAATACCTCCGGATTTTCCCGATGAGTCCCTTGCGGCGGATAGCGGCCCTGCCGGCGGTCCTGTCGATGACCTTGCCGACGGCACAAACCTTGATCTTGACAGTTTGGACAACTTTGACTTTCCCGAAGAATCGCTTCCGTCAGCCGACAGTACAAGCCCCGACAATTCTGGTCTTCCTGAAGGGTCTCTTTCTGCGGACAGCGGCCCTGCCGGCGGCCTTACCGGCGACGAAGATTTTGATCTGGGCGTTTTTGACGACCTTAACCTTCCCACTGAACCCGCCCCATCAGATGAAAGCGAAGCCCTTGATCTTAACGATTCAGGCGGCTCCGACCTTGCCGATGAAGCAGCTCCGGCGGATGAAGGTGAAAACCTTGATCTTGATAATTTAAGCGATCTCGACCTTGCCGATGAAGCGGCGTCGGCGGATGAAGGCGAAAACCTTGATCTTGACAATTTGGGCGACCTAGGCCTTGCTGATGAAGCGGCTCCGACGGATGAAGGTGAAACCCCTGACCTTGATAATTTAGGTGACTTGAGCGTTTCCGATGAAGCGGCTCCGGCGGATGAAAGCGAAAACCTTGATCTTGACAATTTGGGCGATCTCGGTCTTGCCGATGAAGCGGCTCCGGCGGATGAAGGTGAAAACCTTGATCTTGATAATTTAGGCGACCTAGGTCTTGCTGATGAAGCGGCTCTTGCGGGTGAAGGCGAAACCCCTGACCTTGATAATTTAGGCGATCTCGGTCTTGCTGATGAAGCGGCTCCTACGGATGAAGGTGAAAACTTTGATCTTGATAATTTAGGCGATCTCGGTCTTGCTGATGAAGCGGCTCCTGCGGATGAAGGTGAAAATCTTGATCTTGACAATTTGGGCGACCTGGGTCTTGCCGATGAAGCGGCTCCGGCGGGTGAAAGCGAAACCCTTGACCTTGACAATTCAGGCGACCTGGACCTATCCGATGAAGGTGAAAATCTTGATCTTGATAATTTGGGCGACTTGGGCCTTGCCGATGAAGCGGTTCCTGCGGGTGAAGGCGAAACCCCTGACCTTGATAATTTAGGCGATCTCGGCCTTGCTGATGAAGCGGCCCCGGCAGATGAAAGCGAAACCCCTGACCTTGATAATTTAGGTGACTTGGGCGTTTCCGATGAAGCGGCTCCGGCGGATGAAGGCGAAAATCTTGATATTGACAGTTTGGGCGACCTGGGTCTTGCTGATGAAGCCGCTCCGGCAGATGAAAGCGAAACCCCTGACCTTGACAACTCAGGCGACCTGGATCTATCCGATGAAGGTGAAAACCTTGATCTTGACAATTTGGGCGACCTGGGTCTTGCTGATGAAGCGGCGCTGGCGGGTGAAAGCGAAACCTCTGACCTTGACAATTTAGGCGATCTCGGCCTTGCTGATGAAGCGGCCCCGACGGATGAAAGCGAAACCCCTGACCTTGACAATTTAGGCGACCTGGACCTATCCGATGAAGGTGAAAACCTTGATCTTGACAATTTGGGCGACTTAGGCGTTTCCGATGAAGCCGCTCCTGCTGATGAAAGCGAAACCCCTGACCTTGACAATTTAGGCGACTTGGGCCTTGCCGATGAAGCGGCGCCGGCGGACGATGGCGGAGACCTCGACCTTGATAATTTAGGCGATATGGGTCTTCCCGATGAAGCGGCGCCGGCGGACGATGGCGGAGACCTCGACCTTGATAATTTAGGCGATATGGGTCTTCCCGATGAAGCGGCACCAGCGGACGATGGCGGAGACCTCGACCTTGATAATTTAGGCGATATGGGTCTTCCCGATGAAGCGGCGCCAGCGGACGATGGCGGAAACCTCGATCTTGACAATTTAGGCGATATGGGTCTTCCCGATGAAGCGGCGCCGGCGGACGATGGCGGAGACCTCGACCTTGATAATTTAAGTGACCTCGGTGCTTCCGATGAAGCGGAAGCGGCGGATGAGTCAACAGCAGTGGAAAGTGACAAAGTCTCCGATTCCGGCGGCATTGATGATTTTTCTTTTCCTGAACTTGAACTGGACAATGTTCTCAAAAGATCACAGCAAAAAACTGCTGACACCGATCAAAAAACCGCAAAAAAAGGCAAACGCCGAGGCAAAGCAAGAAAAGCAAGGATGGAATCATTATCCGATGATGTGGAAGAAATACAGCTCAGTGACGATGAACTTGAAGGTTTACAGGAAACGCTGTCCCGCTATCCCCTGAACCTGCGCATTGCTTGTGAAGAAATAATAGCCGAACAGGTCGTTAATCCCAAACAATTGTCAGAACTGATTGAACATCTTGTCTGGGGCGCAACGGCAAAAGAAACCGCCGTACTGGCGGGCCGTATACTGGGTAAAACAATCACCGTACCCAAGGGTTTTGAAAAGAGCACCGGCGCGGCGCTGGAAGCGGAGCAGGCCAGTTTTGCCTATATCTTTGTTCACAATTTTCTTCCCGTACTGCGGCTTTTTATGTTTATCGCCATTGCGGCGGCTTCGCTTTTTTATCTTGTCTATAATTTTATTTACATTCCTTTCAAAGCGGAAGAAATTTACAAGATTGGTTACGAGCGTATATCCGCCGGAGAGTACCAGCGGGCAAATCAGCGTTTTAGCGAAGCTTTTAACATACACCGGAAAAAAGACTGGTTCTACAAATATGCCGAGGCCTTCCGTGATGAGCGGCAGTATATATACGCCGAACAAAAATACGAGGAACTGCTACATTATTATCTTCGCGATAAAAAAGGAATCCTGGATTACGCCAATCTGGAAACATACTATTTACGCAACTACGACAAGGCGGACAATCTCCTGCGGACTCAGCTTTTGGACTACGCCCCGAATGACCCCGATGGCCTGCTTGCGGCAGGTGATAACTGCCTGATGTGGGGTGAAATTGAGCCTTCCAAATATGAAGATGCGCGTTACTACTATGCCCGTCTGCTGGAAAAATACGGTTGGAAAGCCCCGGTGGTAGAGCGGATGATGAAATACTTTATCCGAACCGACAACCTTAAAGAAGTGCTTATTCTTAAGAACTGGTTTGACAATAATCCTAAATGGGAACTTTCGGCGGAATCACTGGGGGAACTGGGCGGCTACCTTTTAGACAAGCAGCTTGAGGAATCCCGCGGCGTTCCCAATGAGTATATTGAGTATATTGACGGAGTCCGCGATCTGCTGCTTAAAGCGGTGTATGCCGATCCTTCGCTGCCTGAACCGCACTATCACCTTGCCCGTTATTACCACCACCTGGGTAATACCCATGAAGAACGGGTCACCCTGCGCATCGCAGTTAAAACCTTTGACGCGGCTCACGAAATATCAATCCGCCGCCTTAATTATCACATTGACGCCATTCAGCGTTATGCGGATGTTTTAATCAATGACCGGGAATTTATGCCTGCCGAAGAACAGTTAATAAAAGGAATCAATCTGTATGAAGACGCTGTTGCGCGGCGGCTGATTTCCCGCTCCCCCCAATACGGCAAATTGTACGCCGGGCTGGGCGACCTTGAATACTTTACCAAAACCGGCGACATGGAAGCCGCCCTGCGTTATTACCGCCGCTCGGAGCAGAACGGCTGGGCGCCGCCGGAGATGCAGTACCGCATGGGTTCGGCTTATTATCAGCTTGAAGACTGGAAAAACGCGCTGGAATATTTATTTGTCGCTTCTTCCAGACTTCCCCTGAACCGCCGTATCTTGTTTGCGCTGGGAAATGCCGCTCTTAAACGAGGCAATTATTTTGCCGCCCAGGGCTATTACAACCGCCTGCTTGATATACTCGAAAACCAGCGTACCCGTTTACCGATACTGCTGCCCAACGACCGCCCCGAATATCTTGAACTGGCCGAACGGTTGATGATGGCCCGCAACAACGCGGGAGTTGCCTGTGAAATGCTTGCCGCCCAGACCGGGAACCGCAGCTACCTTACCCGTGCAATTTCTTTCTATGCCGAAGCGTCGCGCGCATGGGACTCTCTTACCCGCGATCCCCGCACTATGGTACGTTCCGGCAGTATCCCCCTGCCTTATCTCAATACACGAAATACCCTTTATCCGCAGACAGGTTATGAACCGCAGATATTTATCCGCATAGACCGGGAAGCGCTGGAAAATTCACCCTGGGAAGAACTGGCTCCGCTTTTGCGCATGGAACACGGCATAAGTAATTAAGTGACAGTCATTAGATCTTAGTATAAACAATAGAACAATTATGTATATAAAGGAATTTTTAAGGTGAATTTATCATCAATTATTCTGGATCTGAAAGAAATGTTAAGAACCGAATGTTATTCCAGAGAGATGTTATTAACCCAATACCATACTATTTATAAAATTCTTTATAATAACTATCATCACCATGATGCTTCTTTGTTACTCTCTCTTAAAATTATTAATATGCTTGTCGGAAAATATGAGAGGATTAAAAAGAAAATAATTATCCAAAACAGGCCTTATGGATTACTTGTTGATCCGGCAAACGGGTGTAATTTTCATTGTCCGGGATGTGTCCATACTTTATCACAGACAGAATATGACTGGCCTGACGGACTATTAACAGAGGAATCTTATAATAATTTTCTGAATATTTACGCGCCCTATGCGTGTTATGCTTTTTTATATAATTATGGCGAGCCGTTTTTAAATCCATTAACGCCTGTTTTTGTGAAAAAATCCAAAGATTATTTATTAAATGTACTGATTTCAAGTAATTTATCCGTTCCCCGCTTAAATTGCAGGTCAATTGTTGAATCCGGAATTGATACTTTGATTGTGTCTCTTGACGGTGTTTCACAGGAAATATATTCAAAATACAGAAGAAACGGCAATATTGATATAGTTTTTGATAACATACGCTCTCTGGTTTCGGAGAAAAAGAAAACAGGCAGTACCAGACCATATATTATATGGCAGTATTTGGCTTTTGAACATAATGCACATGAAATCAGCAAGGCAAGGAAAATCGCGTCCGATATTGGGGTAAATGAATTACATCTTGCAAAACCATTTTCAGTTTCCTGGGATGATCCGGATATAGTGGTCAAAGAAAATTTTTATGATGAGCATATAATATTTAAAAATCGGGTGCATCATCTTAATGAAGATATTGAAACATTGTTGAAAAAGAAAGAAACCATGCCGGACTTCTCTATATTTAATAATCTAATCCCAATACGGTCATGTGAGGATAATACTGCCAATCATACTGAAGAATGTAACTTTTTATATACCACGATAACAATGGACGCGAACAACAGGATTCTTCCTTGTTGTGCTGCTCCTATGGATACCCACCGATTGGTTTTCGATCATTTTTCAGGAAATAATTATAGTTATAACAATGATTTTTTTATGGATGCAAGGAAAAATACTTATATGTTGTCCGGGCAACAAAGCAGCTATAACAATCCGCATTGTTATTATTGTTCTTATAAGGAACATGGTTTCTTTGATACCGCTTTGTTCTTACGTGAATATTTATACGGCAGTAATAATACAGAATTACGTAAATGTATAGATATTATTGTGAAAAAACAGACAATAAAAAAAACAATTCTAAAAGCAATAGGCCATAAAATCTCAAAAATATCACCTGAACTGTTTCAGTATTGCATGAGGGTTTTTAATAAAATATTTAAGTTATCCATAATTATAGTAATATTAGTGTCTTTTCCAAAACTCGGTCGTACCGTAGGTACGCAGTTTTTGGAAAAGGCTCATTATATCTGTTTTGAAATGGGGAATGCATATATCGGGTGTAAATGCGTTTCACTTTTCAACCGGAGAGCCGCTTTTTTCCGATAAAAAGGCGCTTTAGATATAAACCCGTACACTTTATTTTCCGATATTCAAAGTATAAAGGAGGTGCTTTTTCAGGCCGGGATCGGAGGCTGCCGGTTTGCCTGAAAAGCAGGGGGTAGAAATGAATATTGGATCAATAACGTCATATCATGCATTTCCCACTATAGAGTATGCGATAAATGCCTCGCAGAGCAGTGTTTCTCAGGGCGTTAAGGCATCCCTGCCGGTGGCTCCGTCGGCTGCTATTTATGCGCATTTTAAGCATATTTCCGGCGTACCGGCTCCTGACGGGGTACAAGGGGTAAATATCAACAAACTGAAAATTATCGACACCCTTATTGAACAAATTTCCAAATTGAAAAAGCAGCCGGACTTTCCGGATGTACAGCCGTTGACCGATATAAGCGGGCCAAGTGATGAAAAACGCATTAATGCCCTTATTGATAAATTTCAAAACCAGGTACGGCAGGCGGTAAGCGCCAACAGTCCTTATGCTCCTTCGGCGGCCCCTCTTACCGGAGCGATATTTAGCATAAGCGTCTGAACATTTACCATAGTGGGCGCAATAATTTCCAAAACAGAACAAAATCCGCGGAACGTACATTCATCGGATATACATCCACAGAGACTTCCCAATTGCCTGCGGTGCATACATTTTAAAGTAAGTTGGGACCCGTTGTTTCCCCATTCCTGTACGATTTTTTCAATAAAATCCCGCCTCATGCCCTCGCTGGAAGTATTCCGGGCAGCCGGCGGCAGATGCCCGTCGTTCCGTCAAAAAAAAGGACTGTAGTAATAACACGCCGCTTAACGCGGCGCTGTTATTCAGAAACCCGCCGCACGCACGGGGCTGTCCAGGAAGTACCATTTTTGGACAGTTGTTTTATTGACCCCGAGAGACAATCTTTAATCTTAAGAAAATTCTGGACATCCAGAATTTTACCG
>Ga0268262_10003591_pt1 | contig 16687 bp, 12 predicted proteins | sample TergutNc150P3_FD_190354 | JGI IMG/M metagenome (GOLD analysis project Ga0268262, IMG submission 190354) | Nasutitermes corniger P3 segment gut microbial community from laboratory colony in Florida, USA - Nc150 P3 (SPAdes) (version 2) | ecosystem: Host-associated > Arthropoda: Insects >... | reverse complement strand
TTGAAAATGAAGGCGCCAATAAAGACGCTGTGGATGAGATTTTCCGCGCGGTTCATACCTTAAAAGGCGGCTCCGCTACTGTGGAAATGATGGAACTTTCTCATTTTGCCCATATTGTTGAAGATGTCTTCGATGCTATTCGTTCAAATCAAATTGCTGTTAATGAAGATGTAGTGGATACGCTTTTTCAAGCTATAGACATTATTAAAGCAATGCTTGATAAGCGTATGAGCGGCGCTGTTTATGAAGATGATACATCCGCGATAGAAAACAAGCTTCATGTACTATTACCTGAAACATCCAACAGAAAAACAGCCGCAAAACCGCCTGCAGGCGCAAGACCTGTGCTTTCATCCGCGCCGGCTCCAGCTCCTGCAGCACCGGCGGCAACTGTCAGTTCGGGTCAAAGTCTTACTGAAGATGAAATAAAAGAATTAAAGGATTCTGTAGATGGCGCAATGCCTATATACAAGATTTCAGTTAAATTTGATCCAAACAGTTTAATGAATACTGTCGGCGGTATCCAGATTTATGCCGCCTTAAAAAGTTCAGGGACTGTTCTTAAAACAAACCCTGATTTTGATCAACTGTATGGAGATAATTTCTTTCCTGTTGTTGATTATTATATGGCATCCAAGCAAGCCGCTGAATCAATCAAAAAAGCCTGTATTGTACCGGATGTTAGTCTTGACGCAAGCGTTATCGATATTTCAAGTTTAGGTTCAGGTTCGGCATCTGCGGCTCCCGCCTCTGCGCCTCCTGCGCAAAGGCCGGCTGCTGTTACTGCTCCTCCTGTGGTGGCCGTAGCTCCGGCGGCGGCTCCTGCGGCTCCCCCTGCTCCGCAAAAAGCTGCTCCTGCGGCCGCCCCGGCAGCGGCACCTGCCGCAGCCGCGACTCCCGCAAAAGCGGGTTCCGCCACTTCTGAAGACGCAAAAAAAGCAGCAAAAGAAGCAGGTTCAATACTGCGTGTAGATTCCAAGAGAATTGACGATTTGTTAAATCTGGTTTCCGAAACAGTTATTACCAAGGCTACTTTCAACCAGATCACAATACAGTTTAACGATCTTTCAAGCCAGCTTCGTGAAATTAAAAATAAGTATCGCGAAGAAATAAAAAATCTTTTTGACAGTCTGCCGGATTATCTTGAGGGTATTCAGGAAGGGAAGTCTGTCAAAGAAATACGCAAAGAAATTAACGAAACACACGGTTCTATTTTTACATTTCTGGATGATTTTGAGCTTTCTTTCAAGAACAGTTTGGCTAAATTCCGCGCCAATTCGCAAAATCTTGGACGGATATCGGGCGAGCTTCAAGAAGGCGTCATGCGTATCCGCATGGTTCCGATTAGCCAAATATTCAGCCGGTTCCCGCGTCTTGTCCGCGATCTTTCAAAAACGCTCAATAAGAAAATCAACCTTGTTATTGAAGGTGAAGATACCGAGCTTGACAAGTCCGTAATTGAGGATCTTTTGGATCCGATTATGCACTCGGTGCGTAACTCTATCGATCATGGAATTGAATCTGCCGAAGAACGGCGCGCCGCCGGTAAACCGGAAGAGGGCATGGTATTATTAAAAGCCACTAATGAAGGTAACATGATCGTTATTGAGATTGGAGACGACGGCGGCGGTATTGATGTTGATGCTGTCAAAGCTAAAGCTGTTGATCGCGGGATTATAAGCCCGAATAAAGTCCTTACAGATGTAGAGGCATTTAATTTAATTTTTGAACCTGGTTTCTCAACCGCAAAACAGATAACAGCCATTTCAGGGCGAGGCGTAGGACTTGACGTTGTGCGCCGCTCGATTGACCAGCTTAACGGTACTGTTACCGTTAACTCGACAAAGGGGAAAGGCACAACATTTGTAATCAAGCTCCCGCTTACACTGGCAATTATTCAAGGTTTGCTTGTACGGGTAGGACCGGAAATTTATTCTATCCCGATAACTTCGGTTATAGAAAGTTTGCGCATCAAACCGGATGAAATTAAAAAAATTGACAATTATGAAGTCTTTAATATCCGAAGCGATGTAATTTCCCTTCTCAGGCTTAACCGCCTCTTCGGAATAAGAACAGAAGAGCAGCAGGAGTATCACTTTATAGTAATTGTCGGAACCGCTGAGAAAAAGATGGGCTTCATGGTAGACAGTCTCATCGGAGAAGAAGACGTGGTTATTAAACCTTTGAGGGATCAGTTTACAAATTCTCCGGGAATAGCTGGAGCTTCAATATTGGGAGACGGATCGGTTTCTCTTATCATAGATGTAAGCCAGTTATTGGAACTTGGGTTAAAAAAGGAGATGGAGCAGCGCCGAATCCGCGAAGCTTCAGTACGGTAGGTAATTTATGGCGGCAGTAATTAAAGATTTAGAGCAGGTAAACGCCGATTTACAGGAACAAAAAGAGCGAGTGGATAATGTTGACTTTAAAATGGTAACATTCTCCCTTGCCGGGAAAGATTACGGCGTTGATATTATGAGCGTAAAGGAAATCGCAAAGGCTGATAAATTTACCTTTGTGCCAAACACAGCGTCTTATGTACGCGGAGTGTATAACCTTCGCGGTGATATTATTCCCATTATTGATTTAAGAAACTTCTTTCACTTGCCGGTAGACGCAAAGAAAGACGCCATTGAGAATATGCTTATTCTCCATATTAACGATCAAGTTTATGGAACAATTGTAGATAAAATTGATAAAGTTGTCGGTATTAACCATGAAACAATTCAGCCGCCGCACCCAATTTTCGGTGATATTAACATAAAATTCATAAGCGGTGTTGTAGAAAAACAGGGCGACCTTTACATTATTCTGGATGTTGTGCGTATATTTACTGTCAGCGAAGAAGATAAAAACAAAGTACGCTCAGGGGTAGCGGATTCTGGTGAATATTTTGTACCGCCGCCGCCGTCAGGAGGCAGTTTACAACAACAAGGGTCTACCTCAAATTCAGCTATAGATTTTATTAAAGAAAGTCTTGTCGCCTTAAAACGCTTTGTTGTTACAGAATTAAATTTAAATTGGTTATACAAGCGTTTTGCCGAATGGAGTAACGGACGCTCCGGCGAGGCGTTGCAGATAAAAACCGCGCAGGAAGCTGATGATTTCCTTGCCCCGTTTCATTCTCCTCACACCGCTGAATTTTGGAGCGATACCTACGCAAGTTCCGTAAAGAAAGTTTTGCCGGAATTCTCGTCTTCAATTATTAATGTATGGAATATCGGCTGTGGGAAAGGCTATGAAGCTTATTCTTTTGCATGTGTATTAAAGTCAAAGTTTCCAAATGCCCGTTTTAAGATATGGGCGAATGACAACGATATTATGGCTGTTTCACAAGCACCGAATATGGCCTTTGATTTTGAAGAAATACCTGAATATTGCCGTCAGTTTATGACAAATGGACCAAACGGTTATATATTTAATTCAGCTATAAAGGACTCGATTGTTTTTGAATATCACGATATAGTGAATGAAAATGCTTTACCGGAACTTGACATTATTTTGGTAAGGGATGTAGTTTCATTCTTGCCGGCAGCTGACCAGGCAAGGGTTATTACAGGTTTTACGGAAAGATTAAAGAATCGCGGTGTGATATTCGTTGGAAGAAATGAAGAACTGACCGGCGCTGCTTGGCAGTCGATGGCCGATGATCCTGTTTCAGCTTATTTGCATTGTGCATAAAATATAAAAGGAGAGAATTATGAGAGTCGAGTATATCAACCCCTTTGTAGAGGCAGCTTTCAGTGTACTAAAAGAGTTATTGAATACTGATGTAAAACGCGGAGACATTTACCTGAAACCCACTTCTATGAAAATTATGGGTGTTGCCGCTCTGGTAGGTCTTGCCGGTGATGTGGAAGGACGTGTTCTTTTTGATATGACCAAAGCTACTGCCTTGCATGTAGCCGGAGCAATGAACGGCGAAAATTTCACAGTACTTGACGAGCTTGGTAAAGCAACCATTCAGGAACTTGCAAACATGATTACCGCTCAGGCTGTAACCAAATTACATGATTTGGGATTTAAATTTGATCTTACGCCGCCGGCTCTTTTTACCGGGGAAAATATGGAAGTTTCCACTAACCTTGGTGAAGTAGAAGCGCTTATTGTTCCAATGGAGCTTGGTGAAAATTTTAAAATAGAAGTTAACGTTGCTATCCGTGAACGGATAAAATAATTTTAAAATCAGGTACCTCCGCTTGTCAAAAGTGGGGGTGTTTATTAAAATTGTTCGAAAATCCTGTGGTTTCCCGAACTAATTCATTTTGTTTTCATTTAAAATTAGGGCGGTTAGCTCAGTTGGTTAGAGCACCAGCTCGACACGCTGGGGGTCACAAGTTCAAGTCTTGTATCGCCCAATAAATTTTTAGGGAGTAAACAAGTTATAGCCCTGGTTTACTCCCTTTTTTAATCAAGATTTAAACCTATAACATTATCTACGGGAAGAGAAAAAATGAGTCCCTCAGCTTTTGTGGTAATTCCGTAGGAAAGACTGACCGCTTCCATTATAGGCAGTTTTCTTTCACGGCTTGTAAGAATTAATACAATTTCTTTTTCTTCCTGTACGGAAATACTGAAAAACTTAACCGGGCCCGCATGAGCGAGGCCTCTCGCGTGGATTACCGTGCCTCCTCTTGCTCCCGCTCCTCTCGCGATATTCATGAAATCATCGCTGTATCCGTTGTTTATTACCGCAATGATAAGATCATTGTTAATTTCCGCCGGTTTGGGTGTTTTTTCCGCAGATGCCATAGTATCTTCCTTTATTAAATTTATTTTTTCATTTTTTTTAATACTTTCTTTAAAAACCCTGAGTAAAGGTGAATTGATTCCCGAAAGAGGAATTGTAAAGGCGATACCGGCTCCGGGCGTGTGGAATCCCAGTTTTCTCCTTATTTCCTTAAAAAGTACATGGACGAGAATTTCCTGTTCAATACAGAGAATAACAGCTTTTTCTGTAGCGCTTATACCCAATAAATCATGAATTTCCGAACTGGCTGTTCCTTTCCCCTTGCTGATAAAATGGAAACGGACTTTTTCTTCTCCTAAAACCCTGGTAATAACTTCCGCCTTGTCCCAATCAACAATAAAGAAAAACATTTTAAGACGAGGAATGGTTTTTTGCGGTTGGGGCTGGATATTTTTATCTTCATTCCTGAACCCGGGTAACTTAAAAGGCAACTTAATATTCCTTTTAAGTTTTTCACCGGACTTTTTTTCAGCCATAATAAACCTCCTCGAACACAGTTATATGTCCAAGTTCTTCCGGCATGATACCGCTTATATCTTTTGCCATCAGCTCAATTCCGGCAGCGGCGGCTTCTCTCTGTTTCAGGCTGAAAATCAATCCCATTAACTGGATAATAATAAGAGGCGTCATTGCAACTATCGCGACTATACCGAAGGCGTCAATCATTATGTTTCCGCCTGAACCTTCACAGGTTCCCATTGCCAGAGGAAGCAGAAATGTAGAAGTCATAGGACCGCTGCATACACCGCCTGAGTCAAAAGCGATACCGGTAAATATTTTCGGCACAAAAAAGGTAAGGCCAAGAGCGAACATATAACCGGGAACTAAAATATACATTATCGGAATACGCAGTAAAATTCTCAGCATGGTAATAATTAACGCCGCGGACATTCCTATGGCAAGTCCTTTCATCATCATTTTTTGGGTTATAGCTCCTTCGGAAATTTCTTCAACTTGTTTATTAAGTACGTGAACTGCCGGTTCCGCAGCCACAATAAAATATCCTACAATCGCTCCCAGAGGGACTAATAACCATTTAAATTGCGATGATGCCAATTGAAATCCGAGGAGTCTTCCTTCCGGAAAAAAGCCTGTATTTACGCCTGTTAAAAATAAAATAAGACCTATAAATGTATAGGTAAATCCTACCATGATACGTCCTAACTGATGACGGTGATAACGGCGAGTAATCAATTGAAAAATAATAAAACAAATTACTATAGCGCCCAAAGCCAGAGATACTTCTTTAAAGTATATCGGTAATTGAAGGATAAAATGTTTGACTACGTCTTGTGATGTTACAGCCTCGGGAATGGAAAAGGACTCAATATTTGCGGTACCTGTTTTATAAAATATTCCCAAAAGAAGGACAGCTATAATCGGCCCTATACTGCATATTGCTACAAGACCAAAACTGTCTTCATGTGAATTTTTATCGCTCCTGAGCGAGGCGAAACCTACGCCGAGCGCGAGAATAAATGGAACTGTAACAGGACCTGTTGTAACACCCCCTGAATCAAAACCTACGGGAATAAATGGTTTTAAACTGTCGGGCGCAAAAAATACAATGGTAAATATAATTGCGTAAAAAATAAGTAAAATAACCGAAAGCGGAATTTTAAACAATATGCGCAGCATCGCGATTACAAGGAATAACCCCACACCTATTGATACTGTTGATATTAGTATCCATGCGGGAATGGTAGGCGTTTGCCTTCCAAGTACCTGTAAATCAGGTTCGGCAATGGAAATAATAAAACCAATCACAAAAACAACCGGGATAATTAACATTAATCTGGATTTTTTTGTCAATTCAACGCCAATGCCGTCACCCATCGGCATCATGGCCATATCAGCGCCCAGCATAAAGAAACCCATTCCCACGATTAAAAGCATTGCACCGGCCATGAACATAAGAATCGTTCCGGAAGGCACAGGTGAAATTATACTGATTACAAGTACAATAATTGTTATAGGGAGAACGGCGGAGAAAGCTTCCTTTATTTTTTCTTTCAGGACTTTATTCATTAACCTGCCTTAAAAATGTTTTTTGTTCACAAGTATAGAAAATAATTAATAAAATGAAAACCCATTTTCGCGATATAGGAAAATTTAAGTGATTGTTTTGTTAAGAATCCATGTAATTTTGCGCAATACGGAAACCAATAGCCATTGTATGCAGTTGAGGGAAATAATGATCCCTGAATGATGAGCGTAAGCGCATAGACGTATTCAGCCAGCTTCCTCCGCGTATAATACGCGTAATATTATCCGCAGAAGTGGAAATAAATAAATTCCAGCACCATTCAGATACATTCCCGTGCATATCATAAAGCCCCCAGGCATTTGGCTGGTAACTGCCGACATTGACTGTCCTTCTGCCGAAATAATTAGACATACTTCTGTTTATACTGTCTCCGGTATTAAAAGGTGTTGTTGTATTTGCCCGGCAAGCATATACCCATTCTTCTTCCGTAGGCAGGCGATAACCATTCGCGTTTTTATTCCATGTAACTACACGGTCGCTTCCCGAAACTGTAATTGTATACGCAAGTGTCAGTCCTTCGCGTTTACTTAACGCGTTGCAATACTCAATAGCGTCAAACCAGCTGACATTTTCTACAGGTAAATTCGGCCCCTTGAAATAGCTGGGATTTTTTCCCATTACATCCTGGTATTCTCTTTGTGTTACTTCATATTTTGCGATATAAAAAGAATTTACCGTTACCTGACGGAACTCAATACTGGATTCAGGATTCACCTCATCTACTATAATATCCATTTCAAAAGTTCCGCTGGACATTAATACCATGTTGGCGGAAATAATACGTTTTACCGGCGGAGGCGCAGGCTGTACAGGAATGGTTCTTCTTGCGTCCTGGAATTCTATTTGCGCTATTAAATCAACTTCATTTTGTTGTCTCTGTCCTTGTTGTAGAATAAGCCATTCAGCTAATGTAACGCTTTCTCCCTGCTGTTGCAAAGCAAGCCATTCTTCCAATGCGGCGCCGCCTCCCTGTTGTTGCAGTAAAGTAAGCAATTCTGCCAGCGCGACACTGCCTCCCTGCTGTTGTAGTAAAGCAAGTAATTCTGCCAGCGGAACGCCGCCTTCCTGCTGCTGTAATGCAAGCAATCCTGCCAACGCGGCGCCTCCTCCCGGTTGTTGTAGTAAAACAAGTAATTCCGCCAACGGAATACCGCCTTCCTGTTGTTTTAAAGCAAGTAATTCTGCCAGTGCGGTGCCCCCTCCCGGCTGTTGTAGTAATGAGACCAACTCTGCCAGTGCGATATCCCCTCCGGGCTTTTGCAATAAAGCGACTAATTCTGCCAGTGCGGCGCCTCCTCCCGGCTTTTGCAGTAATGCGACTAATTCTGCCAGCGCTTCACTTCCTCCCTGCTGTTGAAGTAAAACAAGTAATTCTGCCAGCGCGGCGCCGCCTCCCTGTTGTAGTAAAGCGACCAATTCTGCCAGCGCTGCACTGTCTCCCTGCTGTTGCAGTAAGACAAGTAATTCTGCCAACGCGGCGCCGCCTCCCTGTTGTTGTAAAGCAATCAATTCCGCAAGCGCTGCACTGCCTCCCTGCTTTTGTAATAAAACAAGTAATTCTGTCAGCGCAACGCCGCTTCCTTGCTGTGAAGCTTGTTGTTCTATTGTAAGAATTGATTCTTCCTGTTGGGTTAATTCATCTGTTATGGAGGTATCATTATTATCGGTAGATTGTGTTTTCGAAGAGTCGGATTTTTTCGTTGAACCGTTAGTCCCCTCTGTATGGGTAAAAGCCCCGATTACTTTGGAAACCATTTGTTTAATACTATTGGCTATATTAAAATTGGCTGTATTGCATGTAAAAAAGAGGCTCAAGACAATAATAGCAATAATTATGATAGTAATTGCTGTTATTATTGTCTTTTTATCTTTAGGAATAACGAATTTTCCCAATTTTTACCTCCGTTTTTGTAAATTACAGCCAATATATGCTTGATTTACCTGGAAAATCAGTATTTTAAATGACATTATCTATTATAATACAGGTAAGCTTAAAATTCCACCTGTTTAATAAGAGTTATTCAAGAAAATTTGTACTACAAAACAGTCCTGAACAAGATATGTTTTTATCTTAATAAAATATATTAGAATAATCAACAATTGATAGTTGAGCTATTGTTCATCTATTGATATAAAAATCAAAATATAAGACGCACAGTAAATTGATCAATTAAAATTAGTATTCCCAGAATCGCCGTGTAAACCGCGAACCCGTAGAGTGATTTTTCCCTGACTATTTTAAGCATTAATTTAACCGCGAAAAAACCAATAACCGCCGCTGTTACCGTCCCCGCAATTACAGCCGCCGCACCAATGTTCTCACTTGCAGTCTCCGCCGCGCCGCTTTTTAACAGATTTTTTACCTGCAGGATCAAAGCGCCGAGTATTGCAGGAATTGAAAGTAAGAATGAAAAGCGGGCGGCAAAATCACGCTCAAGTTTTTGAAAGAGAGCGCCTGATATAGTTGCGCCTGACCGTGATATACCCGGAATAATCGCTATTGACTGCATTATGCCGATTATTATCGCGTCAAGGATGTTCATGTTTTCTTGTTTTTTTAGAGTATAGACAGCACTGGCTCTGGATAATTTTTCCGCGATTACCAAAATGACAGATGTAATTAAAAAACAAAAGCCTAAAAATTTTCCTGATTCAAAAGCATGTTCTATTGCGTCTCCAAAAGCAAGTGCGGCGATTACAGCGGGAATTGTCGCTATGATTAAGAAAAAAGTAAGCGGTTGGATGATCTTTCTAAGAATTGCCAAAATATCCTGCCATAATACCGCCATAACTGCCAGTAATGTTCCTGCGTGAAGCATAGTGTCAAAAAAAAGAGTCGGCTCTGTTATACCGAATATTTTTTGTAATAAAACAAGATGGCCTGAACTGCTTACAGGCAGGAATTCGGTAAAGCCCTGTACAAGGCCCAATATTATTGCTTTTATAATACTCATACCTATACACCTTTTTGCGGTAAACTAATTAAAATCAGGTTATTCGCAGGTTTAATCATTCGTTACTGCGGCAATACCATTGCATGCACTTTAATGCCTATTTTTTCAATAGCTTTATTAACCATGTCTTTTGTGATTTTTCCTCTTGGTTTTGGGTGAGGAGGCGCGTCTCCAATCAGTATCATTATTTTTGCTTCTTTTTCCCATGAAAACCCTGTTGCTCCGTCATAAAGAGCTTCGTATACCGCTTCGGGAAGATCTCCGCCTCCGCTGACGCGAATATCGTTTAAATCACGCTGGAACTTGTTAAAATCATCAGTAAAAGGGACTTTTTTTGTAAGATACATATCGCGATAATCCTTATACAGAACCATACCGATTCTAAAAGAAGGAAAGTTTGTCAGCATTTCGCTTAACATTGGAATTAATTTTGCGCGGACAGAATTGATATATTTGCGCATACTGTTTGTAGTATCAAGACAGATTACCAAATCAAGATTTTTCCCTTTTTCCGCCGCTAATACATTACGGATTAGTTCTATTGTATGATCCGGGCCGGAGGAATAAATTATTTCACCTCCGCCTGACTTTGCTATTTCCGAAAACGCGTTAACCGTTTCCTGTAAATAGTTTTGACCTTGAACAGGTTGAGCTTCATTTTTTTCTTCCTGCACAAACGGTTCCTGTATTATTTCCGGCATAGGCGGTTCTTGTTTTGCTTCCAGTACAAATGGGTTGTCTCTGAAAACACCGCGATAATCGGCATAAGGGAGGGAAAAGGAGCGGATATTGAGAAAGGTTCCGTCTGTTAGGTATACTTCTCCGTGGCGGGTGTCTTCATATCCGTAATAAATAATATATGGAATATAAATATGAAAGGCTTCTCCAAATACGGGATGATTAATAACAGTAGAAGAAACAAGGGAATAAATCCTGCTTGAAGCCGGGATTGGAACTCCGTTAAGAAGTCGTATCTCGTTACCGTTAATCGCGTTCCATTCACCGGCTCGGTACGCGAAGCTGTCAGAACTCATTGACGGATCTCTTGTGGTTTCTGTTAAAAGTACTGACCTAATATCAGGTTTTTTTCTTATAAAAAGATGATATCCGCCGTCCGCTCGTAATTCAATGCTTATATCTTCGGGGTTAACCGACAAATCCTGACTATAAAGGCAGATTCCGATAATTATAAACAGAAAAATAACTATGCTTGTTCTTTTCATAGAATTATAATAATATATCGACCTGTAAGTGTCAGTGATTTAGTCTATTGTAGACTTTTCCTCCTGATTGTGTTTGTCCGATGTTATTTCCGCAAATTTATCTTTTAATTTATAAAATACTTCCGCTATTTTTGGATCGTACTGCATACCCGCGCTTTCCATAATTATTTTTACCGCTTCATCATGTATAAAGGGTTTTTTGTAAGGTCTTTCTGAAACAAGAGCGTCATATACATCCGCAATCGCCATAATTCGTCCCTGTAACGGAATATCCAGTTCTTTAACTCCGTGCGGATATCCTTTGCCATCCCATCGTTCATGATGAAAACCGGCGAATAACTTGGAATAATTCAAAAAATCTACTTCTCCGTTTTGAGCAATAATTTCGTCAATTATTTTTTCACCCATTGTCGTGTGCGATTTCATAATTTCAAATTCTTCATCTGTAAGCCTGCCGGGCTTGTTTATAATTGAATCGGAAATGTATATTTTTCCCAAATCATGCATACGCGCAGCTGTAATAATTTTTTCGGCATCCCAGCTGTTAAGCTCATCAAAATATACTCCGTTAGCTTTCATTCCGTCTATGAGTATCTTTATATACATTGATGTACGTTCAATATGGTCGCCCGTTTCCTTATCCCGGTTTTCAACCATGTTTGCAAGAACTGATACGACGCTGTTTTGAAGTTGAGTAAGCTGTGATGTCCGTTCATGGATTATATCTTCAATGTCCAGATGTGTTCTGATACGGTTTAAAAGTACAGATGCGGAAAACGGTTTTGTAATAAAGTCTACCGCGCCTATTTCAAAACCGCTGACTTCAATTGCTGTGTCAGTATATCCTGTTAAAAACATTACAGGTATATTTGCGTAAGAACTGTTGGCTTTTAATTTTTTTAACGCGCTAAACCCGTCCATTTCCGGCATTTCTATATCCAGTAAAATCAAGTCAGGTTTCGTTTTTTCAAGAAGGTCGAACATTTTTGATGCCGATATCATTGTTACTACATGATAATAATTTTCAAGCGCCCTTTCGACTATTGTAAGAGTTGTATCGGTGTCATCAACAACAAAAATTGTTTTCAATCAGCGCCTCAATCGTTTTTAAAATAAAAACAACCTTATTTAGTCATTTTAGCAATTATATATTATTATACAACTACAGTCAATAAATAAATTGTATATACGGGTATTTAAGAAAAGAGAGAAAATTCGGATAAAATTTTACGTTTACGTTCCTCGTAATATGTTGAATTTTCAGCAAAAAGACTGTTTCCATGTGTGTCAATACTGATTATCAACGGGCCGAATTCACATGACTTCATTACCCAAAGACATTCCGCCATTCCAAGTTCTTGCCAAAAAACATTTTCAATTTTTTCTATTTGGTTTGCTCCAAGTACCGCGCAACCGCCGGGATACACGCAGTGAATTGCCTTATATTTACGGCAGGCGGATACGGTTTTTTCTCCCATTCCGCCCTTGCCGATCATTACTTTTATTCCTGTTCTTTCTATAAAGTCTGCCGCCCATTTTTCCATGCGGACAGAAGAAGTCGGCCCTATCGAAACAAGCTCCCATATATTTTCTTTTTTTCTGACAATCGGCCCCGCGTGATAATTTGCCATTCCTCTTAAGTCTACAGGCAACGCCATCTTTTCTTCCGTAACTCTGCGGTAAACTTCATCTCTTCCCGTTATAAGCAGACCGGAAAGGTATACAATGTCTCCCGCTTTAAGGCATGAAACATCTTCGTCGCATAGAGGAAGACTCAATATTTTTTTCACAGTGTCTCTCCGGTAAAGGTTGGTAATTCGTAAGAGAGATTACTTTTTAAACGGATGACGCCGCGACGCAACATATAGCATGATACATTCACGGCGCAGGCGATTGTCGCCGTATGCCTTGCCGAAGATTCAATGTTTACTCCCATTACCGCCTTATTACCGCGCAGTCCCTGCGCTCCCATACCGGTACTGTTAAGTCCGTCAGTTATGCGCTGTTCAAGCTCTGCTCCTCTTAGGTGTGAGTGATGTTTCCCTAAAGGGCGCAGTAATGCCTTCTTTGAAAGAACGGCTGCATTTTCAATATTGTGCCCAAGCCCAATCCCAACTAAAAGAGGAGGGCAGGCGTTTATACCCGGGCCTAAGACTGCGTCAAACACAAAAGGAATGATAGCTTCAATTCCGTCAGAAGGCTTAAAAACCCGCGCCTGCCCGGGAAGGCTGCAGCCCGCTCCTGAAAAATAGACTGTTATTTCAATTTCCTGTGAATCAGGAATCAATTCCCAATTTATCCAGGGAGAACGTTCCGCGATATTGTCATCTGATATTTTTTCATCAAAGAAATCAACGGCGTTAGGTCTTAAAGGAACGCTTACTGTCGCGCGGCGGACTGCTTCTGTTAAAACTTCAGGTATTAAACTTAAATAGGGAAACACGGTTCCCGCGTTTAAATAAAATTGAATCATTCCCGTATCCTGACAACAGGGGCGTTTTAGCTCTCTCGCCATTTTAAGGTTTTCAAAATAGCTGTCGTATATTTCTTTTTGAAGAGAGGTATCTTCCTTTTTTCGCATTTTTTCAAGTTGCGCCATTACGTCATCACTTAAGCGGATTGCCGCAAGCGTAATAAATTTTTCGATAATACTGATAAATTTTTCTTTTATTTCTTCTCTGCCGCCATCGGCGTCTGTTTCATTTAACATTGGCGGTTTGAAGTTTCATTCGCAGGGTTTTAATCTGTTGCTGCACTTCTTTGGGAGATGGACCGCCTGGGAGTTCTCTTGCTTTTACGCAGGCTGCCGGGGTTAACGCTTCATAAATATCCTCTTCAAAAAGCACGGAGCGTTTCATTAATTCGCCGAGGGGTCTGTCAATAATATGTTTTTGTCCGGCTTTAATACAGTCGCGTACAATGAGGGCGACTGCTTCGTGAGCGGAGCGAAATGGAAGTCCCTTGCGGACAAGGTATTCTGCTGTGTCTGTCGCTTCAAGAAAACCTCCTAAGCAGGCGGCTTTCATCCTCTTAAGGTTAAAATCGGCGCTTTTCATCATCCCTGAAAACATTCGTAAGCAAGTTGAAAGAGTTTTAATACTGTCAAAAAGGCTTTCCTTGTCTTCCTGCAAATCTTTGTTGTATGAATAAGGCAGCCCTTTCAGCATTGTAAAAAGCGTTACAAGATTGCCTACTGCTCTTCCGGATTTACCGCGGATTAATTCCGCAAAATCAGGATTTTTTTTCTGGGGCATTATTGAAGACCCCGTACTCCAGGATTCTGAAAGCTCGACAAATTTAAATTCTTCGCTTGCCCAAAGAATCACATCTTCGCAGAAACGGGAAAGGTGAACCATTGTGATGGCGCAGGCGCTTGATAATTCCAGAACAAAATCCCGGTCCGCTATCGCGTCCATAGAGTTAAGCGTCGGACGGTTAAATTTTAAAGCCAGAGAAACTGCATTTCGATCAAGCGGCAGAGTGGAACCCGCGAGAGCGCCGCTTCCAAGCGGACATTCGTCAAGCCTTATAAGAGCGTCGTCAAATCGCGAATAATCCCTTTCAAGAGCGGCGCACCATGCAGTTATGTGAAACCCAAGAGTTACGGGCTGCGCCCTTTGAAGGTGGGTGTAACCCGGCATTAGGCTTGTTATGTGCAGCTGAGCGATGTCAAGCAAGGTGTTAATTGACGCTGCCAGTTCTTTCCGCAGCTTTGGGATTTTACGCTTCAAGTACAAACGAAAATCCACGGCTACTTGATCATTGCGGCTGCGTCCCGCATGAACCATTTTTCCAGTATCACCCAGCCGCTTTGTAAGAACAGCCTCCAAAAACGAATGAATATCCTCTGCCTGAGTATCTATTGTCAGTTTGCCGGATTTAATTTCTTCAGCAATTATTTCAAGTTCCCTGCTGATTTTTGCCGCGCTGTCTTTTGGGATTATTCTCTGTTTTCCGAGCATGGCAACGTGCGCTCTGCTCCCGTTAATGTCGTCAAAAACAAGATGCTTGTCAATATTTATAGATGATTGAAACGCGAAGGCTTCTGCCTGCGGCTTTTCAGCTAACCTGCCTGCCCATAGAGGCTTTGTGCCTGAGTGTGTAACAGGCTTTTTTGTCACCGCCTTTGTTGTTTTTACAGGTAATTTATTTTTCACTGTTTACCGGAAGTATTGGTTTTACCGGAAGAAGTTTTTTTTCTGCCGGAAGCGGAAGCGTTTTTACCGCCTTTCTTTTCCTGTTCCATAAGAGAGCGAACCAGAACGGGAAGTCCGTAAAGTCTGATAAAACCTTTTGCGTCCGCATGGTTGAATAATTCGCCTGTTGTAAAACTCGCAAGGCTGGTGTTGTAAAGCGAATAAGGAGAAGTAACGCCGGCGGCGCTGATTGAACCTTTGTAAAGTTTCAATCTTACCTTGCCGCTTACTGTCTCCTGAGTGACATTTACAAATGCGGACAGAGCTTCACGTAACGGAGTAAACCAAAGACCGCCGTAGATAAGCTCGCTTATTTTAAGTGATGCCTGCTGTTTAAAAGAGTAAGTTTGCCTGTCAAGGCAAATGTGTTCAAGTTCCTGATGAGCATAATAAAGAATGCTTCCGCCGGGAGTTTCATATACACCTCGGCTTTTCATTCCGACTACTCGGTTTTCAACAAGGTCTACAATACCGATGCCGTTTGCGCCGCCGATTTTATTAAGTTGATTTATAAGCGCGACGCCTTCCATTTTTTTGCCGTTAAGCGCGACAGGAATGCCTTTTTCAAATTCAATCTCTACATATTCTGCCTTGTTTGGCGCTTTCTCTGGAGTAACGGTCATGGAAAGCATCTTCTTGAATTGAGGCTCAGCCGAAGGATTTTCCAGTTCAAGCCCTTCGTGGGAAATATGCCAAAGGTTATCATCAACGCTGTAAGAGTTATTTTTCTTTACAGGAACGGGTATTTTTCTTCTTTTTAAATATCTCATTTCATCTTCACGGCTTTTTAATTTCCATGTCCGCCATGGAGCGATAATTTCAATATCCGGCGCAAGAGCCATAATTCCAAGGTCAAAGCGAACCTGATCATTACCCTTTCCGGTGGCCCCGTGCGCAATAGCCGCCGCCTTTTCTTTACGGGCGTATTCAACAAGCACTTTTGCGATAAGAGGCCGCGCCGTAGAAGTACCTAAAAGATATTTATCCTCATATATTGCTCCGGCTTTTAACGCAGGCCAGATATACTCTTCAACATATTCTTTTTTAACATCCGCAATATAACAAGCCGACGCTCCTGTAGCTAAAGCGCGTTTTTGTATCGTTTTCCAGTCGGCAGCCTGCCCCACGTCGACGCATACCGCTATTACCTGACACTCCTGGTTTTCAATGAGCCAGGGGATTATTACTGTGGTATCAAGCCCTCCTGAATAAGCGAGGATAATTTTCTTTTTCATTAGAAGAACTCCTTAAAATTGAAAGATTGAGCTTTTTCCAATAGTAAAAACAGCGCAATCCTTATTTTTCTGTTGTTTTATTATCTATGAATATATGTATTTGGACAAGGTATCGAATTGCGTCAAAATAAATCTAACCGAAAAGGAACAATGCCTCAAAATAAAAATCTAACCCAAATATGCTTATCCGAAGGAGGGTTCGGAAAGACAAATGGGGTTATCAATGCAAGAAAAAAAGGCTCTTACAAGGGAAATTAGTAAGAGGTATCAAAAAGCGGAGAA
>Ga0268262_10003590_pt1 | contig 16690 bp, 12 predicted proteins | sample TergutNc150P3_FD_190354 | JGI IMG/M metagenome (GOLD analysis project Ga0268262, IMG submission 190354) | Nasutitermes corniger P3 segment gut microbial community from laboratory colony in Florida, USA - Nc150 P3 (SPAdes) (version 2) | ecosystem: Host-associated > Arthropoda: Insects >... | reverse complement strand
TTACCTCTTCGTCCCAAGGCTCTTGGCCGCTGCCATTATGCTTCCGCTATTAACGGGCATCTCTATTTTGGTCGGCTACTGGGGCGGGTACATGCTGTTGGTCAGCACAGAAGGCCAAAGCTCCGCAGTCTATGCCGATGAGTTCTTCAAACTGCTCTCGGCGGGCGATGCAGGCATAGCCTTGGCAAAAGGGTTGGTGTTTGGGCTGATCATAGCCCTCATAGGGTGCTGGCGCGGCTATAGAACCATTGGCGGTGCCGAGGGCGTCGGCAACGCGCCCACAAGCAGCGTCGTATTGTCCAGCCTTTGGATCTTGATCTCCGACTTTTTCCTTACCAGGCTGCTGCTGGTGTGACGATGCAAACCCTAAACCAAGAACACATCGTCATCAACGTGGTGGGCCTCTCCAAGGCCTTTGGCTCCAAGGTTGTGCTTTCCAACGTGAACCTCTCGGTCAAAGCGGGCGAAAGTCTGGCGGTCATGGGCGGCTCAGGCACTGGCAAGACAGTGCTGCTGAGGCACATTATGGGGCTGCTGGAGCCAGACAAGGGCTTTGTCACGATAGAGGGGAAAAAGGTTCAAGGGCTTGACAGAAAAGAGCTATTTGAAGTGCGAAAAAAAATTGGCATGTGCTTTCAAATGGCCGCCCTCTTCGACTCCATGACTGTGGAAGACAACGTTGCCTTCGCGCTTAGGCGCCACACCAACATGACCAACACCCAAATAACCAACCGCGTCAATGAATGCCTAGACATGGTGGGCATGAAGAACACGCAAAAACTAAAACCCGTGGAACTGTCTGGCGGCATGAAGAGACGGGTAGGCTTCGCAAGGGCCATAGCCCTCAAGCCAAAAATCCTGCTCTTCGACGAGCCCTCAACGGGCCTAGATCCAGTGATGACAGATGTCATAGGGCGAATAATCATTGGACTCAAACAAGAACTAGGCATTACCAGCATCACCGTCACACACGACCTAAAAAGCGCTTTCGCCATCGCCGACCGAATCGCCCTGCTGTTCAGGGGCGAATGTATAGCCTGCGAGCCACCAGACAAATTCCAGGCAAACCAAAACCCAGTCGTCCAGCAATTTCTGAAAGGAGACGCCGACGGGCCATTTCTCCAAGACCCGCCTCCTCCAAAGCGGACCGTCCAAAAGGCCGACTCTTAATGACGTACGCTGGAGGACATTGTGCGGGCGCACCAAATGCCGTTGCATCTTGGCTTTTTGCCACATGCAGCCCAAATCGGAAAACAAGATGAAACTAGAAACCAAAGTTGGAGCATTTTTCGTCGCGTCCATCTGCATTTTCGGGTGGCTGATACTCAAGACCGAAAAAATACAGATATTCAACAAAAAACCCAAAAGGGTCTACAAAGCCATATTCACTCAAGCGGCCGGGCTTCCCAAGCAGAGCAAAGTCCGCATGGCAGGCGTGGAAGTGGGCCGTGTGCTGGACATCCGCCTCGACAACGGCCTGGCTTTGGTGACATTCACCGTTGACGACGTGATAAAGGTGTACACCAACGCCACGGCCAGCCTAGCGAACATAGGGATACTTGGCGAAAAGTACATAGACCTAAACCCAGGGAGTCCATTGCAGCGCGAGGCACCCGCAGGTGCGCGGCTCACCAGCATCGTGGGCGTGGGCATGGACGCAATAATGGAGAGCATAGGCAAAATCTCAAAGGACATCGAGGGAATAACATATTCGCTCAACGCGACCATCGGCGGCGAGAACGGCAAGTCAACGATGAGCGAAATGCTTGAGAATCTCCGCAGCCTAGTGGCCGAACTGAGGGCCACCGCCGAAGAAAACCGTGCCTCCTTCAATCGCTCAATGGCAAACATAGAGGCCATCACCAAAGACCTCCGCGAACAGCTGCCCACTCTCGCAAAACAGCTTGGCGACATAGGCTCCAACATCAACACCATGATTGACGAAAATAGGCCCGAAGTATCGGGCTTCATCGCCGACGCCCGCAAACTGGCCCAAGGCTTTCAAGCCTCCAGCGACGACCTCAAGGGCATCATGGACAAGCTGAACAAAGGCGAAGGCACGCTGGGCAAGCTGCTGACGGATGACACCACAATCGAAAAATTGAACACGGGCATAGACAGCCTCACTGAAATGCTCTCCGGGTTCAATGGCATGGATTTGGCTCTGGACATGGGCGGAGCCGCATGGTCAGGCAGGAGCGGCAGTGGCCGTGTCGGGCTGGGCCTCGTCCTAGCGCCCAGAAAGGACTACTGGTACTCCCTCGAATTCGCCTCCACCCCGGACGGCAAAGTCAAGGACGAAATCACCATAATAGACCCATTGACGGGCCTCAAGATGGAATACCCCATTTCCTTCCGCACAATAAAAGCAGAACAGGCCTTTGCCGTCAGTGCCGAGTTCAATAAAAGGCTTGGCAAATACCTTGTCGTTCACGCAGGCGTGATTGATGGCGTGGGCGGCGGCGGAGCCGAATTCCGCGCCCTCGGCGATCGATTCCGCATAGGTGCGCTGGCCTACGATTTCACCAAGCGCGAAGACAAAGAGAACCCCCGCTACAGAGCTATAGCCAGCTACGAATTCTGGAAAGGTGTGTACGCCCAGGCCGGCGTGCAAGACATAGCCAACAAAGACCTCCGCAGCTACTTCTTCGGCGGCGGCGTCCGCTGGAAGGACAACGACATCAAAAAGTTGGTAGGACTGGCTAGTGCTGCGAAATAGTGTGGACAATTTTCAAGCATCCGCCCGACCATCGAAGAGGCCGTACTGAGCGAATCCCCAGTGAGCATTCGGAAGAGCTTCATAGCCCGGCTATGAACGAACCAAGTTGTAGGAGCAGCCCCCCATGTATGGTACCAAGTTGCGTTCAGATGAACGCAACTTGGTATAAGGCGGCGGGAACCGATGCCCACAGAATGAAGCTGAAATTTGCAAACAGCCGAAAAGCCGGGGGAATCCGACATTTCCGCAAAGCCCAACAGGGCTGCCTTGGTATCCGACGCAAATCGGATACCAAGATATTTTTGAAACAACTGGGTTTCCCAGTTTTTCAAAAACTTTGGCGTAAGCGTTCAAATACAATTTGAACGCAATTTGGCATGGGAGGTGCTTTGTGGCACTTGGTTTAGGTTCAATCATCATCCCCACCCGCACAATATAGCGGTTACCTCTTGCCACTTCCAGTCTAGAATTTGAAACTGGTATTAGATGCCAATTTATTCCCTTCCCACCGCCCCAATTTTCCCAAATCCCGAACAGGCGGAGCCAAACGGCCTCTTGGCCATCGGTGGCGACTTGGGGATGGAGAGGCTTGTGCTGGCATATTCTATGGGCATCTTTCCATGGTCGAGTTCCGGTGACCCCATCCTTTGGTGGTCTCCCCACGAGAGGGCGGTGTTTTTCCCAAATGGCGAGAGGCTGCACAGGCGCAGTATTAGGGCCATAAGGCGGATTCCATTTGAGATAAGGATGGACACGTGCTTCGAACAAGTGATAAGGCACTGCGCCCTTGTCCCACGCGATGGGCAGCAAGAGACTTGGATAACCGCACCTATGGAAGCCGCATACATAGAATTGCACCGCGCAGGGCTGGCCCACTCTATTGAAACTTGGCTCGATGGCCGCCTAGTCGGCGGCCTGTACGGAGTGTCCTTGGGCGCCGCGTTTTTTGGTGAGAGCATGTTCAGCCTAGTTGACTACGCCTCCCGCGCCGCATTCAAAACCCTCTGCACAAACGCTTGGGCTTGGGACTTCCACTTCATAGACGGCCAGTTCCCAAACGACAACTTGGATTCATTGGGCGCGGTCACAATAGCCCGTAGCGAATTTCTCGCACGCCTGGGAAAGGCGCTTGAAGAACCAACAAGAAGAGGGAAGTGGTCATTGGATGGGGATCAGTAATCAGGGGTCAGGGGCTAGGGCGGGTTGAGCGCGTGGTGCCGGGTGAACATTCTTCCAGCTTGGGGAATCTATCTCGGAGCCGCATCGCAAGCATCAATCCGGCTGTAGAAAATATCCACCAAACATCGGCACCTACATCGAAGCCATATCCCAACTATCTGCCCACCCATCGGAGACATCTCCATGCATCCGCCCATATATAGAAGCAATGTGCGAAGCGAGTACCAGGGGTCTGGGGAGTAGCGAAGTGCGGACTCGCATGCGAGGCCATGCTAAGCGAATCCCCAGTTAGCATCCGGGAAGTTTTTCCATGCTCCGGAGCAAAACGTGACAGGCCGAAGGACGTTTGTCCCGAGCTTAAGCGGCGAATGACCTCGCCGCGTGTCCAATCGGCTCATTTGGATTGCCATTTGGCAGCAAAAAAAAGTTTTTGAGAGATTTTGCAAGGAGCTCAATGGACAATTTAATATTGTTGCGAACTGCGCCCGCATCAACATCGCCGCGCTTGCGCGGCCCCTGACCCCTAGCCCCTGACCCCTAGCCCCTGTTATCATTGCCCAATGCCAGTCGAATTCACAATCCTAGGCCGAGGCAAGGCCGGCAGAGCGTTAGCCGCCGCGCTGGGAGAAAGGGTCTCCCTTCAGTCCCGCGACTCAGAGCCAGAAGGCGTAGTGCTTTTTGCCCTACCAGATAGTGTCATGCAAGAGTATTCGGTCAAGTTCAAGGGCAGGTGCGCCCACATCAGCGGCTCTTTGCACATTGATGGCGTTCCGTCACTGCATCCCCTTGTCAGTTTTTACGGCGATGCTGCCGATTGGTATGGCGCACCACTGGCCGTGACAGGCCAGCCCCCGCCGCCCATACTCGATGCGCTTGTTTCCTTGGGCTTCGTCCCCTTCGACCTTCCCGCCCATCTGAAGCCGCTCTATCACGCCTGCGCCGTCCTAGCGTCGGGCCACCTTGCAACACTCTTCACCGCCGCCACAGAGATACTAAAGTCCAACGGCATTGCCCTACCGGGTGATGGCCTATCCGCCCTCGCCCACGCAGCCATCAACAACGCCGCCAAGCATGGCCGTGAAGGCATAACAGGCCCATTCGCCAGAGGAGACAGAGAGACCATCCAAAGAGACCTCAACGCCCTGCCCGAAGAATGGAGAGGGGTGTTTGAGGAAGTGGGAAGGCATTCTGGAGAAAAGACGAAATATCTTGCACACGTACGAAAACTAGACAGCGGTGAATGGGACAAGCCGCAATCGCTGGAAGACCACCTGCGAGGAACTGCGGAACTCGCAAGGGGCTTCGCCTCAGAGTTTGGTTCGGGCGAATGGGGGTATGCGCTGGGCATGTCGCATGACACTGGGAAAGGAACCCTAGAATGGCAGAAATATTTGCTGGGCAGCAGCGGCTACGATGAAGAAACGTCCAGCGAGGCGCACGGCAGAGTAAAACATTCGGGCGCGGGCGCGAAGCTGGTCGAAGAACAATTCGGAGAGCGCGCTGGGAGGTTTTTTTCATATTGTATTGCTGGCCATCATTCTGGTCTGCCCGATTGGACAGGCTCCCAGGCTGGTCTCGCATTTCAGATGCAGCAATCAAGCACAAAAGGAATTGATGAAAAATTTAAGCAGTCCCTTGCTGGTCTTGTCCCCAAAGCACCGCCGTGGAAACTCGACCCCAAAAAACTGGACGTGTCCTTGTGGATTCGGATGCTATTTTCGTGCTTGATAGACGCTGACCGCCTGAACACAGAAGAATATGACAAGCCCGAGAAAAGCAAAGAAAGGGGAGGCTATTCCACAATTTCAGAATTGAGCGACCGCTTTGAAAAAAAAATGGCTGCAATAACCCAAAGACCCGATGGACTATTCGATACCCGCGTTTATGACGCTAGGCAAAAAGCCCTTGCAGACTGCCGCAGGGCCGCAGAGATGGAAAGTGGCTTCTTCTCACTCACCGTGCCTACTGGTGGCGGCAAAACACTTTCAAGCATGGCCTTTGCACTAGGTCACGCGAAACGTCATGCAAAACGCCGGATCATTTATGTAATCCCATACACATCCATCATTGAGCAAAATGCCCAAGTTTTTCGCAATGTGTTTGGGGACGAAGAAATTTTAGAGCATCACTCGAACATCGGTGAAGAGGATAGTACAAAGCGGTCGCGCCTAGCTGCTGAAAATTGGGACGCGCCAATAATCGTGACCACTACAGTGCAATTTTTTGAATCCCTTTTTGCCGCAAAGCCGGGCCGATGCAGAAAACTTCACAACATTGCCAACAGCGTTGTCATATTGGACGAAGCCCAGCTTCTCCCGACAGATTTCCTTGAGCCAATACTGGAAACCATGCGCCTATTGACGGAACACTACAAGGTAAGTTTTGTCATCTGTACCGCTACGCAGCCAGTGCTTGAAAAACGGAATGACTTTGCCGGGTTGCCGCAAGGCTCGGTTAGGGAAATCATCCAAGATGTTGACGGCCTCTATAAAGACCTCCAGCGGGTCTGCGTGGAACTGCCGAATGACCTGTCAGCCCCGATCGAATGGGATGCCTTGGCTGCTGAACTGTCCAAGCTGGATCAAGTACTATGCGTGGTTTCCGACCGCAAGAGTTGCCGAGAACTGCATGCATTGATGCCAAAAGGCACATACCACCTTTCGGCCCTGATGTGCGCCGAACACAGAAGTATTGTTATTTCTGAAATCAGAGATAAATTAGACAAAGGGGAAAACGTACGGGTAGTGAGTACCCAACTAGTAGAGGCAGGTGTTGACATTGATTTTCCGGTGGTGTACCGCGCCTTGGCTGGACTCGATTCAATCGCCCAAGCTGCCGGAAGGTGCAACAGGGAAGGGAAACTGAACGCTAAGGGCGAATTAGGCAGGGTGGTAGTTTTCGTTCCGCCGCGCAAAGTCCCGCCTGGGACACTCAGAAAGGCGGCTGAAACCACAGAGGGCATGATCTCCGGCGGAGTTTCAGACCTTAGCGACAGGAATCTGTTCACGCGATTCTTCTCGGAATTATACTGGAAAGCAAATTCTCTTGACACAAAAGGGATCATAAAGAACTATTTGGCCCCCGACTGCCCTGGCGGCATAATTGAGGGGATACAGTTTAGGGAGGCCGCCAAACAATTCAGCGTAGTCCACGATGAGAATCAGCGTAGCATCATTGTCCCATACGGTAGGGGCAGAGAATTGATTGATGAACTTAGAAACAGCCATGGGAAAAACAACAAAGGCCCAGACAGGCATTTATTGCGAAAACTGCAAAGGTTTACCGTAAACATTTATACGAACCAATTTGACGTGCTGATCAAACGAGGTTCAGTTAAAGAAATAAATCTCGGTTCTGGGGTATTTGTTTTGGACAACTATACAAAGACAGAGTATGATGAGAGAGGACTGCTTCTTGATGAATCTCCAAATGCCCCCATACTTGTGTGAAGAGGAGACGCGATGAAAGATTGGTGCCTTGAGGTCTGGGGCGACTATGCGTGTTTCACCCGCCCAGAAATGAAGGTGGAGCGCGTGAGCTATGATGTGATTACCCCATCGGCTGCCCGCGCTATCTTTGACTCTATACTTTGGAAACCAGCCATTGTGTGGCATATTACCCATATTGATGTGCTGAACCCTATCAAGTGGATCAGCGTGAGAAGGAACGAAGTGGGGAAAATCGCTTCCCCTCCCACAAAGGCCCAAATGGACGGACAAGACAGGAGTCCCATGGGCTTTTATGTCGAGAGTGAAAGGCAGCAAAGGGCAGGCCTCTTCCTCAGAGATGTCAGGTACCGCATTCATGCTTGGTTTGAATTCATTCCCCCCGATAAAAGGGGGGGCCAAGACAGACATGGCCCCTTTTGGTCAGACCGAGAGGAACAGAGCCAAAATGAAAGGGGCGATGAATCAGAGGCCAAGTACGCAGCTATGTTCGAAAGAAGGGCAAAAAAGGGCCAATGCTTTCATCGCCCATATTTGGGCTGCCGCGAATTTGCCTGCTATTTCAGATTGCTTGAAAAAAAACCACCCATTGCAGAAAAAATCAACTCCGATGCAGACTTGGGATGGATGCTGTACGACATCAACTATTCAGACCCAGAGGGCCCCTGCCCCGAATTTTTCAGGGCTCGATTGGAAAACAACACCGTAAATACCGACAGGCGACTCTTGGAGGTCCGCTCATGATCCTCCAAGAATTGAAAAAATACTATGACCGAAAAGCGGCAGACGCCGAAAGCGAGATAGCACCTGAAGGGTGGGAGTGGAAAGAAATATCCTTTGTCATTGTAATTGACGAGAATGGGTCTTTCTTGCGCTTTGAGGATACCCGCGAAGGGAAGGGAAACAAAAAGCGCGGCAAAAAATTCCTCGTTCCTATGGGCATAAAAAAAGCCGCCCCAGTTGTTGCCAATCTACTTTGGGACACTTCCAACTATGTTCTTGGCATTTTAAGCACTGAAAACCTTGATGAAAAAGAAAAAGAACGGAAACTTTCGCGATTGCCAGCGCAAATGGATGCTTTTTTTGCGAGGGTCAAAAATGAGTTGCCAGACACTGCTCGCAAAAACGCCATTCTGACTTTTCTTTCATCCATTGATCTTTCGCTCCTAAAAAAATCGCCTCTGTGGGATGAGGTATATAGTAGTAAATCAAACATGACTTTTCGATTCGATGGTGAAAATCAGTTATATTGCTCCACCGATGAAGTCAAGCAGCATATTTCAGGTAAAGTGAATGCCAATGCTAATTGTGGGCTATGTCTCATAACAGGCGAAAAGGATACTGTTTCACGATTACATTCACCAATTAAAGGAGTGTGGGGTGCTCAGGTAGCTGGAGCTAATATAGTGTCTTTCAATCTTGATGCATTTCGTTCTTTTGGCAAAAAACAGGGAGCCAATGCTCCGATAGGTGATGGAGCAATGTTTGCCTATACCACGGCATTAAACAGCCTTTTGGATAGAGATTCTTTGCAACGTGTACAAATTGGCGATGCGTCAACAGTTTTTTGGTCTGATTCCCAGACCCAATTTGAAGAGGATTTTTCGTTTTTCTTTGACCCCCCAAAAGATGACCCTGATGCTGGAACTCGCAAAATTAAGACTCTTCTCGATTCCCCCAAGACTGGTGGCTATCTTGACGACACTGGCACAGAAGGTTTTTTTGTGTTGGGACTTTCTCCAAATGCTTCTCGCCTGTCGGTTCGATATTGGTGGAAAGGGACTGTTGGTGAAATCGCACATAACATCAGGAAGCATTTTCAAGATTTAGAGATAGTTAAACCAAGTGGGGAATCAGAATATTATTCTATCTATAGGCTATTGGTAAATATTGCCACTCAAGACGATTCAAAAAATGTCCCTCCCAATATTGCCGGGGATTTCATGCGTTCCATAATCGCAGGGATACCATATCCTGCGTCATTATTGCAGGCTGCATTGAGAAGAATCAAAAGCGATGCCAAGTATAGAGTCAAGCCTGTGCGCGCCGCGTTGATTAAGGCCTATCTCAATCGGGTATTATCCACAAACACAAATTACAATGAAAAGGAGAAACTTCAAGTGGGACTAGACACTGCCCAACCATCAATCGGCTACCAAATTGGCCGCCTCTTTGCCGTGCTTGAAAAAATTCAAGAGGAGGCAAATCCTGGATTGAACGCAACAATTAGGGAACGCTATTACGCCGCTGCCTGCGCAACGCCTGTTTCTGTTTTCCCAACATTGATGCGGCTAAAAAACCACCACCTTAAAAATTTGAACAAAGGCAGGACAACAAACCTTGAGATTCTCGTCTCAGAGGTTGTTGGCCACTTTGACGAGTTTCCCCCCCACCTGAACTTGCACGAGCAGGGCAAATTTGCCATTGGCTACTACCATCAGCGGCAGGATTTGTTCACATCAAAGAAAGACGCACCTATTACCGATGCAGAAAATTAGCTTGAAAGGAGCTTAACATGGGTATTGACAAACGCTACGATTTTGTCTATCTTTTTGACGTAAAAGATGGCAATCCAAACGGAGACCCCGATGCGGGGAACCTTCCCCGCGCAGATGCAGAAACCGGCCACGGCCTTGTTACGGACGTTTGCCTAAAGAGAAAAATCAGGAACTATGTTGGCCTCAAAAAGGGCGAGCAGCCACCGTATGAAATATATGTCAAGGAAAAGGCCGTGCTAAATAGCCAGCACGAGCGGGCCTACAAAGCACTGGGCATTGATCTTAGCGGGGACGAGGGCAAGCGAAAAGGTGGTGACAAAGTTGAAGATGCAAGAAAATGGATGTGCCAGAATTTTTATGATGTCAGAGCATTCGGCGCGGTGATGTCCACAGGGGTAAACTGCGGGCAAGTGCGCGGGCCAGTCCAGCTCACTTTCGCACGGTCTATAGACCAAGTTGTTTCATCAGAACACAGCATTACGCGCATGGCTGTCGCCACGGAAAAAGAGGCCGAAAAACAGGGTGGCGACAACCGCACTATGGGCCGAAAATTCACTATCCCCTATGGGCTATATCGCGCACACGGTTTTATTTCTGCCCCTTTGGCAAACCAAACTGGGTTTTCTGAAACAGACCTCTCGCTGCTCTGGGAGGCCATGCAATACATGTTCGAGCATGACCGCTCGGCTGCGCGCGGCCTGATGAGTGCCCAGCGGCTCGTCATTTTTGAACATAACTCACTGATGGGAAACAAGTCGGCTCAGGAGTTGTTCAGTAGGGTCACAGTTACGAGGACAAACGCCGACTCTGGGCCGCCAAGAGACTTTGCCGACTACACTGTGACCTTGGACGGAAAGACTCTGACAGATATAAGAATTGTGGTTGCTGTATAGAAAACAGACAGAGCGATGTTCATAGATGAACTGCCGCGTCACGCTCATTTGCTAGGTGATGCGATAATGTACAAGTTTCGATGTCAAAAGCAATCTGGCCATGCCTGAAACAGATGACTACTTTTTAATCTCTTGTATCCGACAATTTGCTTTTTGTCGGAGGCAGTGGGCACTGGGGTATGTAGAAATGCAGTGGGCCGACAATGCCTACACTATATCAGGGCAGTTGTTCCATGCGCGTGCGCACAATCAATTTCTCACTGAGAAGCGTGGCGGTCTGATCATTGTCAGAGATATGCCTGTTTTTTCCCGCACGATGCTGATAAATGGCAAATGCGATGTTGTAGAATTCAGACGGGACGTTGGGGGAGTTCCTCTTTTTGGCAGGAAAGGCTTGTGGTTGCCATGTCCCGTCGAGTACAAGCGAGGCAAGCCAAAAAAGAATGACGCGGATCGGTTGCAGCTATGCGCCCAGGCGATGTGCTTAGAAGAAATGCTACTTTGTCTTCCGATCCAGACGGCATTTTTGTACTATGGCGAAACCAAAAGGCGGGAGGAAGTGCAGCTAGATGATTCTCTCCGCGAAAAAGTGCGCGACATGTTTGCCGAGATGCGAAATTATTTTGAACGTCGCTATACACCCCGCGCAAAGCCGACCAAGCATTGCACAAGCTGTTCACTAAAAGACATCTGTCTGCCCAAGATGCCCATGGAAGGGCGCGTAGCCGCCTACATCCAAAATGCACTTTTAGACGATGGCCCACCGTGCGCAAATTGCTAAATACACTATATGTTACTACTCCAGACACATACTTGTCTCTTGATGGAGAAACTGTTTCCGTCCAAAAAGAAGGCATTACGCTTCTGCGCGTGCCATTGCACAACTTGGAAAGCATTGTGACTTTTGGCTACACAGGCGCAAGCCCCGCCCTTATGGGGACATGTTCCAAGCGTGGTATTGGGCTTGCCTTTTTCACCATGCACGGCAAATTTCTGGCAAGCATTGTTGGCGAAACGCAGGGCAACGTTGTATTGCGCAGGACTCAGTATCGAGTTGCCGATGATGATGCGAAAGCCCTAAATATCGCTCGAAACATTTTGATCGGGAAACTCCACAACGAGCGCTGGGTCTTGGAGCGGGCCACCCGCGACCATCCTGGAAGGCTAGATTCTGATCGGATCAAGCGGGCATCTGGGTTTATAGCAAACTCAATACAGGCCCTGCTTGAAGCAAATACCCATGGCTCTTTGGTGGGGATCGAGGGCGAGGCAGCCAAGCAGTATTTTTCGGTATTCGATGAGTTGATATTGAACAACAAAGACGTGTTTTTCTTTAGAGAGCGCAGCAGAAGGCCACCACTGGACAACGTGAATGCATTGCTCTCATTTGCTTACGTATTGCTGACGCAAGAAATGGCCTCTGCATTGTCGGCGGTTGGCTTAGACCCATTTGTTGGCTTTCTTCATAAAGATCGTCCAGGGCGCCGCTCCCTGGCCTTGGACTTGATTGAAGAATTCCGCGCCCCTTTTGCGGATCGCTTTGTCCTAACACTTATAAACACGAGACAGCTTCATGCGAGAGACTTTGAGCAGCAAGAGAATGGCGCAGTTTATATAAAAGACGATGCGCGAAAAACAGTGTTGACCGCATGGCAAGAGAGAAAGCGCGAACAGATAGAGCACCCATTTCTGAAAGAAAAAATTGAGTGGGGTCTCGCGCTCCATGCTCAAGCGTTGCTGTTGGCGCGTTTCATGCGCGGAGATTTGGAAGCATACCCCCCATTTTTGTGGAAATGAAAGTGCATCGTGCTGGTACTCATAACCTACGATGTCAATACCGAAACAGCCGCTGGCCGGAGGCGACTACGCCAAGTGGCCAAAGCCTGCGAGGACTACGGCCAGAGGGTGCAGAATTCTGTGTTTGAATGTGAAGTGGACGCCGGGAAGCTGCTATTGATCAAAGACCGCTTGGTCGGTCTGATAGACTTGGAATTGGACAGTTTGCGTTTTTACATGCTAGGCAATGACAGCCGTCACAAAGTGGAACACTTTGGCACAAAACCATCATTGGACATGCTCAAGCCATTGATAATATAGTCTATTGGATGCCCTATAAATGTGGTGCGGATATGTAGCAATCATGTTGGCATTGAATCCTTCGCACCAACAATTCGGTATAAATTCTGGATATTTTATGTATGGTTGCTTTCTTGTTGTTAAACGAATTGATTGCTTTTGCTAAAACAGTGCAAAACTTTCTATAAAATTTATCTGCCTTGATTTGATAGTACAATGTTGCTGTCGCGCCCTTGTGGGGGCGCGTGGATTGAAACTTCTCCAAATGAATATTCATTGTGAGGGGACGCGAGTCGCGCCCTTGTGGGGGCGCGTGGATTGAAACATTTTCGTCCGCCAAACTTTTCAGGCGGGCGAGGGTCGCGCCCTTGTGGGGGCGCGTGGATTGAAACTTTTTCCGCGCTGGGGCCGTACGTCGGCGCCCAAGTCGCGCCCTTGTGGGGGCGCGTGGATTGAAACTACATCAAGGAGGCCCTGCCGCTGGGAGTCATAGCGTCGCGCCCTTGTGGGGGCGCGTGGATTGAAACGGTTTTGGCGGATAATATTAGGTCTAGGTCGGCTGTCGCGCCCTTGTGGGGGCGCGTGGATTGAAACTGTTGTCAATGTTTTTGACCCAGACCGCCACGCCGTCGCGCCCTTGTGGGGGCGCGTGGATTGAAACTGGCCGCAGGGTTCGACGCCGTTGTCGTCTGCGGGTCGCGCCCTTGTGGGGGCGCGTGGATTGAAACATTTTGAAGCAGCATTGGAGTACGTGCTGAAAAAGTCGCGCCCTTGTGGGGGCGCGTGGATTGAAACTTGCCCAAAATGAAAATCGCGGGGGCGCATGGGAGTCGCGCCCTTGTGGGGGCGCGTGGATTGAAACATGTATGCGCTGTTTTTTGCAAGGTCGCGGCTGGTCGCGCCCTTGTGGGGGCGCGTGGATTGAAACCAGCACGGCCAGCAGGGCGGGTGCGGCGTCGGGGGTCGCGCCCTTGTGGGGGCGCGTGGATTGAAACTTGGCATTCCGCCGTAAAGCGTGTGCAGTGCTAGGTCGCGCCCTTGTGGGGGCGCGTGGATTGAAACAACAGCGAGGTGAGAGACCTCGCGCTTGGTTTGGTCGCGCCCTTGTGGGGGCGCGTGGATTGAAACGAATTGGCTGGGGGGGTTGGACTCGAACCAACATGTCGCGCCCTTGTGGGGGCGCGTGGATTGAAACATGCAGCCGAACCAACCCTGCGACGGCGGGGGCCGTCGCGCCCTTGTGGGGGCGCGTGGATTGAAACATCGGAGCCGCGCCCGGCATTTCTTGGGTCATTGTCGCGCCCTTGTGGGGGCGCGTGGATTGAAACAATGAGGGCCAATGTGAAGGCAAAAGCGCATGCCGTCGCGCCCTTGTGGGGGCGCGTGGATTGAAACTCGATTAGGGCGGCGGCGATTGCGTTTTCGCTGCGTCGCGCCCTTGTGGGGGCGCGTGGATTGAAACAAGAGTTCCACCAAGGCCGACACCGATATTTCTGTCGCGCCCTTGTGGGGGCGCGTGGATTGAAACCCACTTTGACGGCGACAAGCAGGACAAGATTGAAACGTCGCGCCCTTGTGGGGGCGCGTGGATTGAAACGCATGGGTTTTCCTTTTGATGGGATTAGGGATAAGTCGCGCCCTTGTGGGGGCGCGTGGATTGAAACATTTAACACCTTTTATTGTGTAATCGCTGGTGGTGTCGCGCCCTTGTGGGGGCGCGTGGATTGAAACGTTACATGGATTTTTATACAATGCTGGAAGCGGGTCGCGCCCTTGTGGGGGCGCGTGGATTGAAACTTGCAGTGCGTGCTGAACATGCGGGGCGAGGACTTGTCGCGCCCTTGTGGGGGCGCGTGGATTGAAACGATTTTTAGGCATTTGGTGGCCCCCCTTTTTCCTTGTCGCGCCCTTGTGGGGGCGCGTGGATTGAAACCGGCTTAGAAGTTAGCCGCTAATGCCTTGCGGGGCGTCGCGCCCTTGTGGGGGCGCGTGGATTGAAACATACTTTGCAAACTAACATCAAAAAAATCCGCCAACGTCGCGCCCTTGTGGGGGCGCGTGGATTGAAACATCTAGGAATACGTGGATAATTTCTTTTGCGGGGGTCGCGCCCTTGTGGGGGCGCGTGGATTGAAACAAATTTGAATGTGTTTAGCTGGTTTGTCATTTCGGTCGCGCCCTTGTGGGGGCGCGTGGATTGAAACTTGCATAAGTATCAGGGCTTCACAACCGGCGGCGGTCGCGCCCTTGTGGGGGCGCGTGGATTGAAACCTTCGTCTGAAAGCCAGGTCGCATAGGTCGCCCGTCGCGCCCTTGTGGGGGCGCGTGGATTGAAACTCCGATGGTCGCGGGGGTGCTTTTGGCCGTCGCGCGTCGCGCCCTTGTGGGGGCGCGTGGATTGAAACTTACTGCGACCCGCCCTACGTCCACTCCACGCGCAGGTCGCGCCCTTGTGGGGGCGCGTGGATTGAAACGTACTTCTCCGACAGCGCGGCCTCGTCCGTCTTGGTCGCGCCCTTGTGGGGGCGCGTGGATTGAAACACTGAATTTACGGTTTTGACGTGGGGATAGCAGATGTCGCGCCCTTGTGGGGGCGCGTGGATTGAAACGCTTGTTGAGTGTGCGGTTATCATCGGCAACGAGGGTCGCGCCCTTGTGGGGGCGCGTGGATTGAAACATCCATCCAAAAGAATTTGCTGGTTTCGGTTTGGGTCGCGCCCTTGTGGGGGCGCGTGGATTGAAACCCCAAGGAGCCAACGCTGGCGGACCTGGTCAAGGGTCGCGCCCTTGTGGGGGCGCGTGGATTGAAACTTGAGAAGGCGGCGAAATGAGCAAGCTGGCCCTTGTCGCGCCCTTGTGGGGGCGCGTGGATTGAAACAATTTGCAGGCGCAGGATGATGGCGATGGCGGGTGTCGCGCCCTTGTGGGGGCGCGTGGATTGAAACCCAATCCAGCGCATCCCATGTCGCGTTTCGGGCCGTCGCGCCCTTGTGGGGGCGCGTGGATTGAAACCGCGTCTGTAGCTGTCTTTTGGCGGCTTTCCGCCGTCGCGCCCTTGTGGGGGCGCGTGGATTGAAACTCGCGCGTCTATGGCCTAGCCCCAAGGACTATAGTCGCGCCCTTGTGGGGGCGCGTGGATTGAAACTTATTTCTGTAAGCAAAAAAATATTTGCATTTTTGTCGCGCCCTTGTGGGGGCGCGTGGATTGAAACAGCTTCTTTTCGCAGTCAATGAAATACTTGCGGGTCGCGCCCTTGTGGGGGCGCGTGGATTGAAACTTGAAATTCATCGAAAGTCAGGATGTGGCCATCGTCGCGCCCTTGTGGGGGCGCGTGGATTGAAACTGTCACAGTGCCAGCCGACCACACTGTAGGAGTGTCGCGCCCTTGTGGGGGCGCGTGGATTGAAACAGTTTACACGGGGCTTGACGGCGTAATCGCCGATGTCGCGCCCTTGTGGGGGCGCGTGGATTGAAACTCGTAAATTAGCAGTTCCATCGGCGAGGGCGGCAAGTCGCGCCCTTGTGGGGGCGCGTGGATTGAAACCAACCTCTTTAGCCGCGTTTTGGGTGAAACGGACGTCGCGCCCTTGTGGGGGCGCGTGGATTGAAACTTGCAAATCGCCGACGACTACCGCGTCACGGCGGAGTCGCGCCCTTGTGGGGGCGCGTGGATTGAAACGTACTTCTTGGCCAAATTCTTCGCCCATTCCCTCGTCGCGCCCTTGTGGGGGCGCGTGGATTGAAACTGATGAGTTGATCGGCCGCTTCACCGCCACGGGGTCGCGCCCTTGTGGGGGCGCGTGGATTGAAACCGGCTGGAGATGCGCCTTCGCGCTTTTAGAGTTCGTCGCGCCCTTGTGGGGGCGCGTGGATTGAAA
>Ga0268262_10003589_pt1 | contig 16691 bp, 9 predicted proteins | sample TergutNc150P3_FD_190354 | JGI IMG/M metagenome (GOLD analysis project Ga0268262, IMG submission 190354) | Nasutitermes corniger P3 segment gut microbial community from laboratory colony in Florida, USA - Nc150 P3 (SPAdes) (version 2) | ecosystem: Host-associated > Arthropoda: Insects > Digestive... | reverse complement strand
ATTATTCATATCCACATGGATAAACCTTGCCTTGAAGTTTATCTTAAATCAACCGCGTCCGTTTTTTGAAGGTTACGACCCGTCGGTAGGCATAATCGCCGAGATAATGGGCGGCTTCCCGTCCGGCCACGCGCAGAATTCGCTTGTTATATTGATAATACTCGCCTCATGGAAAATTATTCCGGGTCTTTCCCGCACGGTTCATTTTTTTATAGCAGTTTTTTTATGTCTGATTGTTGGTTTATCCAGGATTTATCTTGGCGTTCATTTTCCCACTGATGTTTTTGGAGGCTGGCTGATTGGCGGTCTTGTCCTTGCCGTGTACTTTTGGGCCGGTGCCCGCATTGAAGCGTGGCTTGAATCGCATAACCCCCGCATAGGGCTGATAGTCTCAGCCGTTCTTGCCTTTGCCATGAACATGTACCGGCCTTCTGAATATCTTCTCATGCCCAGCGGTATGATTTTCGGTCTGGGGATAGGCTGTTTCCTATGCAGGCGTTATATTGCCTTTACAGCCTTAATAAATGACAGAACCGGAATGGATAAACGCCTGTCTCTGCTTGTCCGCTATGTCTTGGGAATTACGGCAATGGCTTTATTGTATGTGACAGCGGGAAAAATTATTAACGGTTTGCGCGATTCCGGCAATTACCATCTGTATGTTTTTATTCGCAATGTCCTTATGGCAGTTTGGATTTCGGCGGGCGCTCCATGGGTTTTTTGCAAACTGCGCCTCGCGTAAACCAAATAGCAGGCAGTAATGGAAGAAGCTAAATCATGAAATTATTTTCTTACGGCGATGGTTCCCCGATTACTGCGTTTGCCACTGTCCCCGGCAGGAGCGCCCTTACGCTGATCCGCTGTTCAGGCAAAGGCACGCATGAGCTTGCGGCAAAAATTTTCTCCTTACCGGAAAAATTAACGCAAGCTGACGGTAACACCGTCATTCACGGATGGATAGTTGCACATAACGAATGTGTGGACGACGTACTGGTCTCCGTGTTCCGCGCCCCAAAAAGCTACACCGGAGAGGACAGTCTGGACATTTCCTGCCATGGGGGAAACGCCGCAGGGCAGGCTGTAATGACCGCTTTACGCGCTGTTGGTTTTCGTGACGCCCTGCCCGGCGAATTTACCTTTCGCGCCTTTATGAACGGCAAGCTGGACCTTACCCGCGCCGAATCGGTAATGGAACTGGTATCCGCCAGAACGGACAAGGCACGCGGTAACGCGGTTAACAGGCTTTCCGGCGTACTGGAAAAAGAAATAAGCGCGATAAAGAAAAAGCTGGTGGAAGTCCTGTCCGGCGCGGAAATTTTTCTTGACTATTCAGATGATGAAATAAGCGCGTCTGTGGAAGAAATTGCGGGACGGCTTCCCGGCGAAAAACTTGCGCGGGAGGCGCTTGCGCGCCTGCAAAAACTCGCGCAGTCATGGCGGCTGGAACGAATTTATCAGGAAGGAATTTTAGCGGTTATTGCGGGACGGCCCAATTCCGGCAAGTCCAGCCTGTTCAATCTATTGTTAAAAGAAGAACGTTCCATTGTCACAGAAATTCCCGGCACGACCCGCGACTGGATTGAAGCGTGGGTTTCCATCGGGGGCATACCTGTGCGCCTTGCCGACACAGCCGGTCTTAGGGACTCTTCCGATCTGGTTGAAAAAATCGGCGTTGAACGAAGCCGTAATTTGCTGGAAACAGCCGACATTGTTCTGTATCTCATTGACGGAGAAGCCGGCATTACAAACGAAGATACTTTGCTGATTGACAGCCTGGCAATACCTCACATTGTCATCTGGAACAAGACCGACATAGCCCCCGCGCCGGATGAGGTTCTTGCCGTAAGCGCGAAAACAGGCGAAGGCATTGCGGAACTCCTAGAGTCGATACAGACTGCGATTGCAGTTAACGCTGAAAACGCCGATTCTGCTGTGTCTGCGTCGCTGGGTACTGAGCGTCAGAAAAACCTTGTGGACACGGCGGTTACAGCTCTGCAGGAGGCGTTAAATCTTGCCGAAAAAGGCGAGCCGCTTGACCTTGTTTCCCCGTTGCTCAGGGAAGCGGTAAACGCGCTTGGCGAAATAACAGGTGAAGTTTCAACCGCTGATATACTGGAAGAAATGTTTAGTAAATTTTGTGTCGGGAAGTAACCGCTAAATTTCTACCGTACCGTCAAACACTTTTACGCAGTCGCCGGTCAGCCATACTGCTTCGTCAGTGTAATTGACAATAAGCTCTCCGCCCGGTAACCGTACCCTTATATCCTTGCCTTTGTCGCAGTGTCCGTTTAAGACGGCGGCCACAGCCGAAGCGCACGCGCTGGTTCCGCTCGCCTGCGTCTCACCGCTTCCTCGCTCCCATACGCGGATTTCCAAACGATTTCTGGCGGTAACATTGACAAATTCCGCATTAACCCTGTCGGGAAACAGCGGATCGTTTTCAAACAGCGGGCCTGTTTCATATAAATCAAAATCATCCAAACGGTTGGTAAATACCACGGCGTGGGGATTGCCCATGGAAACACAGGTAAGCTCGTATTCAACGCCCCCAAAAGCCACCTTTCGCCCTATCACGCTTTCTCCTCCCAGCTTCACAGGGATTTGTTCCGGGTGCAGTTTAGCGCGCCCCATGTCAACCTTGACGGATGATACGACTCCGTTCCGCGTGGAGAGATAAAGTTTTTTTACGCCGCTTTTTGTCTCTATTTGCATATCGCGTTTTTTAACAAGACCGTTGTCATACAGGTATTTTGCCACACAGCGTATGGCGTTGCCGCTCATACTGCCTTCGCTTCCGTCAAGATTGAACATCCGCATTTTTGCGTCCGCGATATTGGATCGCAGTATCAGTACAACGCCGTCGCCGCCTACGCCGAAATGCCTGTCGGATAAAAACACGGACAGCGATTCCGGTGAATCGATTTCCGTATTAAAACAATTAAAATATATATAATCATTGCCGCAACTTTGCATCTTTGTGAAAGCGAGTTTTGTACGGCCGGTCCTAAGGTTGTTAATGTCGATTAACTCGGTATTGGTCTCGCTGTAGCCGGAAAGCAAACCGTCCGCCAGCGCGTTGGCCGTATCGACTGAGGTAAGGCATGGAACGCCTAGCGAACAGGCTTTTCTGCGGAGTTTTACGTCGTCTAACGCGGGGTCCCTGCCTTTCTTTGACGTGGAAATTATATAACTTATTTGACCGCTTGCCAAAAGTGTTTCCGTGTTGTTTTCTGCGCAATCCTTTATTTTTGCCACACTTTGAACCTCAAAGCCTCTTTCCGTAAGGAATCGCGCCGTACCGCGTGTCGCGTACAAGGAAAATTCCGCTTGCGCCAATTTTTTCGCCACGCTGATAATCTCCGCCTTGTCGTTGTTTCTGACGGTAATAAGCACGCCGCCTTTCTTTTCCATTTTGTATCCGGCGGCGACCAGCCCCTTGAACAACGCCTCTTCAAGGTTTTTCCCAAGCCCTAAAACTTCCCCTGTGGACTTCATTTCAGGCCCCAAATGCGTATCCACGCCGGCAAGTTTTTCAAAGGAGAAAACAGGCACTTTGACGGCGACATAAGGCGGGATTTTTCCTATGCCCGGCTCGTATCCCAAGTCGGAAAGCTTAATGCCAACGCTTAACTTGGTGGCAAGCTCGCACATGGGAATGCTTGTAACCTTGCTAAGATAGGGAACGGTGCGGGATGCCCTGGGGTTAACCTCAATAACGTAAATGTCGTTTTCATAAAGAACATATTGTATATTCACCAGGCCTTTTACGTTTAACGCCATGCACAATTTCCTGGTAACATCAAAAATCTTTTCAGCTAACGTGTCGTCTATGTTGATGGGGGGATATACTGCTATGCTGTCGCCGGAATGGATGCCTGTGCGCTCAATGTGTTCCATTATACCGGGAATAAACACACTGCCGGCCCCGCCCATAGAAGGGTCTCCGTCGCATAAAGCGTCAACTTCTATTTCCATCCCTTCCAGGTACTTGTCGATCAAAACCGGGTTTTCCTGTTTGGACCGCAGAATTATTTCCATATACTCGCGTATATCATCAGGCGAGAACGCTATGATCATGTTTTGACCGCCCAACACATAGGACGGGCGCATAAGCACCGGAAATCCCAGTTTTTCTGCGGCGTCCAGGGCTTCCGCCTCATTTCTAACGCCGTAACCTTTGGGGCGTTTTATTTGCAGATTTTCCAGCAAGGCATCAAATCTCTGTCTGTCCTCGCAAATGTCTATGCTGTCCGCCGAAGTGCCGATTATGTTAACGCCGCGCTCGCGCAGTTTTTTTGTCAGCTTGATCGCGGTGCCGCCGCCAAACGCCACAATGACACCTAACGGCTTCTCGATTTCAATTATGCTCATTACATCGTCAATGCAAAGAGGCTCAAAATAAAGCCTGTCCGCGGTGTCAAAGTCGGTAGATACCGTCTCCGGGTTGTTGTTAATAACGACGACTTCGTAACCAAGGCTTTTAAGCGTCCACACGCAGTGCACGCAGGCGTAGTCAAACTCAATGCCCTGCCCTATCCGTATCGGCCCCGACCCAAGCACGACAATCCGCTGTTTGACGCTTTTTTGAATAAACGGCAATGCCTCATTTTCCGTCCCGTTTTGAATAGAGTAGAAATACGGCGTTTTTGCTTCAAATTCGCCGCCGCAGGTATCGACCATTTTGTAGATAAGGGAGTGGGGAGTGGGGAGTAGGGAGTAGGGGGATTGTGGAGGCATAAAGTATCCTTTGTGAAGGTTACTGTTTTAAGGCGTATTTGTCAAGCTGTATAATACCCGTACCCACTCGTGTCGCTAATTCAATATTGTGTAGCTAATCTCTTTGCTTCCGCCGCCCTCAGGTACAACAATGTAAAAACCACCGCCAGCCGACCCGCCTTTGATTTGGATATTGTCGTAAGACACCTTGCCGGGATACATTCCCGTACTCGTTACGGTTCCGTCCATCTTACCGTTGGCGTTCGTATCCGCCGATGTATTGGAATAGCCGTTCAGGATAAAGTACTCTTTAGGCTGCTCATTTTCAATATAGAACTCAGCGTAGTTTGACAGTTGAATTATTATCCGCGCTCCCAGCCCGTCCATCTTGGCATTGTAATCAATAAAACCGCTTATCGCGCCATACTTTTTTTCCGACCCTAGCGCAGAGGTGCCCGGTTTGTACATATAGGTCAGTTTTTTCAGCGCTGATTTCATGGTTTTATTATATTCAAGCGCGAACTGTTCATGGGTCAGCGCGCCCCAGCCGATTGCTTCTAAGGAGAAAAAATTCCCCTGTTTAAGCTCGTTAAGCGAAAGCACGCGGTAATAAAATTTTCTGCCCACTTTCGCGGTTTCATTTTTGTCGATATAGGTGTAAATCCCTGTCGCCGGGTCGTATGAATACACGCCGTTGATCCAGGGGTCGTTTGCACCTAACGGGTCTTCATTAATTGTGGAATAACCGCCTCCCGAACTGGTAGAACGCTGTATATTATAAAAAGCGGGTTCTTCATTCGCCGGTTTTTTCCATGTAATTTTTACAGGATACACACCGTTGGAATTTGCCTTTGCTGTCGCGTCAAAATACTCGCGCTGTGTAGCGCCCTGTATAACAGCCGCCGCGGGGGCCGGTGACACCACAACGCTTTTGGCGCTTTCAACGCCCGGTAAATTGGTAGATACTTTGAAAAACGCGCCGGAGCTTACGTTAAGTCCGTTGACGGAGATGTATCCTTCTCCGTCAACACTATGCGCAACTCCTGATTTAACCGGGGCTGATGAAAAACTTCCGTCTTTATTATTATCCGCGTACACATTATAAGTAAATTTAAGGCGCTCGCCTTCACTGCCTATTGCCGGTTTCCATTTGACTGTTACCGTTGTGTCAGGATGTTTTACCGCGACTACCGTATCGGGGGGGCTTAAAATAAACCCTTCAGGGTCAGAGGATGAAAATTGACTTTTGAGCGACTTGCCGGACGTAATATCGTCAACTATAGCCTGTACCTTGTAATAGTAAAACAGGCCCGGTTTAAGCGCGGTCCTGTCAGTCCATTCCGTATCTGGGGTTTTATCAGTCAGCCGCGTCAGGGAAGAATCAAGGGAACTGTAACGGTACACCGCGTAATAGGCTTCGGTTTCGGATGCGGCATCCCATTTAATTTTAATTTCAGTTGCTGAATGGCCCCTTCCCGAATTTTCCGCAAGGCGGACAATCGGCGCGTCAGGCGCTCCTGCGACGCGGGCATAACCATAAGCCGGTCTTGTCAGCGGGGATTTATTGCCAAAACTGTTTTTCGCCGATACCATGTAATAAAAATCTTTGCCCTGTTCAACGGCGCTGACCGTGTTTCTAAACCATGTTTGATTTCCTGGAACAGTGCCCAAAGAACTGGCGGAAGTGCCACTGGCAAAATCACTTCTGAATATTTCATAGGCCGTCGCGCCATCCGTCTTATCCCAGCGCAGTTCAATGTATTCCACCGATGCGCCGCCGGACGCTTTCAGGCCGCCAGGCGCGTTAAAAAGCATGGCGGATACAGGCTTTGTAGGATCGCTTTCATCGTATTTTTTCGCCGTATTAAACGCGGTGACCCGGTAGAAGTATTTGTTCTTGTTCTCAGGCGCGTCCAGCGAAGCGTTTTTCAATATTACATCAGTATAGGATGTGCTATATACAAAACGGTTAAGGGGTTCATAATTATCCGGCTTATATTCCGGCTTCTGCGAGTCCTGCAAAGAAGCCGTAGCGCGTTCGACCATGTAATACGCCGCGCCCAGGACTTCCGCCCATGTAAGACGAATTTCCGTAGATGAATAGTTTGGCGCCACATAGAACTGTTGAGGAGTCTGAAGTTTGGTAATTTTTCCTTCCCTGCCGAACAAGCTGTCCAGCGAGTCGTTTTTGCCGGAAGAGGGAATTCTCTCCTGAAACATATTTGAGCAGGAGGAAAGGAAGGCAAGTAGCAATAGAAGAGGGAGTAGGGAGTGGGGAGTGGGGAGTGGGGTTTTTATGCTTCTGTGCTTCTGTGCGGATTTTTTCATGGATTAATCCCATCCCGCTCTGGTACCGTCAACGGGATACCACCACTTATCTTCCATATTGGGGCCAATGTTTTTTGTTTCAGATATCCCGGTAGAGGGTGACCAGTCAAAATTTCTGGTTCTTTTGTAGTTTTTAGAACCTGTTGCAAAAGTAAAGCATTCCCGGTAATGTTGATTTCCAACGGCATAATCAGTTTGTCCGTTGTAAGTTACCTTATAAGGTCCTGTTCCGGCACCTGATCCCATGCGTAAAATTTTTACCGTTCCTGAATACATGCCATTAACGTCACCGGGGCCGGTAAAGGTCAAGGTGCTGAGATGATCTTTAGCTCCTGAAAGCGCGCCAAACGCTCCGGCACAGTCAGCTCCGTATTCAGTAGGTGTCATTAGGGTTGCTGTACAATAACCGTACAAATGTCCGGATATCGTAACGAAGTATGGTTTTGAATTGTTAAAATTTATATCCCGGTTATATCCTGCAGTATTACTTTCAGTAAAACTGACATTATGGTCGCCTCTGCGATCAGGAACATCGCTTGTTTGATTTCCTGCCCAGTTCATTCCTGTCCCTATGCTTAACGCTGTAATCGCGGCGAATTCGTCCGCGCTTACCTGACGCGCTCCCCATTTGACATAAGGATCGGGGTCTGTTGACCATGTATAATTCGGCATAGGATCGGGACCGTAAATTTTAGCGCCCGCGTCATTAACCATGTAACCGCGTACCTTGTAATAATGCTTGTAATCCCTTAGTACTTTAAGCCTGTTGCCGGTATTGGCGATTAAAACGCTTAGCTTATCACCGGAAACTGAATCACATTCTATCCATTGCCTGTTATTGTTAACATTCCGGTTCAATAAGTACACCGTGTAGCCGTCAACGCTTAATCCTTCTCTTGACCATGTAACCAGTTCGCCAAAACTACCTTGCCCGTCCGAGCGTGCGTCGCGGCTTACGCTTACCAGCTTAGTCTTGCCAAGCATAAAGCCGACCATTTTCGGTCTGCCTTTTTCATCAAGTTTACCGTAACTTTCATTAACAAAACGCGAGGAAACACGGGGATCGGAAGAAGAGCTTCCGTTTGTTATTCCGACTATGTATTGATAATTGACATCGGGGTCCTGAACATCAATATACTGTGAAGCGCTGATATTTGAGATGTCTGTCCATGCGCTCCATGTGCCTTCGTTGATCGCGTATCTGCGGTACAAGGTATACTTTGGGGTAAAACCGGGAACTAAAACAAGAAGGGGCGGCGGACTCCATGTTATTTTTATTCCGTCATTGTCTCTTCCGTTTGAGGAATACGTTCCCTTTGAGGCGGTAACATCATGTCCAAGTCCGAATGTAAAGCCTGTTCCGTTATTTTTTTCAACAACATCTGCTCCTGAGTATTTTATATTTGAGCTGTTTTCCTGAATGGTGTAATAGGCAATGTCTGTATTTTTATTGGCGGAATCCCTGCTGTAAACGAAATCTATCGAACTAATCTCCGTGCCGTTTATAACCGGAATCACCCAGTAACGGTAAGGATTGCCGCGTATCATATCATTCTGCTGGTTGCGGTAAGCGGGGATGAGTCCTTTGTACATGTTGCCTTCGTATTCGCCGTCCGGCATATAGATGTCTTTTAACGTATAACGCGGGTTTGCGAATGAAGCTGTCGCTTTAACTCCTCCGGCCAATGTGTCAATTTTGGTATTATTGGAATCCAGCGCCATATCTTTTCCGGTAATGTTGATTGTGCTTGTTTCGACAGCGGGAACATAATACGCCACAGTTTCAGTTCCCTCTTCCGCCGTATTATACATATTGAATTTCCGCCGGAAAACATAATATCCGTCCGCGCCGGTTATTTTATTCCATGAAACGTCAATTTCATGCGCCGAGACAGCCCTGGTTGCCGAAAGACCGAGTTCAGCCGGGCCTACCAGCCGGGTTTTGACATCCTGCGCGGAGGTTGTGGAAATTTCACCGCCTCCGACTTGTGCCCGCAAGCCTTCATTCAGCGCGTCTACCTGTATCTGTATCTCTTTACCCGCTTTTGCAATGTCTATGTTATCCCCTTCCGGTTTCAACGCGTATCTGTATTTTCCGGAAGCGTCAACAGTAAGGTCTTTTTTACTGACCGTCGCCTTTGTCGTGTAAGCGGTTTCCCCTGAATAGCGGTATTTAACCCGGTAGGTATCGGCTTTTTGCGCCTCAGTCCACGCCACTGTAACGGCGTTATAGGAATAATCGCCGCTTAGCGATAATTCCGGTACGCCAAGCGTCATGGAAGCTGTTCCGGCGTATACCATCTGTCCATACTTAAGAGAGCCGCCTTCAAAGATGCGGGACGGCCTTATCGCGAAATAGCGCGTAATTCCGGCAGTTACCCCGGTGTATGTATATGAAAAGTTCTTATCAACAGTCATATTGGCGTCACCCGACGGGGTATTATTAACAGAGCCGATTTCTACCGGATTGCTTCCGTCTGCGTTTACCGTATAAAGGGTATATTTTCTGTTGGAATAATTCTCCCATTTAAGTACAAATTTATCTTTGTACCCGTCCTGAACAATAAAGTTATTTACTATGATAGGCTCGGTATTTTCTGAAATTTCTTTTTTCCCGATTGTTGATATTGTATCCAGTAATACATTATTTTGTCTGATTTCCACGGCGTAAGAATATAAACCCCTTCCCGGGTTTTCTTCTGTGGTTTTTTTTGTAAGGTCCATTGACGGGACATGGTCGCGGACGGCGTTATAGGTATTAAAGGATTTTTTCCTTTCAATGTTTTTAACCGGATCAAGCGGATCCGAGTCGCCAAGAGGCTCAATTTTTTCTACAAGGTTATATTCGTATGTCTCGTCCTTTGCGTCAAAAACAAAATTCAGCGACAATGTGGCGGATTCATTAAAGCCGTTCCCCAGGGTATATTCAATCTTACCGAATGAAAGAGTCCCGTCGCTCAAAGCCCAGCCTGTGTCGCTTGGGTCTGAAGCGTCATCCGAGTAGATTTTTTTCTGCGTGTCGTCAACATAAGACTTCACCCGGTACTGGTACTTTTCGCCTCTTTTTACGTCCTGATCAGTCCATGTAACTTTAGCGCCGGGAATGTAACCGCCTGCAAATTGCGCTCCCTTGCCCGGGATTGAGCCAAAGTATTTACACACGGGCATATATTCATTGTTTCCGCTTTCGCTGTAAATGCGTTTGGATATTTCAAAGTACAAAGGCTTGGGATCGTACTGGTTTTCACCTAACGCAATGTCAACCATGTCGGGCAGTTCAAAAGAAAGAGTTATCTTGTCGCGGACAGCGCCGCGCGACGCCTTAAACTCGCGCGGAGCGCCGGGCCTGAACCGCCGGGCGGTCGCCTTGTTCATTTTCTCGCTTTTTTCAACGGCATTCTGCTCTCCGTTCAGATACGCTTCAACCTGATATTCATAATTAGTGTTGGGCGCGAGACCGGTAAACACCGCGCGGTTCTCTTTAATCTTACTGCCATCCAGCGCTATCTGGTCAACTTGGCCGTTTCCGTTGTAACAATATACCGTGTACAACAGGTTGTCTTTGTAGGAATCCTCATTATCCATATACCATGTAACCGACGCGGAGGATTCGGTAATATCGGTAATATCGCTGATCAGCGGCTGGGCGAGGCTTGTTCCTCTGGCATAAAAACTGCGCGCGGACTCCGTACCGTTATACGAAACAGAGCTGACGCTGTAATACTTTGTGCTTCCCGGCGGTACGGTGAATTTAAATTGGGTTGAGCTTGTTTCCCCGCATCGTTCAAATTGATCGAGCGGGGTATCCGCGTTGTATATGTAGTAATAATCCGCGTTTGGGTCCTTATTCCAGGTAAGCGTGACGCTCCGTTTTTCACCCTGGCTTGCCCAGACGCCCTCAGGGGCGCGAATCCCGCCACGCCCCGTTGTCGCGCCGCCGGACTGGAACTGCGGTGCCGAAAGGAACGGGTCTTGACACGAAACCAAAACAAATAAAATTAACGCTGGGGCGATAAACCAAATGTTTTTTATTTTTTTCATAATAATATTACCTTTTTACCTTGAAAGACGGGACGCTTCCTGCGGCGTTTTATCCGAAAACAGGGATGTCCTGTTTATCATTTTTTTGCTGTAACGCACTCCAATATCAATCTGATACTGGTAGGCGATATCAAACGGTTCCATGTTACGGTTGCCGCCAAGATTGCCGTAGTCAAGCGAGGCTAAACCGTTACAGGTCAGCGTCCAGCGTTGGCTGATCGGCATTTCCATTCCCACAAACGCGGCCGTGCCCAATTCAAAATAATTCCACCTTTCGGAATTCAGGAAAAACAAGTGCACTGCAGGTCCGGCGTTTAAACGGAAGTACATAAAATCAAGAATTTTAAGATTTACCCCCAAATTCATATCCGCGCCGAAGTGGAGCGGGAGTTTTGGTTTTTGCGGAAACTGATTAAAGGTTGAGACAAGCGGGTACAAAGCCGCAATCCTTAACATCGGCGTAAAAAATGTCGGCGTATGCAGGTCCGTTCTAAAATACAGGCCGGCCAGATAATCCTCAAAAACAAAGTTACTGCGCCCTGTTTGTTTGATTATCCGCGTCAGCCATGAACAGGTGGCCCCCTCGCTGAATAGTAAATAATAGTCGCTTGCGTCATCCTGCGCAAACGCGCCGGGGGCTATTGATATGGCGAGAAGGGTAAAAAAGGCCGACACAGCTAATTTTTTCATCAAAATCCTTTCAATTTGAGATTTTATACAGGGTCATGGCAACAGGTACCCCGTCTTTAGTCCAGTCAAGGTAGAGCATATTGCCCCGTATATCCCATTCGGTGACAATCCGTGTTCCGTCATTGACATTTAAAGTCAAGGCATTTAGAAGAACCGAGTAGTTTCCCTCATAGTTGACGGTAATTACGCCGTCTTTAACTCTGGCGTTGAACTTACCGTCTTCAAAAAAGGAAAACGTATCACCTCGGTTGTCCGCCCATGTCCCGTACAGGGGGACAGGCATAGGGCAGGCGGCAAAAAGCAGGAAAATCACGCAAAATGCCGTAAAAACCAAGGTTTTCTTCCATATAACACGTTTCATATATAACATTATATCGCAAATTTAAATGTATGTCACGTATTTAGTACCAAAAATCAGACGAATCTTCAAATTTCTGATGTTTTCCAGGGGAGATTCATAGTTTATTGCAGATTTTCACAAACAAATCAATTAAGACCGGGTCAAATTGCGTACCTTTCCCCTCTATTAATATTTTAATAGCGTCTTCACGGGAGAATGCCTTTTTATAAGGTCTTTCAGAAACCAGAGCGTCATAAACGTCCGCTATAGCCATTATTCTGCCCTGTAACGGGATATTATATCCCTGTAAACCGTTAGGGTAGCCGCTTCCGTCCCATTTCTCATGGTGGGTTAACGCGAATATTTTCGCGTGATTCAAAAGCTCGCTTTCATCCGATTCCGCCTGAATACGTTCAATTATTTTGAATCCAAAAAGGGCGTGGTCTTTCATTTTATTATATTCTTCTTCTGTCAATCGCGCCGGTTTGTTCAATATAAGATCGCTGATTGCTATTTTACCTACATCGTGTAATTGTACCGACTGCAATATCAGGTTAATATCCCAGATGTCTATTGTTTCCGCAAAAAGATTCTGCTTTTTAATTTCGTCAATTAAAAGATTTACGCCGTATTGCGTCCGTTCTACATGTTCCCCAGTGATAACATCCCTGTATTCTACCAGATTGGACATGGTCTTTAGAATCGAATTCTGCAGTTTAACGATCTTTTGGGTTCTTTCCTCTACAATAACCTGTAAATTTTCATTTATCCCATTGATTTTTTCCATAAGTTTTTTATTCATTTTGTCTTTGTTCTTTCTGCTTGTTTCAAAAACCAATGTCGTACCGGCGTTAATAATATACACAGCAATCATTCGCAGTGATACGTCAAGGGGATATTCAAAGTGCGAAGTGCCCGGAACAAAGAATTCGATTAATACAACAACCAGCAGGATGGCGGAAAATACTACCCCCTTTGCCATGCCCATAAGTATAATCGTCAGCATGGGATAAATGAAAATAAAGAGAAAACCAGCTCCCTGGGCGTCTCCGTTCCAGATGACCAGGACGCAGAAGAATCCGAAAAAAGCCGAAGAAATGACAGAAGGCACTATTTGCGGAACATTTGACCGCGAAATAATAAAATCCACAATTAACACAAGGGACAAAAACGAACAGGCGGCCGCGTCAAAGTAGGAACCTTTGGCTATATTTTGAATAACAAATAAGATTAATACTACCGAGCCGAATATATGTATGAAATTCAACAGAATATATTTCAGTAAATAATCTGAAATGCCCTGTTCCTGTATTCTGCCTTCCTTATATTTTTCATAAGTAAGTGATTTGCCCGATGTGAATACATTAACCACTATATCACGAAAGCGGATGATACCCTCCTTAATCTATCTGACATTAATTCTATCATGATAATTCATATTTTTCAATTGACATACGCAAAATTCCGCGCTATATATGGCTAATGAATCTATACCGCCCTGTAACAATAGGCAGTCTCAAACTTGACGGCAACCTTTTTCTTGCCCCGGTAGCCGGTTACTCCGACAGGGGTTTTCGGTCTTTGTGCGCTGAACAGGGCGCGAATTTTACATTTACCGAGCTTGTATCCGCCGAGGCTTTATACCGTAATCCGGGGCATTACGGGCTGGCCCCAGATTCCGGCGGAAACTTCGCTGTCACCGCCAATAAAATCGGCGCCGTAAATAAAATTGGTGCCGCCAATAAAAATGGCGCCGCCAGTAAATCTGGCGCCGCCTGCCTGGTAAGCCGGGGGGACAAGGAACCGCGTTACGCAATTCAATTGTTTGCGGGCGAACCGGAAGCGGTTTACAGGGCAACTCTTCTGCTTGCCCCGTTGAAACCGTCTGCCGTGGATATTAACGCCGGATGCCCGGTTCCAAAAGTGGTAAAAAACGGCGCGGGGTCCGCCTTGATGAAAAATCCAGCCAACCTTGGCAGGATTGTGGCGTCTGCGGTAAGGGCGTCAAGGGAAGCCCTGGGAAACACGCCGGTAACAATAAAAATGCGTTCCGGCTGGGATTCCGCCTCGATAAATTATGCCGAATGCGCCCGCGTTGCCGTGGAAAACGGCGCCGCGATGGTCAGCCTGCACCCCCGCACAAGAGGCCAGCAATACGGCGGCAAAAGCGACTGGTCCTGTATTGCCGATCTTGTATCACGGCTTTCGGTGCCTGTCACCGGTTCCGGCGATCTGTACACGCCGGAGGATGCCCGGCGCATGCTGGAGGAAACAGGTTGCGCCGCGATAATGTTCGCGCGCGGCGCTATGGGCAATCCTTTTATTTTTCCGGCAACGCGCTCTTTTCTTGAGACAGGCGCGTGGGAACCAGCCCCTTACTCAGCGCGAATGAATACCGCTTTTCGTCATCTGGAAATGCTTGCAGAGGACATCGGCGAGCGCACGGCCTGTCTGGAAATGCGTAAGCAGTTCTGCGCCTATACCAAAGGCATGAAAGGCGGCGCGCCGGTGCGGGAGCGGGCGGTTCACGCGCAGACTATTGAAGATTACCGGCGTATAATTCATTATAATGTAGGAATATGAACTTACGTCGCCTTGTTACCGTATTGCTGTTTTTATTTCTCACTCCTTTGTTATTCGGCTCTGCGGAAATTTCAGAGCTGTTGGACCGCTGGCTTGCGGTGGAAAGCGCCCTGTACAACTGGCAGGTTTCCCCTGCCGGCGCCGATGCAGGCGGTGAAACGGAAGCTCTTTCTTCTTCTTTGGAACAATTTAATATAATTCTGAAAGATTTTACCGGCTCGCTTCTTTTTAGCCAGTATGAGGGGACAGGGCTTTTGCCGGAAGGAAGCGGAAGAACAGCCTGCTTTAAGACAGATGGACTGATTGGCTCGGTAAAAGTAATCGCCATTGCGGAAAAATCGGGCGTGCTTGTCGCCCAGAATTCATTGGCAATAAAAACAACCCTTGCCAGGGAAGCGGACGCGATAAGAAAAGAGCTGTATTCGTGGTCAAGCATGGATTCCCGGATTTCGTCCAATGTGTTTTTGCGATCAATTTACATATTCGGCGTTTTTTCGTTTTGCGTCATCGGTATGATTATTTTGGTTTTGTTTATGTATAGGGCTTTGCGTCATTCACAAATACAGGAACAGGACAGTTCCGACTTTTCCAGAGCCACCATGCTTGTACAGGAAAAACAAAGGGCATTAATTTCGGCGGAATTGCATGATACGGTTTTGCAGGACATGGGAAGGCTTATACAGATAGGTAAAGACACCCCGTCAACGGATCGTACTCTTTTGGAACTGGCCCAAAAAATCATGACCAGGACAAGAGAAATATGCAGACAACTTCTGCCTCCTGATTTTTCCCGCCTTGCCCTGGCGGACTCCCTCGTTCAGCTTTGCGCGGATTTTGATAAACGTTCGCGGGCGGAATACCGCGCTAGTATAGACAAAGATTTTTCCGCCGGAAAACTTTCCCCGCAAATGCAGTTGCAAATTTACCGCATTGTACAGGAAGCGCTTTCCAATGTCGAAAAACATTCCAGGGCAAAAGAAGTAACGCTGACGGCGCGTAACAACGAAGATAAGGCTTTGCTGATTTGCGTTACAGATGACGGAAAAGGCATGAACCGGAAGAAGGCAAAAGCGCGGCGTTCATTGAACGAGGTAGAAATGAACGCGGATGGTCTTGGAATACGCGGCATGTATCAAAGGGCGGCGATACTGGGAGCGTCACTTTCTTTTGTAGAGGGCGCGGGGTCAGGTCTTACAGTAAGGCTGGAAGTCCCATTAACAAATAACAAAGAGTAGCATCTTAACTTTGCTTTTTGGCTTTGTTCTTTGCTATTTTTTCTTTGATTTTTTTAGTCAATAATGCAATCCCGAACCCGCCGAAAACAGCTATGGGCTTGTCGGCGATATTGACAGGAATACGCGCGAAAATTTCCGAAGCCGTAAGGTTAAAACCCAGCTTAATAAAGCCCAGGCGGAAGTATGTTTCAGGAGGACCGCTTTTGTCCACTACTCCGGTAACAGCGGTAATACCGGCGGAAATAAGCCCGCCCATTATGCTGACAACGACGCATATAACCAGAGATAAAGCCGCCAGCATAAAGAACAAAGACCCTTGCTTGATTTTTCCTTTATATAGGCTTTCCTGGCCGCCGACAACACGCGCCGTTCCACTCTCAGCCGGGAATAAACGGGCAAAAAGCCGTATCAGCAGAACCACAGCAATACTGCAAAGCATATACAAATAATAAGCCCCAAAGTAGGGCGTACCCGTAGTTACAGTATTCGCAAAACCGTACAATACCGTAGTCAAGACAGCACTGATAAGCCCCGAAACAAGCCCCCCCGCAAAAGTCGCCGCGGCCGTAAAAATCGTATCCAGATAAAGACCGTTGATATAATTAACCGACGGCAAGATGACCGCATTATTTGCAATGCCGGCGGCAACGCCGATAAGGACAATTTTAAGCCAAGTGTAAAAAAAATTTTGCTTTACCATAAAAATAGTATACACTAAATTGGACATAGAATTGGGAAAAAAATGGGGCCTTGATATT
>Ga0268262_10003588_pt1 | contig 16691 bp, 11 predicted proteins | sample TergutNc150P3_FD_190354 | JGI IMG/M metagenome (GOLD analysis project Ga0268262, IMG submission 190354) | Nasutitermes corniger P3 segment gut microbial community from laboratory colony in Florida, USA - Nc150 P3 (SPAdes) (version 2) | ecosystem: Host-associated > Arthropoda: Insects >... | reverse complement strand
TTCAAGCATGGATAGAAAAACATTCCTTTGACCAAAAGGACACATTCAATTTTTTGGTTGGAAAAACTTTAGACGGGGTAACCGTCAAATCTTTAAAATCAAAAATTTCCGAAGAGGCTTTGGATTCATATTTGGTTGACGTTCGCGCTGCCCAAAAAAGGAAGCCGCCAAACAAAGGTGTAAAAAAAGCACCGCCTGTTGGTGGCACACCAGCCCCGCAAGACGGTCACGTTGGGAACATAACCTTAAAAAAGTTAGACAAGCCAAAGCCAGCGCCAAAACCTAAGGCAAAGGAACCTGCTATAAGCGAAGAGCCGGCGGCGGAAAAACAGGAGATTAAAAAAGTTGAAAAACCTGTTGTAGTTGTTGCAAAACCGGAACCAAAACCGGAGCCGGAATTGGAACCTATTCAACAGGAATCACAGCCTGAACCGGAACCAGCTAAAACCCAGTCCACGCAAAACCAGCCACCGCAGAATGAGCCTAAAAAAACTGCATTCACGGCAGCTGTTTCTAAAAATGTTGACCCGGCAATTTTGGCGAGAATCCAAAAGAGCCAGCAAGAAAAAGCCTCCATACGCAACAATCAAAAAGGTGGCAGGCAGCAGGGCAACAGAAACGACAATCGCAAACCAACTTCTGCAACCGGTTACAGCGGCAATTTGCGCGCGCAACCCAGGCAAACGGAAAACAAAGCCCAGGTGGGTTTGCAGGTAAGCCGTTCTTTTGGAACTACCCTTCAAGATGTTTTATCCGAGAGCACCCCAGCCCATAAAGACTTTTTAGACAACAGAACACATGGCGCCTCCAGCAGAGGGCATAGCGATACTCGCGGCGGAAAAGGACGGGGCAAAAAAGGCAGGGATTCCAAAAGGGAAAGGGAAATACAAAAAGAGAATATCGAAAAAGCACAAAAGAAGGTGTCTGATGTTTTCACCTCTCTTTCTAAAACAACTGCCAAAAAAGTATATACCAAAGATAAAGTCTCTGACGAAGGAGACGCATCTCCAAAAGTCATCAATGTATCCGCATTTATTTCCATTGGCGAGCTAGCAGGGCTTTTAGAGATACCATCTGCCGAGATTATAAAGAAGTGCATGGAAATAGATAAAAAGCTGATGCCCACCATAAATAAAAGGCTGGACTTTGATACGGTGGAACTTATCGCCGATGAATTTGGCTTTAAAGCGCAGCTCATGGAAGAATATCAGGAAGAGACTCTAGGTATTCAAAACGATGATGAAGGAAACTTAAAGTCAAGGCATCCCGTTGTGACCGTTATGGGCCACGTTGACCACGGAAAAACCTCGCTATTGGATTACATCCGCAAAACCAACGTTGTGCGTGGCGAATCCGGCGGCATAACCCAGCACATAGGTGCTTATGAGGTGGCAACGCCAAGCGGGAAAATCACATTCTTAGATACACCGGGTCACGAATCCTTTAACGCGATGCGCGCCAGAGGCTCGCAGGTCACCGATGTAATAGTATTGGTGGTTGCAGCAGACTCAATGGTTATGCCGCAAACGGTGGAATCCATTGAGCTTGCAAAAACCGCGAAAGTTCCCATTGTGGTTGCCATCACAAAAATTGATTTGCCAACCGCGAACACAGATAAAATAACGTCCCAGCTCTCCGAAAGAGGAGTGCAAGTTGACGAATGGGGCGGCAATGTTAGCTGCGTGAAAATATCTGTTAAAACCGGCGAGGGCATAGAGAAATTGCTGGAAACCCTTGCGCTTGAATCCGAGGTTTTGGAATTAAAGGCAAACCCCGACGCTAGCGCAAGAGGCGCGGTTATAGAGAGCCGCCTTGATGCCGGCAAAGGAACAATAGCCACAATTTTGGTTCAAAACGGAACGCTGCATATCCGCGACTTTTTTGTATGCGGCAATTACAGCGGAAGAGTCCGCGCTTTGTTCAACGAGCGTGGCGAGATTTTAAAAGAAGCGGGGCCAAGCACGCCTTGCCAAGTTCTTGGTTTTTCCGGCACTCCGCAAGCAGGTGATGATTTAGTTGTTGTGGAGAGCGAACAGGATGCCTCTGAAATTGCGGTGAAGCGTCAGCAAGCCGCTCACGAAAGAGCCTTGCGTTTCCGCGAGCGCATGTCTTTGGAACAGGCCTACGATGCCGCCAAGTCCGGTAGCATATCCGAGTTAAATCTGCTAATAAAAACCGATGTGGCTGGTTCTTGCGAAGCGTTGGCGGAATCTTTGGTAAACCTCTCCAACAACGAGGTGAAAATTAAAATTATTCGCAGAGGCGTTGGCGCAATCAACGATGATGATGTGTATTTGGCGTCTATGTCCAATGCGATTATAATAGCATTCCATTTAATGCCTTCCCATTCCATAAGGGAACTTGCGGAGCAAGAGGGCGTTGAAATTAAAACATACAGAGTTATATACGATGCCATAAACGAAGTTAAGGGCGCAATAGAAGGCTTGCTCAAACCTGTTTCCAAAGAAGAGGTGACGGGCGAAGCCGAAATTCGTCAGGTGTTCAAGATACCAAAAATTGGTTTAATCGCTGGCTGCATGGTTAAGAGCGGCGAAGTGGATAGGGAATCTCAGGTTCGTGTTTACAGAGATGGCGTTGAACTTGGCATAACAAAAGTTCAGTCTTTGAAACGCGTGAAAGATGATGTTTCTTCCGTTAAAACCGGGCTTGAATGCGGCATTGGGCTTAGAGGCTACGAGAACATACAAGAAGGCGATTCCCTTATATTCTTTAAACAGGTGAACGTTGCCCGCACCCTTGCCGACTTAGCAAAAGAAAGCAAATGATGGGGCTGGCATGAGTGTGAGAACCGACAGGCTTGGCGCTCTTATACAAAAGGAAATATCCATCCTTTTGCACAACGGGTTAAAAAATCCCAATGTAGGTTTTGTTTCCATTTCCCGCGTAGACGTGACTGCCGACCTTTCCCACGCAACGGTTAAGGTTTCCGCTATGGGTTCAAGGCAGGAGCAGATGAAGAGCCTGAACGCCTTGCAGAAATCGGCTGGCTTTATGCGCTCGCATTTGGCAAAGCTCATAAAAATCCGCAAAATCCCAGAACTCCATTTTGTGTTTGACGAAAATCTGCAACACGCCGCACGCATAGACGAGATTTTGCACGAATTGAAAGAGAAAGGAGAGTTGTGACCTCTGCCTTTGTTCTCATAGACAAGCCAGCTGGCATAACATCTTTTAGAACGCTCAGGGGCATAAAAACGCAGTTTGGCACAAAGAGGGTGGGCCACGCCGGGACTTTGGACCAGGCAGCGAGCGGCTTGATAGTTGCCGCAGTTGGCAAATGCACAAGATTATTGCCTTATATAGAAGCGCAGGAAAAAGTTTACTCGTTCAATTTGCATTTGGGCATTTTAACAGACACCCTTGAGCCTACGGGCAACATCTTAAAGCAAGACAGCGATGCCGCGAGAACGGCAGAGCAAATAGAGGCGGTTTTGCAAACCTTTATCGGCGAGATTGAGCAGGTCCCGCCCGCGTACAGCGCGATAAAGATAAACGGCAAAAGAGCCAGCGATTTGGCATTGAAAGGGCAAAATATAGAACTAAAGCCTAGGCGTACGTACATAAGCGAATTGAAAATGCTTCCCCTGCCCAATGCCACGCCCACCAACCTGATATACCCGCTATATTGCCGTTGCTCAAAAGGAACCTACATCCGCTCCCTTGCCAGAGACATAGCAGAAAAACTTGGGACTTGCGGCGTTGCCGATAAAATAAGACGCCTAGCCATAGGCAGCATTTCCGTTGAGCAGACCTGTGACAAACCCATTTTGCCCCAAGAGCTTTTTGACTGGCAAATCGCCGAAATAGGGGAAGAAGACGCAAAAAAAATCCTAAACGGAGTGCCTATAGCCAATACAGCCAACAGCGTTTTATCCCCGCCAAAATCCATGGCTTTTATCTCAAATAACGGTCAAATAATCGCCGTAGCAGAATGTCAAAACAACTACCTTATACCTAGGTTCCTGCTATAGGCAAAATATTTCTATATTATCCCCCGAAATGGTTTTTGTTCAAAAAAGGAGATACAAACATGTCTAGTTCCTCAAGCAACGCAAAGTTGAATGCGTGGGTCAAAGAAATCGCCGCTCTAACAGAGCCGGATTCCGTCTATTGGTGCGATGGCTCCAAAGGCGAATACGACGAAATGGTTAAAGTCTTGGTTGATGGTGGTTTAGCAACACCGCTCGCAAAACGCCCGCACTCATATCTGTTCCGTTCCGACCCTTCCGATGTGGCTCGTGTTGAAAGCCGCACTTACATAGCAAGCAAAAGCCAAGACGATGCTGGCCCAACAAACAACTGGATTGACCCAGTGAAGTTGAAAGAAACGATGAAAGAACTCTACAAAGGCTGCATGAAAGGACGTACTATGTATGTTATCCCTTTCTCAATGGGTCCCATAGGCTCCCCTATCGCAAAAATTGGCGTTGAACTTAGCGACTCCCCTTATGTTGTTATAAACATGCACATCATGGCTCGCGTAGGTTCAAAGGTTTTGGAAGTTTTAGGCAATGGCGAATTTGTCCCATGCTTGCACTCCATAGGCAAACCCCTTGCCGCTGGCGAAAAAGACAACGGCAAATGGCCCTGCGCACCTCTTGAAAAGAAATACATCGCGCATTTCCCAGAAGAGAGAACAATTTGGAGCTATGGTTCCGGCTACGGTGGCAACGCTCTGCTCGGCAAAAAATGCCTTGCGCTCCGCATTGCTTCCACTCAGGCAAGGGACGAGGGCTGGCTCGCCGAGCACATGCTCATCTTAAAACTTACCCGCGAATCCGATAAAAAATCCAAATATATAGCAGCTGCGTTCCCATCTGCTTGCGGAAAAACAAACCTCGCTATGCTTATCCCAACAATCAAGGGCTGGCATGTTGAGGTTGTAGGTGATGATATAGCTTGGATGCGCCCCGGCAAAGACGGCAAGCTCTACGCTATTAACCCAGAAGCAGGTTTCTTTGGCGTTGCCCCCGGTACCGCCGAAGACACAAACCCAAACGCTATGAAATCCATCACTAAAAACACCATCTTTACAAACGTCGCTTTAACCAAAGACGGCGATGTATGGTGGGAAGGCATTGGCCACGATGCACCTGGCGAAGTCATAGACTGGAAAGGCAAGCCTTGGGTACAGGATAAAGCCAACAAAGCCCAAGAACCTGCTGCTCACGCAAACGCTCGCTTTACCGCCCCTGCCTCGCAGTGCCCGGTAATCGCGCCTGAATGGGAAAAGTTGGAAGGAGTTCCAATAGATGCCATTTTGTTTGGCGGCCGCCGCCCGAGCACCATTCCGTTGGTTCACGAAGCTAAAAATTGGAACCACGGCGTGTTTATGGGTTCTATAGTTGGTTCAGAAATCACCGCTGCTGCTGTTGACCTTAAAGTTGGCGACATTCGCCGCGACCCGTTTGCAATGCTGCCATTCTGCGGCTACCATATGGGTGATTACTTTAAGCACTGGATTGATATGGGCAAAAAAATCCCAGAAGCAAGCCAGCCAAAATTCTTCTTTGTCAACTGGTTCCGCAAAAAAGATGGCAAATTCGCATGGCCCGGCTACGGCGACAATTCCCGCGTTCTCAAATGGGTTTTTGAGCAGTGCGATGGCACAGGCAAAGCGGTTGATACCCCAATTGGCCTAATGCCAGATGCAGCTTCTTTCGATAAACCAGATTCCGTTTCTGCCGATACCCTAAAAGAGATTCTCTCTGTAGATGTGGAAGGTTGGAAAAAGGAAATCAAGGATATCCGCGACAATCACTACCCAAAGTTTGGAAACAAGATGCCTCAAGAGTTGAAAGACGAATTGGCGGCTATTGAAAAGAGACTGGGTTAAACCTTTCATTCCCGAACAGATGCCTGTTTCTCCATTCAAGAATCAAGGCATCTTGTTCGCTCTTGGGGAGAGAAAATTTTTCCCTACCCTGTTCTTGCATATACATGTCCAGATGCGCGAGCAACACGCCCGCTGCAACTGAGACGTTCAAGCTCTCAGTTAATCCATATTGTGGCAAAATAAAATGCTCATCTGCTTGCTCTAGGGTATCTTTATGGTTGCCCCTGAATTCCGCGCCCAAATAAAAAGCCGTAGGTTTGGACAAATCCAATTCTTTTAGAGTTTTGCTAGCATGAGTGCTTGCAACGGCTATTCTATAACCTTGTTTTTTAAGTTCTTCCATAGCTGTTTTTCTTTTGCTGTATATAAAGGCGTTGAGCCATTTCAGCGAGCCTTTTAAAATAGCCTTGTTCACCTTGTAAGCATTATCCTCTTCTATTATATGCACATTCTGCAAACCAAAAACTTCCGAAGTGCGTATAACAGCGGATATATTATGAGGGTCATAAAAATCTTCCATAACAAGGCAAAAATGCTTTGTGCGCAAAGCCGCCGCCCGCTCAAAGAGTTGCTGCCTACGCTCTGTTAAATCGGAAAATAACATTTCCCTAATATAAGAAATATTACTATATTAATACACCGTGAACGCTCAAGATGCCAAAACATTAGATTTAACTGACTACGCAAACTCCGTAGCTAGCTTGGAAAAATCCATCACATCTTTTTCAGCAGAAAAAGACGGCGAGTACAAAGAAATTTTGCGGGACTCGTCTATTCAGCGATTTGAATATGTTTTTGAATTTTCGCATAAAATTTTGCGCAGGTATCTGTCTTGGCACGTGCCTATGCCACAGGTAAAAATTTCTGAAATCTCATTTGCGGAATTGGTTAGAATAGCGAATGAACACAGGCTTTTTACCGAACCTTATGAAGTTTGGAACAACTATCGCAAAATGAGAAACATAACATCGCATACATATAACGAGGGTGCAGCCGAGCAGGTTTTAGAAATAATCCCAGCTTTTTTAGAAGAGGTAAAAAGATTTTTGGCAAAAATGCAAGAAAACTTAGCGGCGGCATAAATGGCTGTGCAGCTTGAAGAAAAGGATTTGAAAACGGCAAAAAAATTGCTGAAAATGGAATTGGAAGGCACAAATTCCAAGGTATATGTTTTTGGTTCCAGAGCAGACGGCACAGCTCGAAAGTTTTCTGATTTGGATTTAGCAATAGATTTTAATGGGCAAAAAATGCCAAATGCAATTAAATATGAATTAGAAAATTTCTTTGAAGCAAGCAATATAAGCATAAGGGTGGACATTGTGGACTTAAATGCCATAAGTGAAAATTTCAAAAAAATCATAAGCCCCAGTTTGCAGGAATTTTTTATAGCCTGAATTTACTATACAGCCACTCATTAACTTTGAATTTCGCTGTGGCGTTCCCCCCGTTAGACCTCCGGGCGGAAAAACGGGGGGACGAATGGTGATTTTTGTTAAAAAAAATCTCCATTCAAGGGGGGATTTACTATATTCAAATCTCCAATGTTTTTCAGGACACTGTTATTTTTGGTTTTTTCCGGTATAGCCGCTTTTGCGCAGTTTGCTGATATGCCTTTGAGAGCTTCGGAGAATAACCGAGTCAACAGCATAAGCATAGAAGGGCTTTTATACACAAGCCAAGCCTCGCTAACATCTCGCATATCGGTAAAGGAAAATACAAGCTACCCTCCTTCCATTTTGGCGGAGCAGGTTAAAAAATCCATAGAATCCCTTTACGAAACTGGCCTGTTCGATGATGTTAAAGCCTCTGCCGTATATGGCACAAGCGGAGATGTGGATTTGATTTTTGAGGTAAAGGAGCAGCCAGCTTTGGATACCCTTGTCATAAAAGGCAACGATGATTTAACGGAAGATGAGCTGAGATTAAAGACCAGGATAACCGCTGGCGCGGTTTACAGCAAAAGCGAATTGGAACGCGACAGGCAAGCAATACTTAGCCATTACCGCTCGCAGGGATTTTTGCTTGCCGAGGCAAGCATAGAGGAAATACCAGTTGGGGAACATAGGAACAGGGTTGTTATATCCATAAGCGAGGGCAACAAGGTAAAAGTGGATTCCATTGCCATCTCCGGCAACGACTATGTGCCAAGAGAGGAAATTTTAAGCCGCATGGTGACCAAAACAGAGTCGTGGTGGGGCGGCGGCGATTTTAAAACAGATGTTTTTAACTCAGACAGAGACTCCGTTATAAATGCAGCAAGGCATTACGGTTATTTGGATGCAGAACTTTTGGAATACAAAGCGGTTTATTTGCCGGATTCCACCTGCCGCTTCTATTTGGGGCGCATGGTGCGCAGAGGCTCAAATTTGCAAACGCTCTATTCCCAAATGAACAGAGCCATATCCGACCAAGGCGACCCTTTGCACTTTTTGATAGGAAAGGGAATGGCAATGGCTTCTCACTATTACAGGGAACACCGGGCAAAAATGGAAGATAGGCAAGCGTTCCCAGTACCGGACATATATAACGAAAAGTTAGCCGCGGATGTTTTGAACAACGTGATAACTTACAGCGACCTAAGAAGGGAATGGGTAAAGACCCTAAGAGGCAGGGTTTGGAAAAACCCCCGCATAGACAGCTTGCTCAGTTTAAAAAAACGCACGCGCTACCAAGACAAACTACTTGTCCGCTACTCCTTGGAAGAGACAATCCCCGCGCTGATGCAGTACGATAGCGTTAATACCGCAAGTTTTGTGCGCATATACATAGAGCTTAAGGAAGGCAGAAAATATTATGCCGGCAGAGTGCACTTCGCGGGCAACGAGGTTTTGTCAAGCGCGTTTTTGCAAGCGCAGGTTCGTTTGGACAGCGGAAAGGTTTTTGACTATTATCTATACGAGGCTACCAAAAAAGCGATAATGGATGCTTATAGGGAAGACGGCTACCTGTTTGTGCAGATGGACGAGACAAAAATTTTTGTGAACGATTCCATTGTAAATTTGAGCTATGCCTTGCGCGAAGGCTTGCCAGCGCAAATACACAGGGTTCATATAAGGGGCAACACAAAAACAAAAGACAAGGTTATTCGCAGGGAAATAAAACTCTACCCAGGCGACACTTACAGGCAATCCCTTTTGGAGCGCAGCTTTAGAGACATATTGCAGCTGAATTATTTTGACAATGTGGTGCCGGATATTCAGCCCGTGGGCGAGCAAGATGTTGACTTGGTTTTCTCGGTTGTGGAGCGCGAAGCCGGCACGGGGCAGTTTGGCGCGGGCGCGGCGTATAGCCAAGCAGACGGCTTGGTATTCACGCTCAACCTTTCTATCCCCAACTGCTGCATGGGAGATGGGCAGTCCGCGAGCATGAGCGGTGAATATGGAATAGACAAAAAAGGCATATCCATGGGCTTTTCCGAACCGTGGCTTTTTGATACCCCTACTAAAATTGGAGTGTCTGCAAACTACACTTGGTGGAGAGGCTACTCTTTCCCCGATGTAACGCGCTACGGAGGCAGTGTATATGTAGGGCGCAGACTCACTTGGCCAGATGATTATTTTTATGCGCAAACGGGCATCACTTGGCAGAGAAACGAACAAGGCCCCAATGTGGAAGGCAGCCTTATTCGCTTTACAGGAAACGAAGCCTCGCTCGATTTTGTGATAATAAGGGATGATAAAAATTTGCCCATATTCCCAACCGAAGGTTCGCGCTATGTGCTCTCCTCTTCTTGGGCTATTCCGGGATTCCTCTACGGAGATTTCAGCTTTTTGCAAACAGACCTCAGCATAAAATGGTGGTTCCCGCTCTATACCGATAAACTAGCCCTTGGCGTGACAAACGAGTTTGGCGTTATAACCGGAAGTTCTCTTCAATACCGCACTCTTTATCAAATGGGTGGCACCCTTGGCTATAAAGGTTTGATGCGCGGTTATACCCCTGGTTCTCTAGGTGCGTTTAGGCTTGGCAGGAGCTACCAGTATTTTGGCGCGGAACTTACATGGCCCATTGCCCCCAACCGCTTTTACCTGCTCCCGCTCTTCTTTGATGCGGGGAATGTGTTTGGCGATGTTTACTCCTCAAGCCAAAAAGTAAGCAAAGATATAGGCTCACCGCTCAGGGAATGGGATATATCCTCGCTCAAGCGCGATTTTGGCTTTGGCTTCCGCGTTATAGTTCCCATGCTCGGTATTATAGGTTTTGACTTTGCATGGCCGCTTGACCCTGCCGAGATAGGCGGCTTTGACGCTGCCAATATAGGTACTATGGAATTCAACTTCATAATAAGCCAAGGATTTTAGGCAGATGAAAATTGCTGTTATAGGTGGGGCTGGCTATATAGGTTCGCACGTTTCTAGAGAACTCCTGGACTTTGGGCACGAGGTTTTTGTTTACGACAATTTGAGCAGCGGGCTTAGGCAAAATCTGTTCAAAGAAGCGGCTTTTACCCTTGGCGACATATTGGATGTAAAAAGCCTGGATGATTTTTTTGAGAAGACAAAACCGGAAGGCATTGTGCATTTGGCGGCTTTAAAAGCAGCGGGAGAATCCATGCTGCTGCCGGAAAAATATAGCGTCAACAACATAACGGGTTCAATCAACATATTGAACGCGGCGGCAAAACACGGAGTTAAATACATAGTGTTTTCCAGCTCTGCCGCAGTTTACGGCAACCCAAAATACCTGCCTATGGACGAAAAGCACCCAACGGAGCCGGAGAACTATTACGGCTACACAAAACTCGCCATAGAGCAATATTTGGAGTGGTACAGAAAATTAAAGGGAATAAACTACGCCGCACTACGCTACTTCAACGCGGCGGGCTACGACATCAAGGGCAGGATTAGCGGCTTGGAGCAAAACCCCGCGAATTTAATCCCTATAGTAATGGAAGCCGCTATAGGCAAAAGAGCACGGGTAGAGGTGTTCGGGAACGACTACGAAACTCCGGACGGCACAGGGGTCAGGGATTACATACACGTGAGCGACCTAGCCAGGGCGCACAGAATGGCTTTTGACAAGTTGCAAAATGGAGGAAGTTTTACGGTTAATTTGGGTGTTAGCAGCGGAACTAGCGTTTTAGAGGTGATAAAAGCGGCAGAACGCATATCCGGCAGGAAAATTGAATACAAAATAGCACCCCGCCGCGCAGGAGATGCCCCCACCGTTTTGGCAAACCCAGCTTATGCAAAGGAGTTTTTGGGCTGGCAAGCGGAATATTCGGGCTTAAACACGCTTCTTGAAAGCACCTGGGACGTTTATAAAAAGTAACTTCCCAAAGTCTCAGGAAAATTTTACTATTTTTGAAGTGAATCTAAAAATTGTAAATTTATGTCTGTAAAAAAATATCTAAGCAAAAATGTATATGAGGCTTCGGTAGCACGTATAGGTATTATTTTTAAAAAAATTGAAAAGATATATTTGGCATTTAGTGGGGGGAAAGATAGCGGCGTTATGCTGAATCTTGTGGTTGATTATATGAGGAAACATAAGATAACCAAAAAAGTAGGCATCTTGTTTGTTGACTTAGAAGGTCAATACGATGTGACTATTGATTACGTTAAAAAAACGCTCACAAAAAATCGCGATCTGTTTGATGTATATTGGTGCTGCCTACCGCTGAACCTCAGAAATTCCCTGAGCGTTTTTGAACCCTTTTGGACATGCTGGGACCTGAACAATAGGGATAAATGGATTAGGGAATACCCGGACTACCTGTGCATTACCGAAAAGAACTGCCCCTTCCCGTTTTTCAAAAAAAATATGGAATTCGAAGAATTTATCAAGAAATTTGGAGCATGGTACGCAGGGGATAAAAGAACGGCGTGCCTGGTGGGAATCCGTTCTGACGAGAGCCTTAATAGGTTTAGAACCGTTGCCTTTAAAAATAAAAATATGTTGGAAAAATACAGATGGACAACAAAGATATTCAAAGATAAAGAGTTGTACTATTGTTACCCCATTTACGACTGGAGCAATAGAGATATATGGATAGGGAATTACAAACTTGAATGGGAATACAATAAACTATACGATTTATTTTACAAAGCGGGAGCAACATTAGACCAAATGAGGATTTGCCAGCCCTATGGAGATGACCAGCGCATAGGGTTAAGCATGTTCCGCAAAATAGAACCGGAAACCTGGGCGAAGGTGGTGAATCGCGTTAGCGGTGCGAATTTTGGAAATATCTATTGCGGAACTAGAATGTTAGGATATAGACATGTAACTCTTCCAAAGGGGCACACTTGGAAGAGCTATACCCAGTTGCTGCTGGGAACCCTTCCAAAAGCATTGGCAGACCACTACAAAACAAAATTTGCTAGGTTCATAAGCTTTTGGCAAAACACGGGTTCTGCTGTGAATACATCTTGGTTGCCAGCGGAAGCTGTTTTATCCGGCGAACTTTCAACGCGTGGCAAAAAAAATCTGCCGCTTGTGGTTTATAACAAAATACCGGACAAACTCCCAATATGGGCAGAAGCAAAAAAAATTGGACCCACTTGGCGCCGCATGGCTATATGTATATTGAAAAACGACCAATTATGCCATTCCCTCTCCTTTGGGCAAACAAAACATCAGCGAGACCGCATGCAGGCTTTGCTTGAGAAATACAAAATGATATAGGAGCAAAATATGAAAAAAAAAGAATACACAAGCCCTGCTTACAATGTCCAAGCCATTCCGGTGGAAAAGCTAAGAGCTAATGAATACAACCCCAACAGCGTAGCACCGCCGGAAATGGAACTCCTATATCGCAGCATCAAAGAAGACGGCTACACAATGCCTGTGGTTGTGTATTATCACAAAGAGAAAGATGTCTATGAAATAGTGGATGGCTTTCACAGATATTCCATAATGCTCAATCATCCAGATATATATGACAGGGAGCAAGGGCTTATTCCTTGTTCCATAATAGAAAAGCCCATAGGCGAGCGCATGGCATCCACCATAAGGCACAACAGGGCGCGTGGCAGCCACAACATAGATTTGATGAGCAACATAGTTGCGGAATTGGTTGAGATGGGCAAAAGCGATAATTGGATTTCAAAACATTTGGGAATGTCCAAAGACGAAATTTTAAGGTTGAAACAGGTAACAGGCCTAGCAGCCCTATTCAAAAATCAAGAATTTTCAAGGAGCTGGGAAGTGGAGCAAAATGCGTTGTAGCGTTGTAGGGGCACGATTAATCGTGCCCCTACAACGCCGTTTTATCTACACGCCACTGGCCGCACGCGGCAAGCAACAGGGCGTATGGAAGTGGACGGCATGTAGCACCCAGAGGGGCGTATGCGGTACGCCGTTGGGCGTACCGGAACCGACATGCAACGCGCTGGGAATATGCGATACTCAGCGGAGCATATACGGCGCGCATCCGCGCCTTTATCTTTAGTTTTAGCTTCAAGGTCAAAATACATAAGACTACCTCTTCAAGTTAACTGCTTCTTCTAGCATTGTGTCGCTCACCGTTATTATTCGGCTGTTTGCCTGATAACCTCTTTGGGTGGTTATCATGTTGGTAAACTCATTAGCCAAATCAACGTTTGCCATTTCCAACGCACCCGGTCTCAACGAAGAGGAGCTTTGATTTTTGGGCCTACCCCATACCGGGTCGCCGGAGTTAGCGGAAAGGGTGAAAACGTTATCTGATACATCTAATAAGCCACCTGGGTTTGCAAAGTCAACTACCAGAATCTGGGCTATTTTTTTGTTGATGCCATTCGAGAATTTACCCTCTATAAGGCCAAATTCATCTATGCTCATCTCTGTTAGGCTACCCGAAGTGTAGCCATCTTGAGTTTGGGCTTGAGCGGTTGATGGCGCATCGGATTGCGTTAAGCCTTTCCAATTGCCAGGGCCGCCCGCACTCAATCTCACACGCATAGCTTTTGCACCGTTGGCAGGGTCAAACTGGAGAGCAGAACCGCCATCGTCAAAGAGCCAAGCCGCAAGGGTGCCGTCTCGTCCAAAGGTTATCTTGCCAGAACCGCTGCCGGGTGGATTGATAATCTCTTTGCCGCTGAAACTCGCCTTCCATATCCATTCGCCGTTGACTCCGGTATGGGTGAACTCAAACCTCAGCAGATGTTCCGCGCCGGAGTCATCAAAAATCCCAATAGTAGTGGAGACAACTTCAGCATTTATAGCCGACCTGTATGGAGATGTTGCCATCGCTTCCATAAATCCAGAAGGTGGAAGAGCAACTCCGCCGGGGTTTTGCGCCGTGATAGTTAGGTTCTGTATATCAAACGCCTTGCCTGGCAAGCCACGGAACACAAGCGCTCCTTCCGGTATGCCATCTTCGCCCAAGCTGGGTGTTTTTATGGCAACGCTGGGGTAATTGTTATTATCCTTGCCCATATAGTCGTAAGGCAATTTCAAATCGTTGCGCAGCTGCATCATCAAATCGTCCAGCAGGGTGGAACCTTGCTTGAAAGTCAATGGAGAAGAGTTAATCCTATCCTCGCCTATGGAAGCGGTAAAGCTGATTCTCGCACCGTCCACCAACTTCATCTCACTTCCGTTAGCGCTTAGAACATTTGCCAAATAATCGTATTGCTCCGCTGGGCGCAACAATTTACCCGATGTGGCTTCTGCTTCAACCCTAACTACAGCCTCGTCAGGACTGCGATTCTTAGCACCAGGAGGAATAACATTGGGAGTAGTAGCGTCGTACTCAACTGTGCTTGCAACTAATACATTTATTGATTTGCCGCTAGTATTAACGCAGTTCACTAAAAAATCACCGTTAGCTATAGGAGCAAAACCTGTTATAGTTGTAGACCAGAAAGCTTCTGTACCGTTTGATTGGGCTCCAGGAGTGTGGGTAGAAGCAGCGTCGAGAGTTCCAGGAAGAAAATCACCAGGTCTAAGAACTGTGCCCGGAACAAAAACATCTGCTGCTCCAACAAGAGTAGCACCTATAGGAAAAGATTTACCAGCTCCAACTTGAGCAGGAATGGGAGGAACGCCAGGGAGCAAAATATCCACTGGTGCAGTACCACGATTAACTATGCCATTAGCGCTAATCGTTGTACCAGCAGCCATTGTTCCTGGAATCCGTACGCTGAGAGCTTCTCCGCTATCATTCGCTACAGAAATCTCTGGGGTAGTGTTATCATAACGCGGAATCAAGCCTGCAACAGTACCAAAGTTAGCATTATTGGGAACGGTTACAGGTACCCATATCTCAAGATCGGTTCCGGTGGCTCCGGGTTTATCCAAATATACAGAATTAGCTGGGAAGGATGCACCGTTTAGATCATTTAATGCGGTTGCTCCTGGAATGGTCACAGGACCTATATAACCATTTGCGGTATAGGTTTGGCTACCCAGAACGCCTGGTCCAAGATAAGAGCCAAAATTAAACGCTTTGGTCACAGAAGCGCTATCATCAATTTTTCCGCTGTTGGGATTGGAGCTTTGTATGCTAAAGCCAAAGATATCAGAACGGACACCTTCTATTTGCAACGCTCCTGATTCGGATAACGAAACGCTTAATGGACCTTTATAGTCTAGATCCACGCCAGGCATTAGGGTTGTATCTAATGGCGAAACGGTATCTAGGTACGATTTTAAAGTGTGCTGAATAGCTTGCATTAAATCGTCTAAGCTGTTGATATTCATATTGCCTTTGCTAAAATCGGCTGTTCCAGACACAGTATTGATAGTGTTGGTAGGTGTAGGGTCAACAGTAGGAGAAGAACCTGCAGGAGGGTCAATCCACTGAACACGATTTACCTTAGCCCCGTCTCCTGTTATAAAGAACGAGGCTTCTATCTTGTTTTCATAAGTAGTGTCGGTATAGAAGGACATTGTTATAATATCGCCTTCCTTCATATTGAACGGCTTGCCGTTGCCATCATACAAGGAGGATAGCACCGTGTCGTGTTTGCCGCGACCGTTGTCGTTAAGTCCGTTTGCTCCATAAGACCTTTCGCCGTCTGCTGCGTGCAGCAGTCTTTGGGTATAGGTGACAGAGCCTTTTGCATCTCCATCCATATTGAGGTTGCGCGCCAAGGTCACCTCGGTGGTAGCCCTTGCCGGAGATTGCTGGTTAAGTGGAATCTGTAAATTGCCTATTGCGGTGCCCGGAGGGAAGTTGCCCATAGAGTCCGCCATTCTGCCCTGCAAAACCATTCCGTTTGTGGGTAGCACTATATAGCCCTGTGCATCCAGTTGAAATGCTCCGCAACGCGTGTAATATGTACCAATACCATCGGAGACGCCAAAAAAGGCATTGCCTTCTATGCCAATATCCAGCAACCTGCCCGTATTTTGCAGATTACCTTGCCCCATTATAGTATCAACGGAACCAACGGCAACACCCAAACCTATTTGCATAGGGTTTGTGCCACCTGCCTTGCTTTCTGAACGGCTCGCGCCTTTCACAAGCTGGCTAAAGCTTTCCGAAAACGTGGTGCGGCGGGCTTTAAAACCGGTCGTATTGACGTTCGCTATGTTGTTACCAACGCTGTCCATGCGGACTTGGTGGTTTAGCAATCCGGACACACCGGAATTAAGGGATCTTAGCATTTTGCTCTCCTTAGGTTAAAGTATTTGAGACTATTTCCCATACTTTAGAGAGTGCAAAAACCGTGCCAGAATTTTTGGGGGGTCAAGTGCTTGGCTTATAATTCTCCCAGTAATCTACCGGGCTGACTATTAAAGTTTCTTTATACCTCGGAATTACAAAATCATTTACGTTACCTGTTATTAAAAAGTGTGCCTTGCTTTCGTCTGCTAGCTCTAAGAGCATATTATCATCTTCATCTTCCAGCATACTTATATGAATTGTTGGAGAAAAAAAAGCTGAATTTTCTCCTATGTATTT
>Ga0268262_10003587_pt1 | contig 16691 bp, 17 predicted proteins | sample TergutNc150P3_FD_190354 | JGI IMG/M metagenome (GOLD analysis project Ga0268262, IMG submission 190354) | Nasutitermes corniger P3 segment gut microbial community from laboratory colony in Florida, USA - Nc150 P3 (SPAdes) (version 2) | ecosystem: Host-associated > Arthropoda: Insects >... | reverse complement strand
TTCGATATTTCCGTCGGCGCTGTTATCGCCTCAAACAATATTACCAATGCCAGAAAATTATATGAAGGAATGGCGTTAAAAATCCCCAATATCGACGGTATTCCCTACCAAGTGCAAAAAGGAGACAATCTTTCAAAGATTTCCGCCTCTTTTAAAATACCTTTGGAAGTAATTTTGGACGTAAATGACATAAAAAGCGACAATATCGCAGTCGGAGAGACGCTTTTTATGCCCGGGGCGAGAATGAACGATATCGACCTTAGAATGAGTTTAGGCGAAACTTTCATGTATCCGCTTCATCAAAAAATCGTTACAAGCTCCTTCGGTATGCGAAAAGACCCGATAAACGGGGCGTTAAGTTTCCATTCAGGCATCGATTTTAGGGCGAATACGGGCACGCCTGTTCTTGCCTCTCTTGAAGGGGTGGTTTCCTTTACGGGCGAAAATTGGCTTTACGGAAAACACATCATTTTAAGCCACGCTAACGGCTATAAGACAATTTACGCCCATTTGAACGCTTTTTCCGTAAAACAGGGCGACAAAGTGGCGGCGGGCAAGAAAATAGGCGAATCGGGCAATACGGGGCATAGTACGGGTCCGCATCTGCACTTCGGAATATACGATAAAAACAACAAATTGGTTAATCCACTGGAACTTTTGAATAAATTATGATAATGTGAGGGCATTCATGCAGAAATTAATCTTGATACTTTTGGCGTTTTTGGCGATTTTTACCTTTATCCGAGCTTTCGATACCGCTCAGGCGGGGGAAATACCCTCAAAAGAAACTGTGGAAATTTTCAGGTAAAGTATACTACAATATAGTATATGATACTTGGAGAAAAATCTGCGGCTGTAAACGGGGGCGAACGACCGCCCGATCAGCATATGCCTAAATCCGATTTCTACGCTTTCAGCGAAGTTGTAGACAAAGCCTGCGAAGGGCTTATGGACAGGCAAGTAAAATATTCAATCCGACGCATCCGTGAAATGGAAGATCAACTCAACGGATTGGAACGTGAATTGAATGATTTTCTTATTTCTCAAAATAGGTAAATAAAATGAAAAAACGCTCATTCATGGTTTGCAAAATTTCCTTTTTTTTACTCCTTTTATTAATACCGATTTTTCAGCTCTCTGCCGTAAACTTCAGCGGACTTACAGTTTCAAACGACGACAGGTTTTTATTCAAAGCTGATTTTCAGGGACAGCACGCCGTTTATCTTACAAGACTGAACGATATGTCGATGCAGCAGCTTACAATGCACCCCGAAAAACTCTACCTTGTCGATAACGGAAAAACCATTATCGCCTTGAACCGATTGGGAGCGGCGAGCATTCCCGTTTCGGGCGGGCTTCCGACTCCGCTCCCCGGCTATCCTTCTTTTGTTTCGGGCAGTACGCCGTTAAGAGGACGGCTTCAAGATTTAGCCGCTTCCGCAGACGGTCGTTGGATGTTAATTGTAGAACCGATAAGCCCGGGATACGGGAATTTGATTTTAGTCGATCTTTCAAACGGAACGAAAAAAATCGTCTGCGACAGGATTGAATTACCCAACGCCGAATTTCCCGCAAAGTGGAGTCCCGACTCACGGATTTTTGTTTACGCAAAAGGCGGCAGGCTTTTTTACTTCCCTATTTTGAACGATCTGTCCGTACTTGTAGACGAACGTTTTAGAATGATCGGTTCAGGCGGAATAGAAGCGGTTTTATGGGATCAACTCGGAGTTTTTTACTACATGACGGGAAACACCTTATACCGAGTAACCAACCCCGAACTTTTTACACGCACAATTTACGGAGATTTTCTCTCCATTGGCTCTGTCGCCGCCGTACTTCCTCTGGATTTTGACTCAGGCTTTGATCGTTACTGGATTTCCCCCGACTCGGGTTCAATTTTGGTAAACAAAGGCGGCAGAGGATTATTTTTCTTTTTACTTGGCGAAAACCAAATAAACCCCGCGGCTTCCGCGGTGACAATTCTTCCCCATGTGCTTACTCCAAACTCGGCTTCCAATTTTAATGTTCTCTGGCCTGCATTGGAACAGGAACAACGAACAGTCAGTTCCAACCGCCCCGGACGCAAAATCACTTCGGGCAATCTTACCGTAATTTATTCTATGCAAGGCGAAACTTTTGTCTTGCGGTTTGATGTCAACGGAAGAACGATTAACTCGCTGCCCAACAAAAGTTTTCCGTTAGCCACAACCTGCGCTCTGTCGCCCGACGGAACAAAAGCGGTTTTCTGGGGTGAGAACGGATTGGAACTTTGGGACTACACAAATTGGCGGTTAATTCAAAGACTGAGCAGCAGCCCCGTCTTTTCCTGCGTGTGGATAAACAACAGGCAATTACTTACAGGAAACTCAAGGTTTATAGAAGAAATAAACATTTCTACATCTTCATACCCACGCAGGAGAATTTGTCTTTCCTCGGCGGACGAATATGGTTTTGAAGAAGGCACTAACCCGTCCCGAATTGTCGTAAAGACAGGGAACGAATGGTTTTCTATCGACAGTAAAAATACATGGGCTTCCATACCAAATGTTCAATTAAGAGCGCCGATTTTGTATTCGGATCGTTTCCGTGTTTTCCTTGAACCGCAACCCGCAGGGCATTATATCAATATCCCGATGATACGCAATATGCAAGCGACAGGCACGCTCTCTCTTGTATCAAAACATACGATAAATAAATCTTACACTCTCGGACGCCCGATGCCTGTCGCCCTTTGCTTTGATCTCTACGATGACGATACGGGATTATCGCAGGTGTTAGCGGCTCTGCGCCGTTTAAACATAAGAGCGACATTCTTTTTGAACGGCGAATTTATACGCCGAAACCCACACGCCGCGTCGGCTATCGCCGAAGCGGGACACGAGACAGCCTCGCTCTTTTACACCCCGATAGATTTCTCGGATACACGCTACCGCATTACAAACGAATTCATCGCCAGAGGGCTTGCCCGCAATGAAGACGAATTCCACAAAGCTACGGGAAAAGAACTTTCCGTCCTTTGGCATCCGCCGTTCTACCGCACTTCAAGTACTGTAAACCTGAACGCCGCCGCCTCAGGATACATCACCGTAAACAGAAGCATAGACCCGGGCGACTGGATGTCCAGAGAAGACGCATTAAGGCTCAACCTTCGGCAAATCCCGCCTTCGGAAATGATCGAACAGATTATACAGAAAAGGGAGTCGGGCGCTATTATTCCGATACGTCTTGGACTTCTTCAGGGCGGCAGGGACGAATATTTATTCCAGCGGATAGAAGCGCTTCTTGACGCTCTACTGCGTTCAGGATACGAAATAGTTCCGGTCTCATCGGTTATAAGATAACGTAAAAATGCTTGAACAAATTCCCTCGTTAATAGAAAAAACATTCCCAATCCCGGGACGTTTCAAGAGCAAACTGCCGTCCGACATAGCGGAACTTTCTCATCTCCTTACAAACAAAAGAGGAAACCGCTCCCTCTCATATTTGACACGCCCCAATTTTTTATCCGCCTACCTGCATTATTTCTTACCGTGGAATTTATATCGTCTCTGCCTATTACTGCCCACGCTGAACATAAACCTGCAAGCAGGCAGCATAATCACAGACTTAGGCTGCGGTCCCCTAACCCTTACATCGGCGCTTTGGCTCTCACGCCCGGAACTTCGCAATCTGCCGCTTGAGTTCAACTGCATAGACCGCAGCGGTCCGGTTCTTGAAGCCGGCAAAAAGTTTTTCGCCGCCCTGTGCGAAGACTCAGGCAGTAAAAATGTTTTATGGAAAATAAATCTTATAAAAGAAGATATAGACATACGCCTTGTAAAAGGCGCAAAAAAAAGAAAGCCTGCCGCCCTAGTCTGTTCTGTAAACATGTTTAATGAAATCTACGAAAACTTGTCCCACAATGACACGGAAGGTTTGCGGCAAACGGCAAAGAATGCGGCGAAAACATTGTGCAACGAAGCGGCAAAAGACGCTCCCATTTTAACAGTGGAACCCGGAGTGCCGCAATCGGGAAAATTTATTTCACTTCTGCGAGACGCTCTTATAAATTTGGGTCATTCCCCTTCTGCGCCCTGCACGCACACCGCCGCCTGCCCTCTTTCCAACGGCGCGACAAAAATGATCAAAGGGCGCAACTGGATCGACACAAAAAAACGCTGGTGTCACTTTGCGTACGAAACCGCAGACGCGCCGAAAGAACTCCGCAAACTTTCCGCCGCCGCAAAACTTCCCAAGGAGAGACTGATTTTCAGTTATTTATTTACAGATAAGCCGACGGCAAAAAAAGGAGAAGCAAGAATTATCTCCGACGCCTTCCCCCTGCCCTACAACCGTTTCGGACGCTACGCCTGCTGCGATCGAGGACTTGTACTGGTTACGGGAGAAAAAGACCGCATTGAAAACGCTGTTTCGGGCAGTCTTGTAAATATTTCGGCAACAGGGCAATATGATGAAAAAAGCGGCGCTATGATAAGCGCGTTGTAAATCGGAGGAGCAATGAAAGAACAACCGCTGTTTTCCAGTATGCACACTCATACAAAATTCTGCGACGGAAAAGACGAGATAGAAACCATGTGCCAAGCCGCTTACGAAAACTCACTTTACGCTGTCGGGTTCAGTTCTCATGCCCCTACCGATAAACAGCTTGGAAGCGTAAATAGCTGGAACATGAAAAGCGATCTTATTGATGAATATGTTACTCAAGTAAAAGCGGCAAAAGAACGCTGGAAGGGCAAATTAAACGTCTTTTTGGGGCTGGAAGTGGATTATATAAAGGGGAAACGCTCCCCGTTGGACAGCGATATAGTCAACTTAAATCTTGATTATATAATCGGAAGCGTGCATTATCTTTTCCCCGAAAACGGAGCGCAGGGGTTTACGGTTGACGGTCCGCAAGAAGAATTCGACACAGGTCTTAAAGACGGTTTCGGCGGAAATGCGCAAAAATTGATGCACGCTTACTACGACGCGGAAGCCGAAATGATCAGCGCAGGGGGCTTTGATATAATCGGGCACGCCGATCTTCTTAAAAAAAACACTCTTGGAAAGAATTTGTGGCGGCAGGAAGAAGAAGCTGAAAGACAAAAAGAAATTGTACAAATAGCGGAAAAAACGGGATTGGTTTTTGAAGTTAATACGGGCGGTATTAATCGAAATAAAATACCAGAAACATATCCTTCGCTGTCTTTTCTTAAAATAATCAAAAAGTTTAACGTTCCTGTGATAATTACGGCGGACGCTCATCGTTCTAAAGACATAAATGGGAATTATGTCATAGCGTTAAACACCCTCAAAAAAGCGGGTATAATAGAACATTATTTATTCAAAGAAAGAACAAATTCAAAAGCTGTTTGGCAAAAAGAAATAATTATAAATTATTAAAAAAAATACTCGACTTCTAACTCTATTTTTACTATATTTAGTTGTAAGGAGTTTATTATGGCAACAACAAAACAATCGCCCGGAACATTGCTCTTGGAACATATTAAGAAATACAACTTAAACTGCAACAGAGTCTCAAAAGATATTAAATGCAGTCAAACTGCGTTAAGACTCATAAGTTTGGACAAGAGCAGAATTACGACATCCATTGCCTTCCGTCTTTCAAAATATTTCAACACAAAGCCGGAATTTTGGCTGTTAGCGCAAATGGATTATGACCTTAAAAAAGCTGTTAATAACAAAACATTAAATAAAGCGCTAAAAGGTATATCAAAAGCCGAGTCAAAATGACTACTCGGGATGGGGTAACTCTCATTCCGAGTAATCCGCCTTACCTTGACTTTGTTACACCGTTATGCGAACAATGTTTTTTTATTACGCATTGAGAACAGAACGGACTTACGGGACGGCATAATTTCTGTCCGTAAAGAACAAGCAAGTAATTTATACGCTTCCAGTATTTACGAGGTAGTATTTCTCTTAATGCCGTTTCCGTATCTTCGGGAGTTTTTGTGTTTAACCATCCGCAGCGATTGGAAATTCTGTGAACGTGTATATCCACGCATAAGCCGTCAAGATCGAAAGCTTCTGTTAGCACAAGGTTCGCAGTTTTTCTGCCGACACCCGGAAGAGCGAGCAGTTCTTCCATTGACGGCGGTACTTTGCCTTCGTATTGTTCAAGCAGAATAGAAGCGATTTTTTTAAGAGAAGCCGCTTTGTTTCTGTAAAATCCCGCGGGATAAATCAGTTTTTCTATTTTTTCCGCTTTCATTGCGTTTAACTCGTCAGGACTGCCGGCTTTTTCCAAAAGCCGCTTTGACGCAATAATAGTTACTTCATCTTTTGTACGTAAACTTATAATCGTTGAGACCAACACAGCCCAAGGATTGCGGCGGTACTGCTGCGCTACAGTGGTTACGGAAGGATCTTCCGCTCCTTTTTCGGCAATTATTTCCTCACGCCATTTTTCAAGAGCGGAAAAAATCCAGTCCCATTTTGGTTTGGCTTTGCCCATTAATTTTTCTCAACAAGACATTGAGCCATAACTTCAATCGCCTTGCCTTTGCCGACAGAACCCAAACCTTCCGCTGTTTTTCCTTTTACAAAAACACAATCAAGAGGAACTTCAAGCGCCTTTGACAAAGAGTTTCGGATAACATTTCTAAACGGGAGAACTTTCGGTTTTTCGCAAATTATTATGCAATCCAAGTTAAGAAGTCTCCATCCCGAATTTTTTACACGGGTAAAAACATTGCGCAAAAGTTCCATGGAATCGGCGTTTTTATAAGCGGGATCGGAAGGCGGAAACAATTCGCCGATGTCGCCTAGAGCGCAAGCGCCGAGCAAGGCGTCGCATACAGCGTGCGCGAGAGCGTCTCCGTCCGAATGACCGTCTTCTCCTTTTGAAAAGGGAATTTCAATGCCGCCCAAAAGAAAGCGGCGTCCTTTTTTTAATCGATGTATATCGTAACCAAGACCTATCTTTATCATTTTGCAAAAGCGACGCCCGGCAGAGGACGGAATGCCTTAAAAGACATGTACTTAAACGGATGAATGTCCAATGCGTTAGGATACCATCCGTCCAATTCGCCTGTATCAACAATATTCAACGCAGGCGTGAAAAAAATCGGCAGAACCACTCCTCTATCCAATAAAAGTTTTTCCGCCTTCGCCAAAGTTTCCAAACGAGTTTTTCCTTCTTCCACCATAGATTGCTCGATCAACGCTTCATAATCGGCGTCGTCCAATTTTGCGTCATTCAAGTTTGAGTCACGCCTGAACATTTGCAGGAAAGCGTAAGGATCGGCAAAATCGCCTATCCATGTTGTTGAGCCGACTGTGTACCCGTCTTCTTTCACGCTTTGAAAATATTTTCCGAAAGGAATTACTTCTACACGCACATTAAAACCCAATTTTTCTTTCCATGCCGCAGCCATTATTGAACCAACACGTTCGGCGTCTCGGGACGGCGTTATGCGAATAACAAGCGTAGGCAATCCTGTTCCGTTTTTATATCCCGCTTCATCCATCAATTTTAACGCTTCTTCATAATTGGTCTCTGTCACTCCTTTAACTTCAGGATACCCTGAAATGGGGAATATCAACGTTTCAGCCGGAAGAGAATAACTGCTGCGGCTGCGTATTTCGTTCCAAGGAAGAACCAAAATCATCGCTCGGCGAATTCTATAATCGTTCCAAGGTTTTTCGGCACTGCGAATAAAATAATAATGCGTGGCAAACATAACATTCACTTGTATTCCCGAACGATCCGTCAGCGCTTCCGTGTTTACATCGCCCGAAATCCAGCGAGCTTCGCCGGAATTCCAAAGATGAGCGGCTTGCTCGGCGGTGTCCGTAAATTTAATAATTATTTTTTTTAATTTAACTCTGTTTGCGTCCCAATAATGTTCCGTTTTTTGCATAATAATACTTTTTTTATCCATAGAAACAATTTGATACGGTCCGTTTGAAACAGGGGGCGTCCAATTTTTCCCCGCTTTATACGGAGACCATTCCGTTTTATTTAACATGGAAGGATGTATCGGGCTGAATGAATGATGGCAAAGCATTGCCGGAAAAAAAGAAGCGGGAGAGCTGAGTTTTATAACAAGTGTTCTTTGATCAACCGCTTTTATTCCGACTTTATCTTTATCCGTCAAATTGCCGTTACGGTATTCCCTCGCTCCCTCAATAACGTCAAAAAAACTTGAATAAGGAAAATCCCGATTAGGCTCAATAAGAGAAAACCAAGCGGCTCGAAAATCTTCCGCACGTACTGGATCGCCGTTTGAAAAACGGGCGTTACGGCGCAAGGTAAAAGTCCACTGCGTCTTATCTTCGGAAAGCGACCATCTTTCGGCAAGAGCGGGAACAGGCGTTAAAGAACGGGGATTATAAGAAAAAAGTCCTTCGTATAAAGCTGTAAAAATTTGCGCTTCGCCCGCATAGTATGATTTACGAAAATCAAGCTCTATTTCCTGAGAAGAAAACGCAACGGTAAGCTCTTCCGTATTGCGGTTATCGGGGCGCATTTCCGCAAATTCGCCGCCGCCTGCCATCTTAGTTGTTTGTTGCGTTTGATTGCTTTGACAAGCGGTTAATAACAGCACAATGAATGAAAAAACCGACTTTTTTAAGTACTTATTCATACGTAAATTATACCATAAAACCGCTTAAAACTCAAGCTCATTAATTTTTGTTTGTGGTGATAACTCTATAGTGCGCCGCAGTCATATCAAGTCCCGCCTCGTGGAAACCGTTTTGGATATTTGCGTAAAGAGCGGCGTAAATACTCGGAAGTTTACTCACTTCTTTCGTATAACAATTAATCTGATAACTTGCGTAAAAGTCATTCAATTTGGTTTGAAGCACAAAAGGTTTCGGCTTTTTCTGAACATACTCGGTATTAAGGGCGGCGTTTATCAATATATCATGAATTGTCTGCCAAGGGGTTGCGTAGCCGAAAGTAATTTCCGTATAAATGATCAATCCTTCTTCGTCTTCATCGGACGATGTATTGTAATTGATAATATTTGATCCTAAAATAATTAAATTGGGAAATGTTACATATTCGTTTTTATGCGTCTTTAACCGCACTACCATAAGATTTTTTTCCACAACAAAACCTGTTATATCTTTTATTTGAACACGGTCGCCAAGCTTAAAAGGACGCATATATGTAATTACAAAACCGGCGATAAGGTTTCCGATTGCGCTTGTTGAACCGACGGAAAAAATAATACCGATAAAAACCGAAACTCCCTGAAAAGCTTTTGAATCCGATCCCGGCAAATAAGGATATATAACCGCAATGGTAAACGCCCACAAAAGCACCTGTAAAATTCTTAAAGTCGGTCTTGCCCAATCGGTGTAAAAACCGGGTATTTGCAATTTGCCTCTTTCTATTTGAAACGCAAAATATTTAAGCGCTTTTAGCACATAACGGGTAATTGTAATTATAATGATAATTGTAAACAGATTCGGAATAAACCCGACAGCGTCTTTAAGTATGTGCTTTATGGGATTCAGAATATAGCCGAATAATAACGAAGCTATATCTTTTGTTGCGGAGAACAAACTGAAAATAATCGGTATCGTAAGAAAAAGCTGAATTGCGGTAACAATATATTTTATCAATTTTAATACAACTTCGATTACGCTGATAACATGTTTTTCCGAAAGCACCCTGAATTTATTAATATAAAACGGTTTTATTTTTTCTCTTCCTGTAGTCGCAATCTTCGTATTTATACGTTTAAATAAAAGCCAGATTAGCCAAATTAAAAAACCCTGCCCGACGACTATAGCAAGAGCTACTACAAGCCTGTATAAAAAAGGTCTGTCTTTTATAATTTTTTTAATTCCAGGCAAAACAGGAGTTACCGACGTTACAGCGTCGGTTTCCATCAAGTTTTCTTTTGCCGCAAGTTCATCTTCATAAACAGCATCATCTGTAATTTCGGGCGCAGAGGGATTTTCCTGTGCGGCAGGACTTTCCTGCGCAAAGCAAAAAGAGAAGGAAAATAACAGGCAAATTACAAGTAATATCTTTTTCATCTATATGGATATTATAAATTATTTTATTTAAATTTAATAGTATGATTTATCAATAAAATTGATGACATCGTTAATTTTTCATGGTAAAATATTCTTATGAATGTTGAATTATATTCTCTCGGCGCCGCCGAGGAAGTTACGGGCTCAAAGCATGTGCTTGAGATTGACGGACAGAGTTATCTGATCGATTGCGGCGCTTTTCAGGGCTCACGGGCGGAAGCGGATCGTAAAAACAGAGATTTTGGCATTGCGGTTGACCGTATAAACAGCGTCATTTTGACTCACGGTCATCTTGATCATTGCGGTCTTTTACCCCTGTTGGTAAAACAGGGCTACAAGGGAAATATTTACGCCACCCCCGCTACAAGGGACATAGCAAGTTTGATAATGATGGACTCCGCCAATATTCAGGCGCACGACGCAAAGTTCTTGCAAAGTCAGGCAAACAAAAAAGGAGAAAAATTTTCATGGACTCCGCTTTTTTCCGAGCAAGACGCAATAGGGGCGGTCGGGCAGACAATCGGAGTTTCATATAATAGACCGATGTTTATAAGCGAAGAAGTCAGTATGGAATTCTACGACGCGGGGCACATTCTCGGCTCCGCAATCGCTGACATAAGAATTAAAAAAGGCGGCGAGGTCTTAAACATTCTTGCCACAGGCGATTTGGGGCGCAAGGGCAAGCCGATTATCCGCGACCCCGCAGTCCCAGAAACAACGCCCGACTACATCATTCTTGAAAGCACATACGGCGACCGAAGGCACGACTCCACCGATGAAGCGATAGAAAAACTCGCGACTATGGCGAAGCGCACAGTCGAAAGAAAAGGAAAAATTCTCATTCCTTCTTTCGCCATTGAACGCACCCAAGAGCTTGTTTACTATTTCCATCTTCTTGTAGACGACGGCACTATTCCTGAAATACCTATTTTTGTCGATTCACCGATGGCAACTAACGCAACGACAATTTTCCAAGTACACCCCGAATGTTACGGCGAAGAGATAAAAGAAGCGTTTATAAAACATCATAAAAATCCGTTTGGTTTTAACAGTTTGCACTTTACTGTCAGCGTTCAGGAATCAAAAGCGTTAAACGAGCAAAAAGGACCTTTTATCATAATTTCCGCCGACGGAATGTGTGAAGCGGGACGCATTCAGCATCATCTTATAAATAACATACAAGACCCCAACACCACGATTATGACAGTCGGCTACATGGCGGAAAACACTTTGGGGCGGCGTATACGCAACCGTGAAGGTGAAGTAAAAATTCACGGCGACTGGTACAAACTAAAAGCGCAGGTAGAGGAAATAAACGCCTTCAGCGCCCATGCCGATTATTTTGAAATACTGGAATGGCTTAAAAAAGTTGATACTTCAAAATTAAAAGGGATATTCCTTGTTCACGGCGAAAAGAAAGCGCAGGCGTTCTTAAAAAAATATCTTGAAGAAAACGGTTTCCCGAATGTCGAGATAATAAAATACGGCAAAACATACGAACTTACAAATTGACAAAATTTATTTCGTCCGAAGACGTTTTTAACTGGTTATCCATGTTCATCAATCTTGAACGAGGGCAAAAGCCTAAAAGTTTCAGGATAGAGAGAATGCAGGTTTTAACGGAGCTTGCTGATCACCCCGAGCGCTGCGCCCCTTCCATTCACATCGCGGGCTCAAAGGGCAAGGGCTCTGTAACAAGTATGTTATCCGCCATGCTGACCGCAGGCGGCTATCGCGCGGCTCGCTACATGTCGCCGCATGTAACCGACATCAGGGAACGCATTTGTCTGGGCGATTTATATTTCAGCGAAGACATATACTGCTCTTGCGGCGACGAACTGAAAAACATTGCGGAAGAACGCTTGCCCGCTCTTGTAAAAACGCAAGCGGCGGCGGCGGAACTTTTTTCTCCGAATTCCGACGACGGATGCGAACCCACATTCTGGGAACTTTTAACGCTCCTCTTTTTCCTCTGCGCCAAAAAAGCAAAATGCGACGCAATGGTAGTGGAAACGGGAATGGGCGGGCGGCTTGATTCTACCAATGTGCTTGATCCATTAGTCAGCGTAATAACATTAATCGAATTGGAACATACAAGTTTTCTAGGCGAAACAATAGAAGCGATTGCGGAAGAAAAAGCAGGTATCATAAAAAAAGGCAAACCTTTAATCTTGGCAAGACAATGCGATACAGCGTTAAAAGTTTTTCAGGAAAAAACAAAAGAAAAAAACAGCCCCTTAATTTATTTTCCGCAAACCGCAAATTTATCCGATATAAAAATAACCGCGCAAGGAACGGATTTTTCGCTCTCTTTCAACCCCGATAAAAACATACCGCAAACTTCGCTATTATCCCTCTCCATTCCAATCCCCGGAAAAGTGCAGGCGGAAAACGCCTCTCTCGCCATTGCCGCGCTTAAAATCGCTTTCCCAAAAATCAGCGAGGACGCAATCCGAGACGGACTAAAAAAACTAAAAATCCCCGCCCGCTTTGAAAAATTATCTTCAGTGCAGACAAGCAGCGCGCCGCCATTCATCATTGACGGCGCGCACACTCCCGAAAGCCTTGCCCTATGCATAGAAACTTTTTGCCACCTCTACGGCAAAGGCGGCGTTCTCCTCTTCGGCTGCGCCGCCGACAAAAACTCCGCGGCAATGGCGGAAATAGCGTGTCCGCACTTTGCGAAAATATTTATCACCACCCCCGGAAATTTCAAAGCAAGCGAACCCGACAAAGTTTACGAAAGTTTTGCGGAAATCGCAGGGCAGGAAAAAATCGCGCTTGTAAAAGATACGCAAGAAGCCGTTAATCAGGCGATTTCATTCGCAAGAGAAAAAAACCTGCCAACACTTGGAACCGGTTCTTTTTACTTGGCGGCGGAAATCAGAAAGTTTTTTTAACTGATAAAAAATATTAAGCTTTATCGCTCTTAATCTTCCAGTGATTATCAATCCTTTCAAACTGACACGCCGGAACTGTCATCAAACGTCCGTCTTCATGAACGAGTTTTATTTGGCAGGCGATTGGATTTACTTCGGATATTTTCCATGTTTCGTTGTTGAATGAGGCTTTCATGCCCTCTTGCGGCAGGTTGCGCTGTTGTTCGCTGTAAAAGCCGTATTCGTAAAAAAGACAGCATAACAATCTGCCGCAGGGACCGGAAATTTTTACGGAGTTAAGCGACAGTTTTTGATCCTTCGCCATTTTTAACGATACCGGTTTTAATTTGTCAGAAACACAGTGACAGCAATAGCCTCTGCCGCAGACTCCCAGTCCGCCGGTTACCCGCGCTTCGTCCCGCACGCCGATTTGACGTAATTCTATACGCATCTTAAATACGCTTACCAAATCTTTTACCAGTTCCCTAAAATCTACCCTGTTTTCGGCGGTAAAGAAAAATAAAATTTTCGGCTCTTCCAAAAGATAGTGAACAAGCACAAGCTTCATTTCCAATTTATGATTTAAGATTTTCTTTTTGCAAATATCAAACGCTTCTTTTTCCAGTTTTGTATTGTTGCGTGATTTTTCCAAATCTTCGGGAGCCGCCGCTCTTACAATCCACGCAATTTCCGAGACCGAAGGGAGTTTTCCGTGCACAGCGCCGATAACCTGCGCAAGGTCTTTGCCGTAGCGGGTGGGCACTATTACCATTGTATTGGGGTCTAGATTGTCTTCACGATAGACGGCAAGAAATGTTTCCTGAGAATACATAAGCCGCAATCTGTAAATAGGAGCGTCGGGGGCGATGGATTCTATTCCCGCATCCGCGCCTGTAATTACATCGCGTTCCTGCAGTTTTATCTCGTGGTTGTCTTCCAGAGCGGAAATATCTTCTTCATCTTCGTATTCGTCGTAATCACCCATATTTACCTACTGTAACAAGTCTACCAGAAGACCTTTAATCTCCTCAAGCCGTGAAATCAACTCCATTTGAGGCGCCTGACTGGACAACAGCATTGCCGCCAAGTCTTCAAGTTTCTTATCTATCACTTGTATTTTAACATAATGATTTCTTTCTGTCGCCTCCGGAGTGCTTCGCCTGCCCTTAAAACCCGGTTTAAACTTATTTAATATACCTTCCTCGTATTCTTTGGAATAGCAGTTCTGCACCACATAATTAATAAAATTGCGGACAGCCTGCTTGTAACGCATTATTTCCTCGCCGAAGGGGCGGCTTTTTAACCTGTCCCCCGCGTCGCGGACTTCGTCCATTAAAATATTAACCGATTCGTCCGACGCGGGAAGATCCTTTAACGGGCCGATTTGATCGGCGGTTTTTCCGCGAAGATCATTAAAAAGCGTTGAGAATTCCGTCTTTCCGCCGTGACGTACGCCCTTGGATTTTTTTTCATCTTTTACCTGACCAAAAGCGCCGGGATTCATGTAGAGGGAAGGATCTGTTCCGTCAATTTTAGACATAGGCGTTATTTATGATGATGATGGAAAACAGGCAGAGCCGATTTTATGCCTTGCGCGTCTTTGTGTTCCGACATTGTCTTTGTCCAATGCTCATCGCTTGAACATACGGCAACCATGCCGTTTATAAAACAACCGTCGTCCGCCTGTATACGCCGAGTAATAATATCGCCGATAACTATCGCGGTAGAAAGAATTAAAAGGTGTCCGTCAGAAACGATATTTCCGCACACTACTCCGCCGATGGTAATATTTGTTCCGGTAACATGCCCCTTTATTCTGGCTCTCTCGCCGATTACCACTCTGCCCTTTGCCCTTACATTTCCGCGAATACTTCCGTCAATGCGCGTAAAACCGCCTGTTTCAACATCGCCTGTCAAATTAGTATTGGGACCTATTATCGTGTTAATTGAATAATCGGAACTTTCTTGAGACATCGCTTTTTAGCGTCCTTGCTTTGCGAGACTGTTTCGGATGGTAATGTATCTGTAAGGATCGACAACATCGGATCCTATATGAACTTCATAGTGAAGGTGGGGACCTGTGGAAATACCGGTGTTACCGATATAACCGATTACTTCTCCCTGCTGAATTCGCTGACCGACGCCTACATTAAATTTCATCATGTGCGCATAACGGGTATAATAACCGTGTTTATGTCTTATAATGATAAAATTACCGTAATCGTATGAGTACTCGGCTGTAACCACCTGACCGTCAGCGCTTGCGACAATCGGATCGCCCGAGCGGTAAGTTGCAATATCGATGCCTCTGTGAATGTGCCATTGTCCCGTAATCGGGTGGATATTCTGACCAAAGAACATTGTAATATGTCCGATTCCGCCTTTTACAGGCCAGATACTCGGAATTTCCGTTAACAGCGCGCTTTGTGAATTCATAAGAGCGCCTAATTCCGTAATCGGTTCAACCGCTTCGGAAAGATATGCGGCTAAACGCCTTACATCGTCAACTTCCTGAATGAGACCCTGCGGAGTTTCTTTTATACCGAGGAATGAACTTAAATCGCTTGATGAATTTTGAGAGAGAGAATTGTTATTTCCTATGCCCAACGCTGAAAGTACGTTGGAAAGAGCGCTTTCAAAACTGCGGGCTTCGCGTAACAGAAGAGCCGTTTCATCGCGCAATTGGTCGAGAGACGCCTGAGTGTCTCTAAGACGGCCGTCTTTGTTCGCCATAGCGTACATTGTGCTGCTGTATGAAGCGCCGTACCAGAAGAACGCTCCGATAACGCCGAAAAGCACAAGCAAGAAGCAACAAATTGACAAAATGGTTACATGTAGATTGTAGACCTTTTTCTCAGAGTGGGGGACAAAAACTACTGTATAACGCCTTGTAAAAAACCTTCCTATAGATCTAAAACACTCAATGATAAAATTAACAGCATTATTTGCGTCTTTTTTTACCTTTTGGACAAGTTTATTCTCAAGCCGTTTGTACTCGTGAACAGAGACCATTTACTCTCCTGCTTCCTATTCTTTAATTCTACCAAATAACAAAGTAATTGTCAACAAAAAACGACAAATCTTAAACAGAATCGTATCCTGCCCTTATAGCCTGGGTGTTCAACGGTATGAACTGGTGCTTATCGGGCGGAAAAAACTTCTTTAAGACTCCTTCAATATCGGCTAAATTCAGCGCTTTCGTTAGCTTTGCCATCGCTCCAAGAGCCACCATATTGGCAAAAAGCAGGTTTCCTATCTGTTTTGCAATGCCCGAAGCCTCAACTTTCACGATTTTCAGGTCTGATCTGGACGGATCTTCCTTAACAAGAGTCGAATTTATCACAATTAAGCCGTTTTTCTTGAGAATTTTCTCGCAAACAGGCAGGGAATCCGAGTTCATAACCAGCGCAGAGTCAGGAATTGTCACAAGAGGGCTTGCAATCTCATCATCAGAGACGATTACACCCGCTCTGGCGATGCCTCCTCGCTTCTCCGCCCCGTAAAATGGGAAGAAAGTAACGTTTTTTCCTTCCTGCATGCCAAAATAGACCCAAAGTTGTCCAAGCGAGATTACTCCTTGACCCCCGAAACCTGCGAATAAGCTTTTTTCCATCATTTGGAGACTCCTGTCGCACGAATTTTGTGCCTTTTCAATATAATTGATAATTGGCACTTTGTCTATTGTTATCAGGATTTATTCCAAAATCGTGATTTCTACCCTGCGATTTGCACTCCTACCCGCATTAGTCGAATTATCCCCTATAGGCTTCGTACCGCCCCAACCTTTATAAATAAAACGATCCGCCTTAATAC
>Ga0268262_10003585_pt1 | contig 16692 bp, 16 predicted proteins | sample TergutNc150P3_FD_190354 | JGI IMG/M metagenome (GOLD analysis project Ga0268262, IMG submission 190354) | Nasutitermes corniger P3 segment gut microbial community from laboratory colony in Florida, USA - Nc150 P3 (SPAdes) (version 2) | ecosystem: Host-associated > Arthropoda: Insects >... | reverse complement strand
CCTATGGCTCGCCCTGCCCGACAATCGGGGTTGTCCACGACATGGCTCCCTGGGTGGAAAGAAAAAGCCACGCTCAAACAAAAGTTATCCGTATGTTCCTTCCAAGCGCCTTTAGGAGGCTGGACAGGATTATCGCGGTTTCTTCGTGGGTCAAGCGGGAGCTTATGGACATCGCGAAGATCAGGGAAAATGAGATCGATGTAATCCCCAACGGCATTGATCTGACAGCTTTCTATCCCCGCCCCAGGGGGGAGGAAAGCGTGGTGCTTATCCAGCCCTTTAGTTTCCGCCGCCCGTATGTGCTTTACGTTTCCAGGATAGAACACCCTATAAAGAACCACATTAAGCTCATAGAAGCATTCGGCATTTTTAAAGAAAAAACCAGATACCCCCACCGCCTTGTGTTTGCCGGCGCCGACAGCAAGGGAGCCGAGAAAGTAAAGGAAGCCGTCAGGGCGTCCGCCCACCGGAACGATATTTTTTTTACCGGCCATTTTCCCACCGCAAGCCTTCCGGAATTGTACGCGGGTTCTGATATCGTGGTAATCCCCTCGATATACGAGGGGTTTGGCATGGGGGTTCTTGAGGCTATGGCCAGCGGGGTGCCTGTGGCATGCGCCAGGACGGCTTCCTTGCCGGAGGCGGCAGGCCATGCCGCTCTTTATTTTGATCCCGCGGACGCTGAGGATATGGCCGAAAGGATGATTACATTAACAACCAACCATGACGTTTACCGGAATTGCAGGCTAAAGGGCCTGGAGCAGGTTCACAACTTTTCCTGGGAGACCTGCGCCAAGCGGACATTGGAAATTATTCAGGAAACAGCTTCTGAGTTATAGCTTTATCCCTGATTATAATACCTGGCTTGTTCAAGGCAGTCTTTGCAAAGGGTGTGTTTTAAGGACCTGAGTTTTTTCCCGCACCTGGGGCAGCGTCCGCTTTTTTTTCGCTCGGCGTATCTCTCCCGCCTTTTTTCGTTTATTTCATCCCGGTGGTTTTCCTGGAAACGCTGCTGGCGCAGGCGGTTTGCTTCTCTTTCATCTTTTGTAGACTTCGTGGGTTTCGTGGACTTTGTGGGCATTAAACGGCTACTCCTTGTAGTAGTTTACAATAACGATGCCGGTTCATCAATATGCGTAGACGCTAAGCTGCAACACCGCCTCCGACTGGTTTTTTTGTCATAAAGTAAATGCTGCTGCCGTGTTGCATTTCCCTTAACTCAAACTTCTCAAAATCCGATAAGTAAAGAGGATACTTCTCAAAGCTTTATACGGAAAGCAAGCTTCCAAGGAGAAACGGAATGAAAGAAGGCTGGGATTATGCTCGCTGCGTATCGGTGTTAAACGGGGAACTAGAGATCTTGAAAAAAATTTCCGCTGTTCAGGGCCAGGTCAGAAAGTCGGTGATGAGCAGGGAATGGGCGGACTATGATGAAAAAAACCGGGAGCTAAACCTTCTGGGCGAAGAATTTGAGCGCCTTGAAGGCGTGCGGCTCCTGCTTTTTCCGGCTGAGACATCGTTTTATGCCGCGATTTCGGAACTGCCCGATGAACAACGAATGGAACTGTCGCGCCTTTACAGGGAGTTAAGAATGGAAACCATGAAAATGCGCGCTTTGAACGAAACTTTTCTGGTTTACCTTAACGAGGCAAAAAACCTTGCCGCCGCTTATCTGGAGACGGTATGCCCGGCCAGGGGAGGAAAACTCTATACGCGTAAAGGCCGGAAAGTTACCCAGGATCTCAGAAGCATTGTTATAAATAACCGTTATTAAGGAGCGGGAAATGACATCAACCTTTTTAGGCCTTGAAATAGGAAAAAGGGCGGTTGACGCCCACCAGCAGGCACTAAACGTAACGGGACATAACCTTTCAAACGTCAACACAAAGGGATATTCCCGCCAAAGAATAGAAATGACCGCCTATGAGCCGATTTACCTTCCTGGGCTTAACCGCGCGGAAACTCCAGGCCAGATAGGGCAGGGGACGGTTACAAGCAGTATAACCCGCGCCAGGGATGAATTAATTGACAGGCGCATCATCGCCCAGTCGGGAGGGGAAGGCTACTGGACGGCCAGAGACCCATATATCAGGGAAATGGAGATGATATACCTTGAGCCCGGGGATAAATCCATCAGAAGCAAGATGGATGAGTTTTGGGACGCCTGGCAGGAGCTTTCTATTTACCCTGCCGATACCGCGCCGCGCATCGCGCTGCTGGAACGCGGCAAAACTTTTATCGACGGAATTCATGAGCGGTATTTTGCCCTGAAAAACCTTCAGGAAAGGGCGGATGAAGACATACGCATGACGGTCAGCCAGATTAACGATCTATCCCGCCAGATCGCCGGGCTAAACGAAACCATACAGAGAGTCAGGGCCCAGGGGGATGAGCCCAACGATCTCTATGACAGGCGGGATCTCCTGGTAGATACGCTGTCCTCAAAGATCAATGTTACGGTTGACAGGCGCGATCCGGATGAATTCATGGTTCATACCAACGGAATAGTCCTTGTTCAGGGCAGAATCGGACGGCAGCTTGATCTTGTGCTGAATCCCGAGACCGGCTATTCAAACATAGTCTGGAGCGAAACCAGGAATGAGCTGGAATTCCTGAACGGCGATCATAACGGGAGCCTCGGCGCCCTCGTCGATCTTCGCGATTATACCATCAATACGGAAATTCAAACCCTTGACAATATGACCATGAATTTCGTGGGCCTTGTGAACGAGATTCACGAAAAAGCTTACGGCGTTAACGGGGAAACCGGGCTCAAATTTTTTAACGAGCATCCATTTGTAACAAACGTAAACGGAAATTACGACAGGGACGGGGACGGAGATGACGACAGCACCTATATTTTCAGGGTTTCCGGAACCAATATCCTTGAAAGCCGCGCCCAGGTGGGCCTTGAAGGCGTTATCACACTTTCCGCTTTTGAGGGTGAAAGAAAGATACAGTACTATCCCACAGACACTGTGGCGGACATAATTACCAGAATTAACAATTCAGGCGCGGAAGTTACCGCCCGCTTAAACCGCGACGGCTACCTTACCATGAAGGCAACCCCGTCTGCGGGCTGGGAAAATCCCGATTTTGTGATCCGCCATATCGAAGATTCGGGGCGTTTTTTGGAAGGGTACGCGGGTTTATTAAGGGCTTCGGGAGCGGAAGGCGCTTATGACTGGGCAAGGCCGGACGCGGTGGCGGCTTTAAGGGGCGCCCCTACGGATTGGGAAGTCGCGCCTGTCGCGCACCCTTCAGGCTGGATTGAGATTAATTTCGCCCTGATCAGGGATCCCCTGTCGGTGGCTTCCGGCTTCGGCGTAAACGGGCGCCCTTCAAGTCCCGGCAACGGGGAAGCGGCAATGGCCATCGCGTCCATAAGGAATTCCGAAGCTATGGTAGGGCAGTACAAGACATTCGACGATTATTTCGCCGTGTCCGTGGGACGGATCGGCCTTTTGGGCGAGCAAAGCCAGATTGCGCTGGAGACGCAAAACCTCATCATGAAACAGCTCGACGAACTGCGCCGATCAATTTCAGGAGTCAGCGTTGACGAAGAGCTTGCCAACATGATCAAATACCAGCATGGCTACAACGCCGCCGCAAGGTTTATCACCGTAGTCAATTCGATGCTGGATACGATTATTAACAAGATGGGCGTGTAACAAGGAGTAAGGGATGAGAAGGGTTTCAACGGATATGCCGAATACGGACATGCAGTATTATCTCCGAAGGCAGGAAGACAGTCTGCATAATCTTTCAGGTCAAATTGCTACGGGAAACAGGCTGAATCAGCTTAGGAACGATCCTCTTGCCGCTACCCACGCGGTACGCTACGAATCTTATCTGGCAAGGCTTGAACGTTTTGAGGCGAATGCCCTATACGCGAAAGATCACTTTAACCAGGTAGACATTTACCTTCAGCGGGCAGTGGACGTAATGCAGAGGATAAGGGAACTTGCCGTAACAGGCGCGAACGGTATCTATACCAAGGATGACAGCCAGGCAATGGCTATTGAGGTAAACGAGCTTCTTAAAGAGCTGGTCTCAATTTCCAACGCGGTAGGACCCGACGGGAAACAGCTCTTCGCGGGAGACAAGGCGTTTACCGAGCCGTTCAGGATCGTGGAAGGCACTGTTGAAGGGGGAGGGGAAACACTGGTAGTTAATGTAGAGTACCGCGGTTCCGGGCCCGCCAGAATGGCCGAGATAAGCGAGGGCGCCTATACGGAACTGGACATAGGGGGAGGGGAGGCGTTTTGGGCCGAAAGGATGCAGATCTTTTCGCAAGTTGACGCTTCAGCATGGCGGGCTACCGATAACGGCGCTTTTTTCGTGGACGGCTACGAAATACAGGTAAAAGCGGGCGATACTCTTCCCGCGATTGTTTCAAAAATCAACGACTCAGGCGCCGCTGTTAAGGCGGCGATTGATCCTGAAACAAGGGGATTGATGCTCACAGGCACTAACCCCCATCTTATCAGGATGGAAGACAAGCAGGGCTCAAGAACCCTTGAAGAGCTGGGGATAATTCAGTTTAACAACGATCCCTCCGCGCCTAACTGGTCGACGGCCGCGAGGGTCTCAGGCGGCTCCGCTTTTGACATGGTGATAAGGCTCCGTAACGCGCTTTACAGGGCGGACAAGCTGTTTATCGGTGGTCTTGGAATAAGCGGCATAGATATGGCCCTGCAAAACATGGAAGCCCGCCTTACCGACATAGGAAGCCGCCAGGAGAGGGCAATGGCGACATGGAACAGGCTGAACCAGGAAATTCCGAATGTTACGGCTATGTTAGCCAGGGAATCTTCGGTTAACATGGTTGACGCGGCTACGGATTTGGGAATGATGGATTTTGCCCACAAGGCGGCCCTGCAAACGGCGGCAAAGATCATACCGCCAACCCTGCTTGATTTTTTGCGATAAAATGATATGAAAAGATGACAGGAGCGAATTGTGAAGGTATTAACAAAAGCATACGGAATGGTTGAGGTAAACGAGCAGCAGAAGATCACTTTTCCTTCGGGCCTTTTCGGATTTGAAGCCCTGAAAGACTATGTGCTTTTGGACGCTGAGCAGCAGCCCTTTTATTGGCTGCAGTCGCTGGAGGAAGAAAAGACGGCTTTTATTCTGATAGACCCCTTTCTTTTCAGGCCAGATTACGAAATGGATATTGACAATGAAGAACTCCGCCCGATTGGCATAACCGATCCCGAAAAGGCCGTGATATTCACAATCGTTACCGTCCCCCCCGATAAAGGCCCGATGACGGCAAACCTTCAGGGGCCGCTGGTAATAAACCGCGAAAGCCGGCTTGGTGTCCAGGCGGTACTGACCGATTCCAGATGGAAGACAAAGCATGATATTTTGGCTGAGCTTGCGGCTTTAAAGCAGGAAGGGCGGTAGGTCTATGCTGATTCTGTCCAGAAAAACAAATGAAAAGATAATGATAGGGGACGATATTTCCATTTCCATAATAGAAATTCGCGGGGATCAGGTACGAATCGGGGTCGATGCCCCAAAAACGGTCAAGGTATTCAGGCAGGAAGTTTTTGACGCGATAAAGGCTGAAAACAAAGCCGCCGCCCAATCCGCCCCTGTTCTTCCGGTTTTTCCCGCCGGCGCCAAGAGGGAAAGCGTTTAGGAGTTTTCAGCCATCTTTTTTGCAGTTCAACTCCGCGTCGCTTTTTCGCAAATAAACAGGAAACCCATAAATATCGTTTTCTTTATACAGTTTATTGTTTCTCACTATTTTCAACAATTCCCTTGCCCTTCCGCGCGCAAATTCTTTGTCTAAATTTATGTTATTAATGTAGAATAATTCACTTGGACAGGTCTCTTTAAGCCTGGACCGCAACAATTCAGCTCCCGAACCTGTTAATAGAACAGGTTCATCAGGCCGGAACAGGATTTTTGACGCTGTTCTTATGAGTTCAAGGGGGCTCGCGTCAAGAAATTCCGTGAGGCGCTCGCCCTTTCGGTAAAAAGCGGCGAAAAAGCAGCCTTTTTTCGCGTCAAGCGCGGGAAGAACCAATCCCGCCTGCGTTGAAGAGGAATACGCAAGGCAATCAAGGGTTGGAACCGCGATAAGCGGGATTCCCAGCGCGAGGGCAATGCCTTTTCCCGCGGAAAACCCTATCCTGAGCCCGGTAAACGAGCCTGGCCCTTTCATGCAGGCAACCAGGCTTAAATCAGCGGGCTTTAACCCTGCCGATTTGCAGAGGCCGTCCGCACATTCCATTAAAAGCTCCGAATGGCTATTTTCCTTTGTAATTTCCTCATATAAAACCTGAGTTTCTGTTTCCAGCGCGAGCGATAAAACATTGCTTGATGAATCAATAGCAAGAATATTCATTTAATTTTCCAGGTAAATATGAAAATGCCGCTTTTCATCATCGGTTATTTTTATATCAACCCTAATGGCGCCTTTGTTGATGAATTCAGGGATGCGTTCGCACCATTCAATAATGGAAATACCGTTCCCAAAGATCATTTCTTCTCCTCCGATTGCCGAAAAATCATCGTTCCCGGCAAGGCGGTAGGCGTCAATGTGGAATATTTTTATGGTATTACCCTGCAAAACGCCGTCATATTCAGAAACGATGGTGTAACTGGGGCTGGTAACAGCGTCTTTTACCCCCAGAGCCATTGCTATGCCCTTTGCGAAATAGGTCTTTCCGGCTCCCAAAGGCCCCTTAAGGGCTACAACGCTGCCTTTTTTAAGCAAACCGGCAAGCGTTTTCCCCAGGGAAAGAGTTTCATCCACAGTAGAACAGATAACAAAAGCAGGCAAATCCAGGCTAGTTTGGCAGTTTTCCGGCTGTATCAAGGGCGTCAATAAATTTCTTAAGTTCCTTTTGAAGGGGTACTAAAGGATAATCCACGCTTTCTTTTATTGAAAGCGCTATTTCTGTCTGCCCTGTCGGTTTGTGTTCAATTTGCCAGTCAATGGGACAGTCTACCGGACGATTAACAAGCTCCAATACCGCAACGCCGGAATAAAATCGTCTATAGTAAATGGGCATATCTTTTCTTGTCATGTCTTTAATTTCAATTATCCGCATAATCCCTCAATCCAAATGAATTCATCCGCATGAACCCATATGTATTCCTTTTAAGCTTTGAGCATATTAATGATATATTCATTTTGGGGCATAAGTCAATCATCATTATAACCAAATACAAAAGTACTGATGGAATTGAAGGCCCTGCGGGGAACTTTAAGAAATTTTATATGAAGAATGGTTCCCGCGGCGGAGCGGTTAGTTCTGATAACTTGCCCCAAAACGTTAATTGCGTGGTTATCATCATAATCCACATTGATTTTAAGGCGGGATCCTGCCTGAATTGGAGCCGATGTTTTTAACGCGCATCCCCCGACAGATATATCCTGAATCATCCCGATAAACTTTTTGTTGTCAACTATAAGTTTTACCTCTTTTTTTTTCCCTGTTCCAATTTCATCAACCTTTACAAAATTAAAATTGCAGCGTAAATTGGCGGCTTTACGCCGGAATTTTCTTTTAACAAGAGGTTTCATTTCTCCGGTACGGGTAATCTGAAGCCCCTGTCCGTGGTCGGTATTTACCGCGCCGCCCGCTGTACCATCATATGAAAAACCGTTGCTTGATTTTGTAAAAAACGAAAGTGTAACTTTTGTTCCCTTTGGCATGCGTATTGGGGTACCCAGGGCATTTTTCGGATATTCAACTATTACATTTTGCCCCCGGGAACTAAGGACTTTTACCGGATAATTTTCCCTGCCGTTGCCTAATATAGCCGGAGTATTATCAGAAAGGCGGGCGGATGAACTGTCGCTAGTACCGCTTGAGCTTTCGATTATATTTCTAAGGGAAAAAAGCTTGATCAAATGCGCCTGGGCGTCTTCATCGGTAGTTGAGTTTCTCTCAATAGTTTTAAATGTGCGTTTAAAATGCCTGTCAAGAAGGGCAGGGGTTTTCATAACCCGTTCCGGATCCGTTACCCCGTCGCTTCTGAAGACATATTCCAATAATTTTTTCTGCTCTCTGTCAAGACCGTAAGATGACGCTATCCTGTGAAGCGTAAAGGCGTTAAATTTCCTGGGAGTTATGACAGCGCCCTTATTCTTGCCTGATCCGACAGCCATTGGGCGGCTTATCCCGTGGCGTATAAAATATGAACCCACCGATACAACAACGATCGCGACGACGACAATGAGGAGGATCCTTCCCTCTTCCGGATTATCCTGCTTAAAGTATGCTCTAAGCAGGAACAGATAACTCAAAGGAAGCGCCGAAACCACTATCATAGACCCCTATTATTAGTATCGGTAAATCAGGGTGCCGGTTGAACCGCGGCGCCTGATTTATCGATAGTTTTCATGGCAGAAAACAGCTTCACAAGCCTTGGAGCAAGCTCGTATTCCGCGATATCGCCGACCAAAACTGTATCTTTGTTCTCATAGGCGGAAGAAAGCTCTTTTAGGGTAGAACTAAAGTCTTCCACGAATATTTTGGCGGAAAGCCCGTCTATTGTTAAATCGTCAGGGGATAAGCCTTCGGATTTAAAAATAAAGAAAATGCGGAAAAGTTTTTCGCCTATTCCGGAGAAAAGCTGAATGGTTTCGGCAGCCCGCTGGTCTTTGCCTGTCTGCATATCCAGCGGGAGTTCTTCCAGCCTCCCGGCTACTAACTCTATGCCGGCTGTGGATTTGTCCAGCTCTTTCCATGGATTGGCTAATTCACGCAGGCGTTCTTCAATAAGCGCGGTAAAATCCCCGGTTGAAAGGCCCTCTCCGGACAACGTTTTTTTTGCGAGATGAAAAATATCAGGTATATCGGACATTAAAAAGCGCGCGGAAGGGCTCTTTTCCCATTCGGCAAAGGTCTTTTTACGTTCGTCAAAAGCGGCTTTATCGTAAACCATGCAGGTTTTGTATAGATCTTCCAGGGCTTCGGCGGCAAACTCGCGCCAGGGATCCACAAAAACATCCAGTTTTTCAATATCGTTTATTGGAATGTTGAATACACCGCCCAGGGCCTCTACAGAAATATCTTTATTGTCCAGGCTGATTTTCCTGATCCTGCTTCCGGAGGATGAAAGCCACCGCTCGATGCCGGATATTACTTCGCCGATGTTTTTTTCAGTATCAAGGGATATGTCAGCCGGTTTTTCGTTAATGAAAATGTTCATAATAGTTTAATTCTTTACCCTATCGGTTATTGTTGTTCTGTACCTGGAAGCGGTCCAGCGAAGACGACATTTGTTCCATGCGGTTATATGCCCCTTCCATCTGGCTGTACTGCCTCCTTAAATCCGCTTCCTTGGCGGCAAGCTGGCGATCGATGGTTTCAATACGGCGGCTTTCCTGCTGTGTTTTGGAATCTATGTTATTGGCTTTTAGGGCAAATATGCCGGTGCTTTCAACGTAAGGTTTTGTAAGAACATCTACTGAGTAAGCTATTCCGGTATTAACAATAAGATCCCCGGTTGTATCCGAACCAAAGAGCTGTTTCACGGCTGGCAGATTTTTGGAAATCGCGGCGTCAAGGACTTTTTCGTCGATTTCAAGATACCCGCGAAGTTTGGAAGGATTTGCCCCGCCAGTTCTTCGAATGTCCGTGCCAATGCCTATCTGTACAAGAAGTTTTAAGGATTCATCCGCGGTGTTGGGGTAGGGGTCGGTGACTATGCGCATTAAGGTGTTCCGTATCTGTGACAGCGTGGAATCCCCGTTAAAAACCCCCAGCCTGTTTCTCATCTCCGCCCTTTCATCCGCCGACAGATACGTCAACTCGTTTAAAATTGTATCGTCGGCGTTTGTTTTGTATATTTGTTTTATTTGCTTTGTATTCGGATCCTGTATTTCTTCTATAATTCCTGAAAACGAGCTTCTTGCGGTAAGTATGTTAATTTCCGCCATTAGGCGGTTGTAATTGCCTATGAACGTAATTATGGCGTCTTTTACCCCTTCGGTATCCATTTCAACCTGGAGCCTTACCGGGCGATCTGATGTTCCTTTTACGTTGAGGGTAAGGCCTGGAATGAGATCGTCTATTTCGTTTTTGGGGCGGTAAACCTCAATTCCTTCCATGGAGACAATCGCGTCCCGGGCGGTTGATACTGCGTTAAGCGGCCTTAGCTGCGCCGGAGCGCCGTCCTCGCCGTTGTATAGTTCTATCATGCCCGTATTACTGCCAAGAGCCAGAGAGGCGCCGGAAAAAATAAGGCTGTTATCCTCTCCGGTAACTTTGGATTCGATAAGCAGGGATTTTGTACCGCTTTTTACGGCGATCAAACTGGATTGAATCAGGTTTCTGCCACGGCGGTTTAAGGTATCGGAAAATTCCTTTAGGGTACCGCCTTTAAAATCAAAAGAGACTTCGTCTTTACCTATTGTAAAAACGTAGGTTCCGCCTTCCACCTTGAAATTTTCCTGTAAGGGAGAAGAAATAAAGCGATCCGCCTGCGCGACCTGTTTAACCGTGAAGGATACATCCTGCTGCATCGCGTCCCTTACGGCGGTACCGGTCAGGACGGATTCGTCGCTGGACTTTACATTGCGGTCATTGAAGGGATTTTGGAAAGAGAATAGCTGAGTCGCGCTTTCGCGCAGGGTCTTGGTTGTATTGCTGAGATCCTGCCAATATCTTTTTTCCTTCTGAATCTTATCAATGTTGCTTACGGCGCGATCCCTGGGAACGCGCTCAAGACGCATGAGATCTTCGATAACCTTATCGCTGTTAAACCGGCTGCTTAAACCGGGAATATACATGTCTGACATAACGGACCCTCCCCCTAATTTTTCAGGTACACCCGCAGCGGCTTGCTAAACCATCCTGTCAAACAAGAAACCAATTGTTTCCTTAATACTGCTATGAAGCCGCTGAAGTTCTTCGGGCGGAAGCACCTTAATCACTTTATCGGTTTCATTATCAATTACTTTAATGAGAATTTCATTGGATTCATGATCGATTATAAATTTAAGCCTTGAGTTAAAAACCATGCTGATATGTTGAATATCCGCGGTGGTTTTTTCCAGAGTCGGGACGCTTTGTTTGTTGCCGGGAAGGGCAGCCAGGACTTTTTCCATGGCGGCCTTTTGCTCAATCGGGAGAGAAGACGGCTTTTCTTTGGGTAATTCCTGCTGAGCAGTAACCGAAATGCCGCCTGAGTATAGAGACGCAATTTGGATACCCATACTCCACCTCCGTGTGTGAATGGTTCACTACTAATCCCGTCCATCCATGACGGGGGTTAAAATTAAAAAAAAGACAGGGTAGGGCGCGAACTCCCCTGTCAGGCGTAATAAAAGACAACGTCCAGAAGCCTCTTCAAACGCCAAAGAAAAAAACGGAAATTGCTTAACCAAGAAGCTGAAGCGCCGACTGGGTCCGCATATTGGCTTGCGCCAGCATTGCAGTTCCCGCCTGGTTCAGTATTGCTCCCCTGGTATATTTGACCATTTCCGATGCCATGTCTGTGTCCCGAATGCGGGACTCGGCTGCCTGCATATTTTCCGATGCGATGGCAACGCCCTGAGCGGCCATCTCAAAACGGTTTTGATACGCGCCCAAATCAGCCCTTTGTTTGGAAACCATTTTTAGGGCCGCGTCTATCGTACCGATTGCCTGGTTTGCCGAATCGACGGAAGCTATGTTAAGGAACTCGCTTTCGTTCTGAGCGGACTGCAATCCTAAAGATAACGCTGTCATGGTACCGATAAAGACCTGTTTGTTCTGGTCCATATTGGCCCCGACCTGAAACTGCATAACCCTGCCAACTACGGAATCCGCGGCAAAAGATCCTGTTAAGAGATTCATACCGTTAAACTGAGCGTGGCTCGCTATGCGGTTTACTTCGTCCACTAACTGGGATACTTCTACCTGAATCTGCATCCTGTCCTCTTGGGTATAAATCCCGTTTGCGGACTGGACTGACAGTTCCCTTATGCGATGAAGGATATCCTGGGTTTCCTGCAGATACCCCTCTGTAACCTGGATAAAAGCCACTCCGTTCTGAATGTTCCGCTCGGCTTGATTAAGCCCCCGAATCTGGCCTCTCAGTTTTTCTGAGACAGCAAGCCCGGAAGCGTCATCGCCCGCGCGGTTAATCCGCTCGCCGGAACTGAGTTTCTCCATGCTTTTCGTTACGTCTAACTGGGTAACCCCAAGCGTACGATTAGCATAAATAGCGCTCATGTTGTGATTAATAACCATATATAACCCTCCTTGAGCCGAAATACCCGAGCAATCCGTTGCCCGAGTCGTACCGCACAGCCGGAAAACCCTGACCAGTTCGCGCCTATAGTACAGGGTGTTTCCGAAGACGGTACGAAGCAATTATCGCAAAAACATAGTTATAAAACTGAAGTTTTAAAACCAAGGTTTTGAAACTGAAGTTTCCTGTAATAATCGCTCCGAACCGCTGTACGGAAGCATTTAAGCATGCTTTACGCTACAGCAGAAGGGTGTTTGTCAAAGAGCATTTAATGGAGAGCTTCCCTTACGGAAGCTCTCCTCTTGTCCAAAATTCTAATACATTACCGGAGAAGTTGCAATACAGTAGCGGCCCTCTGGTTAGCCTGGGCCAGCATGGCGGTTCCGGACTGGGTCAGGATCTGATCCCTGGTGTAAGAAACCATCTGGCTTGCCATGTTGGTATCCCTGATGCGGGATTCCGAAGCCTGCATATTTTCGGCTCCGACATCCAATCCGGCTACCGCGTGTTCAAGGCGGTTCTGGTACGCTCCAAGGTCAGCTCTTTGTTTGTTGATGATCTTGATAGCAGCGTCCATTGTACCAATGGCTTTATTGGCGCCCTCAGGGTCTTCCAGGGAGACGAAGGAATCATCCCCTACGTTCATAATGCCAAGGCCCTTTGCGGTCATGGTGCCGATGAAAACCTGCGTCCTCTGATCCATATTGGCCCCGATGTGGAACCACATGGAAGCGGTGACCACATTCATTCCGTCAACTCTGGCAAAACGACCGGTCAGGAGGTTCATGCCGTTAAATTGGGCATGGCTTGCTATACGGTCAATTTCATCAACAAGCGCCGAAACTTCAATCTGGATATAAAGCCTGTCTTCAGCGGTGTAGATACCGTTGGCTGCCTGAACCGCGAGTTCCCTGATACGCTGAACGATATCTTCGGTTTCCTGAAGGTAACCCTCTGTAACCTGAATAAAGGAGATACCGTTGGAAGCGTTGGTAGAAGCCTGGTTCAAGCCCCTTATTTGACTGCGCAATTTCTCTGAAACTGCGAGACCGGAAGCGTCGTCTCCTGCACGGTTAATCCTGATGCCGGAACTGAGCTTTTCCATCCCTTTTGTGAGGTTTAAATCTGTAACTTTGAGGGACCGATCCGCAAACATAGCGGACAAGTTGTGGTTGATGATCATAGTCATCCTCCTTGAAAAAGTGAAAGAAAGCATCCTTGCTTTCCCTGGCATACTTTCCTTTCATCTCTTACCTGCCGCGGACAGTTCGGAGCCAAAAAGACAGTTTGCCACTCTATTTTTCGGCATAATGGGGCGGATACTTTAGCTTTTTTTTATTAAAACATCTAATTTTTACGAATTAACTTGCTAGGCTCGAAGCCGCCGTGCGAAGCCCTGCCGTGGGCTAGACGGTCGTGGCATGGTTGCACGCAGGCTCTGGCCTGGCTATTTCTATCTCACGCCGTGCGCCCTCGGCAAGGCTTCGCACGGCGGCTTCAGACAAGCCAAGATTTATTCGGATAAAAAAAAGTTTCATATTCGGTAATATTTTGCATTTCACCATACTAAAGTAGGCAAAATTACTTGGCTTGATGAGATGCCGCGCCAACGGAGTTGGCGACTGACCGAAGCCGAAGGCTAGAACTGAAGGTATTAAACCAGCCTGCGAATAAACCCAATTTGAAAAAATGGTGTCACCGTAGCGTGATCCAATAAAAAACTGGTGGCTACCTTCGGTTCTGTAGGTCACTATGCGCGATCTTTGCTCTTTAATTACAGTCCGTACTTATTCCCCACAACTGTTGCCCCCGGTCCGATGGTTACCGTGCCGGTTCCGCCATTATACACCGCATAGCCGTCAGTTCCGGCTTTAGAGATCGTGCCGCCGGTAATTTTTATATTGCCGCGTGAAGTTTTTTCGTTACAATACAGCGCGTTGCCAGTGCCGGTCGAGGTGTTTTCTAACGTGCCGCCGGTTATTTCCAGCTCTAAATACTTATAATAATTATCAAGGTAAATCGTGCCTCGTTTGGCGTCTGTGTTTGCCGATGTAACTTTTGCTGTTCCCGACACGAGCACGTATGCAGTCTCATAACCACCATTATTTTGGCTATACACAGCGATACCCGATGTCGCAGAAACCGTGCCGCCGGTTATTTTTACAACACCCCACTGGTTTAACACCGCGATGCCTGATGTCGCCGAGACCGTTCCTCCAGAAATATTTACCTTGACGACATTTCTGCTATCATTATCTACGGTGGTGTATACCGCCGCTTGGCCCGATGACTGGACCGTTCCTCCAGAGATGTTTACAGTGCAGTTGGAATAGCAATATACCGCAATTCCAAATGACGAAACTGTTCCCCCAGAAATGTTTACCGTGCAGTTGGAACCGCTGTGTATCGCGTGACCCATCCAGTAGTCCGATGTGTTTTCTACCGTGCCACCGGTTATTTCAATGGTTCCTCTACTTTGAGAAATCGTACTTAGTGAGACTAAGGAGTTTGCACTTGAAGTGACCTTTCCTCCGGAAATGCTTAATGTGCCGTTAGAATTGTGGATAATCGCATTGCAGTTACCGCTTGTCTTTATGTCCGCCGTGCTGGTTACGGAAACGGAATCGCTAATGTTTATAGTGACATCCGATGAGGTTATTTTCCCGGTCAGCGTTATCGCGCCCCATGTGCCACCGTAATTGTAAAACATTACGGTTGCCGTGCCGATGTCCAATACATTGCCGTTGCCGAACTGTATGGTTGGGTTTGACCCTGTGGCATGGGTTCTGATGCCGTCAATGACATCCTGAATAGCCCCTGAGCCTATGGTTGTGCTGTCTTTGGTTGCGGTAAAGGACGTGCCGCTTCCAGTGATAATGTAGGTGCCGGGGGTGTTACCGCCGGGGGTGTCGCCGCCACCAGCCTGTATGGTATACACCGCCGTCAATACGCCGGAGGTGTTCATGCCCTCCTTAACGGCAATGGCTTTAAGCGTGGTTGTCGCGGCAATGCTGATTGCGCCCGAATATAAACTGCTTGTTTCTGTGGGAGTGTTACCGTTAGTGGTGTAGTATATCGTTGCGTTTGTGGTAGCACAGGACAAGGTAATGCTCTGCGCCGAATTGTAGGTACCCGCCGCCGGATTTGCGGCGGGTGTTGCAACAGTCTGTTTACTGTTGTCAATAACGTTGACGGTAAACGTGGCGGTTTTGCCGATGTAGGTTACGGTTACGGTCTGATTGCCCAACGTGGTTTTAACATAGCCGCTTATGGCATATTCGGTAACCGCCTTCTTTGAGCCGTCACCGTAGGTTGCCGTTACAACCATGCCCGCTGTGTTCAATTCTTCGCCGAGGCTGTATTGGGTTTTTGTCGGAGGGGTGGTTACAACAATGCCGGTGACGGTGGTTTGGTTGCCTATTGTCAGAGTCCCTGAGACAGTTATTGTTTCCGTGCTATAGTCAATGTGGATGTCGCCTGTGATGCTGATAATTGTCCCGCCGCTTGAGCTGTTTGCATTTACTGTTACGCTAATTGTTGCGCTTTCGCCTGTATGTTTTAACGTGAAGTTGGCTCCAGAAATGTCAGTTATCTGTCCTGTGCTGGTTTTGGTTGCGCCCGCCGTTGTTGTGATGGCCAATGTGTAGGAATCACCGGATGCCGGGGTGAACTCAACCGCGGCCTTGCTGGTGCTGGTGGTTCTGGTGATTGTTAGTTTGTACTCTGTGCCGTCCGCGTCGTAGCCTGTGTACTCCACCGGCTTATAGGTGTTGTTAGGTGATGTTGGTGAAATGGGGTCGGAAACGGAGCCGGAACCGCCGGAACCAGAACTGCTGAAATCGCAAGCCGTCATAGCGCCTACGATTATCACGATAATTGAAACAATTCCGAATAGTTTTCTAAGGTTGTTCATAAAGGCTCCTTATAAGGCGACTGACACCATTACAGTCATTGTTTTGACAATTGAACATCATACCTATGATTTGAATAGCCATCACGTAAATCCTGCCAGATACCTGCAATACTGTAACTATTTATGTTGAAATTGGAAAATATGAAAATTGCACGGTTTACGTTCCGATTGTTTTGTTCCTTCTCGTATAGTGTCAATGTCCCATTTGTAATATTCCCAGTAAGTTCAATAGGGTCACCCCATTTGCCGTTTGAATAATACCTGTAAGAGGAATTAATCACATCGTTTGAGGCTGTAATATTGCCAATAACTAACCTAATGTCTAATGTTTGAGAACTTGACATTCGCCCAGAATAAGATGTAGGTGGGGAAAGTGGCCCTTTATATGGATTACCGCTTTTTATATGTCCAGCCATTTTATTAGCAATTGTGGAAGCATATTGAATCCATTCCGCATTCCCGCCTCCCTCCTTTGCTGTTGATGTTATGTATTGTATAATTACGTTTTGAAAATCGTCTGAATATAATTCAGCGGTACTTATTTTCTGACGCCTAGAATAAATATAAATATC
>Ga0268262_10003584_pt1 | contig 16692 bp, 16 predicted proteins | sample TergutNc150P3_FD_190354 | JGI IMG/M metagenome (GOLD analysis project Ga0268262, IMG submission 190354) | Nasutitermes corniger P3 segment gut microbial community from laboratory colony in Florida, USA - Nc150 P3 (SPAdes) (version 2) | ecosystem: Host-associated > Arthropoda: Insects >... | reverse complement strand
CGTCTGTTATAATTATCTTGGCTTTGGGATATTTTTCTCTAATCTGCTTTGCAAACTTAACCGCTGAATTAACAAAACCCGCGGAATCCGGCGCGCTAACGGCAAAATCATTTGTCCCAAGCTCAATTACAGCGATGTCTGGTTGCCAAGAAAAATCCCACGGGATTTTTGCGTTCACGCTTATATACGGGAAAAAATCTGGCAAAGCGCGGCTATCTTCAGAAGCGGGATGGTTGCGGAAAAGCCCCCTGCCAGAAAACGCTACCGCTCGCATCTCCGCTTTGAGTTCCCTCGCGGCAACTCCCGCATAAGACGAAAACACATCCTGCGTTATGGGGGAATAAGGATGTTCCTTTATCGAATCCAAAACCCCGTAGCCAGCCGTTATGGAATTTCCTAAAAATTCAATTTTGAGTTTTGGCTTTTGCGGCAACGCATCTTTTTTTGCAACTCCCTTTATTTCAAATCCCTTGAAAAGAACATCGCCCTGTGCAGACTCAGTGCGTTTGGCAATGCTGATTATATGAATCCCTTTTGCAAGATTTTTTGCTATGAGATGCTTTTCCTCGCGGCTTGCCGACAAATCAAGAGGCGGCATCTGCTTGCCGTCCAAAGCCACGCTAAACACATTGCCGGGGCTTTTCAGTAAAACGCTTGCCTCTGTTCCTTCAAAAGCGATGATAAACTCAACGCCGGAAAACGAAGCCCTGGCAGTTGCATTTTTTTCGCCAGCTTCTTTTGCAAAGCGACCATTTATGCGCACCGCCGGGTCAAATGGCGAGATTATTGTTTGGGCTATAACGTTGCTCACGAGTATTCCGAAAATTAGGTAAATGGGCATCAAGTAGAAAATAAAAAATTCAAATCCCCCTAACTGCCGCAGCTATTCTCAAATGAAGCCCAGCTAATTCCGCCTCTGGCAACAGAGGCTTTAATTCCTGAATTTTCTGTTCATCCAACTCATTCGCTACCAAAAGCAATTTCTCCTTTAACGCTTTTAGATTTTTTGCAGGTTTTGCATTTTTGTAAGTGCGAACTTTCGCAAGCCTTTTTTGTAGAATTTCCAAATTTGGTTCCACCCTCAAAATCGCTTTATATTGATAAATATCAAACAAATCTCTGAGCAACTCTCTCTCATTCCAAGCAGCAATTTTATGAGCAAATGCAGCCGGCAAATTTGCTATTCTGACAATTTTAGACGGCATTCCATAAAGAGATGCTATGGGCGAAGAAGATGTTGCAAGCGACTCACATTCCGTTTCGGTATTTATTTCTATTTGGCAAGATTGCGAAAGATAATTTATATTTATATCCATAACCTTTGAATTTAATGTTATGCTAAAATCAAGCCCTTGAACACTTGATAATTTTTTTTCAATCAAAGGTTTTAATCCTTTTTTTGAAGTAAAAGGAACAAATACGTAATCTATATCGTTTGTGTAACGCGGGCTGTTGAGCAACCTAAGAGCCATGCCGCCCCGAATTATAGCGTTATTGCCAAATTCTGTGGCAAAGAAATTTATGACCCAAGCCAAAAGTTCTTCTGTGTTTCTAAAATTTTTCATAAAAACACCTCTCTGCGAATGTTTTGAATTTTGGATTGCCATAAGGTTCCAAATAGGCAAAAAATTTATTTTTATTCAACAAATTGTAATTTATATCGCTGAATATGTTGAAATAAAATTTTTTCCCGCGCAAGTAAAAATAGAGTGTATCGAGAACGGCTTTTTCCGACTCGGCAATCAAAACGCCTTTTTCGTTTGGTTTGAAGCCAAAGCAAAGCTCTTTTGCCAATTTGTAATAAGATATATTCGGCACCCCTTTATAGTATGCAGCTTTGAATTCCACTATGCAAAAAATCTGAAATGGGCTTTCGGTACCTATCAAACGATGAGTGGCAAGAGCCGAGCCAAGCGATATATAGGAGTTTTGCCGAACTTTGGCAGAGAGTACGCCAAAGTCAAAATTCTCTAGAGTGTAAATTTCCCTGCAATATCTTTTTAAAATACCAGCTTTTATAAATCTGTTGATAATGCCGTGCAAAGAGATTTTGGAACTTTCATTGAAAACAGAGGAAAGCTCCATAAGCGAAAATACGCCACCCACGCTTTCGCCTAATTTAAGCAAATTTTCGGAATATTCCACCCAATTTTTCATATTGCTATATAATATAGAAAAATATATATTATATGGTAATTTTAAAGTGTCCCCTTAGTGCTCGGAATTTCATTTGTGTTTTTTCCCTTGCCTATTGCCATGGCTACAGCTCTTGCAAATGCTTTGAATATGGCTTCCATGCAGTGATGCCCGTCTTGCCCGTAAAACAATTCTATGTGCAAATTCATCTTTGCGTTTTCTGCAAGGCTTTTGAAAAAATGCTCCCACAAACTAGAATCCATCTCGCCTATTCTTGCTGGCAAATTCCCGCGCAAAACAAATGCGTAGCGGCCGCTGAAATCCAAAACTACCCTTGCCAAACATTCGTCCATAGGCGCAAAATAAAAGCCAAAACGCTCAATGCCTTTTTTATCGCCAAGAGCCTGGTTTAAAGCGGTTCCAAAAACTATGGCTATGTCTTCCATGCTGTGGTGAAAATCTATTTCTGTGTCTCCCTTGCATACAAGGCTTAACTCAATCCCTGCGTGGGACTGGAACAGATTTAACATGTGGTCTAAAAACGCGCTGCCAGTTTTTATACTGCCATTTTTTGCAGAATTCAAATTCAAATGCAGCTCTATATCGGTTTCCGTTGTTTTTCTTGAAATGCTGGCTTCTCTCATTTGGTCTCCGCTGCTTTCAATTCAGGGATTACTTCTTCTTTCTTTTCGGAATCATTCAAGTTTTTTAACGGCTTTGAATAGCGTTCTTCCAAACTTTTGCCAAAAGCTTCCGCTTTTTTATGCAACTCATTTACCTGCACACTAGCATAAGCCAGCAAACCGATGGCTAAAATAAATCCCAAAAAAAACAGAACTATGTAAATAGCCATTTGGCTAGCCTTATTTCAATTCCCTATTTATCTTATTCACTATCTGCCCTCTGTGAAAAGTGAGCGTATTGAATCTGCCATAATCAAGCCTGTTGTTGTTTAGGAACAACCTTGTGCGATCAGGAACGGTTATGGTTATTTGCGAAGAATCCTTACGGGTTATGTAGCGATAAGACACGTTTTTGAACCAACCCATAGCCGTATTCACACCCGCTTGCTTTACGCCGCACTTATCGTCCGTAGGCGATGGCGTGCATTCAAAACGAAGCGTATCCACTCTATTCATATCTTCCGGGCGCATTGATACGGCGGCAGCAAGGTTCGCCTCCGGTTCTAATGGCTCAACTTGCAGAGACGAAGTATCGGGAGCACTTTCGGCATTGTCTTCCTCATTAGGTGTCGCTTCCTCTATTGACGGAGGGGGAGCTTCTGGTGTAGGCTTTGACTCGTAATTGTCCAATACCTTATTGACAAAAAATAGGATTACAAAAATAGCCAAAATAGCCACTATTATTATTTTTGAGATGTTGCTGGATGATAAGCCGTTTTCACTATTTTGCTCTTCAAAAACACTTGTTTGAATCACCACCCCAAGCTGGGAATTTATCTCTACAGACAGCCTTTTAAGAACGGCTACTTTATCTACGGATAACTTTTCGCATATAGACCCTATATAGCTTCGCAGGTAGGCTTCCGTTGGAAAAAAGTTCCAGTTGTTCTCCTCTATCGCTTGCAGCACGTTTAGCCCCAAGCGGATGAATTTTGCGAGTTGCTCCAACTCCAAACCACGAGCCTCACGCACGCGGCGTAAGTAACTACCAACCTTTTCGTCTGAGCCTTGGCTTAATTTACTTTCATGTTCTTCTACCATAAGTTCTCCATTTATTTTATCCTGTTAAGAGCTTCTAAAGTCAAAGCTATGGGAAGCCCCATAACATTATAAAAACAACCGTTTATAGACTCTATAAAACGCGCGCCTTTTCCTTGTGCTCCGTAAGCTCCAGCTTTGTCTGTATACTCCATTGTAGAAATATAATCTAGAATTTCTAAATCGGAATAATTCCTGAAATGCACCTCGGTTTGCTTTGCCCCCTGAAATAAAAGCTCGCCGTTTTTGCAAAGAGCAACGCCGCTAATCACCTTATGAACCTTATTTCTCAATTTTTTAAGCATTTCAAGGGCTTCTTCCCTGTTTTTAGGCTTGCCAAGAACTTCATTTTCGCAAAAAACGAGGGTGTCGCCCCCAAGCACAAAGGCGTTCTTAAACTTTGCAGACACCTCGATGGCCTTTCTCTTTGCTAATTCTTTTGGAATGCTCTCTATTGGAAAATCCGTAATGCTCTCTTCGCAGTTGGGCTGCTCTATGCGGAACTCAACTCCCAACTGCTCAAGAATTTGCGCTCTTCTAGGGCTTTTACTTGCCAGTATCAGCGGAAAAGTCATAATGAATCCAAATATTGAGGATAAACTTCTATTGAATAGTTGTTTTTCACTTCAGTTAACCATTTTTTTTCTTTGTCTGTCCGTCTTTTAGAAAGCACTGCACCCCGTATTTGCTGCATAACTTCGGAAAAAGGCACGTAAGAAACGGAATCCACTCGATACAGTTCCTTATTATCCTCATAAAATTCCTGCAGCTCTTTATCCGAAACCACATCTATCTCGGTGTCGTTTATGGCTAACCTGAGCCTATCTATCAAAATTTTTTTCTCCGCATTTTTTATCAAGCTCTGCACAGCGGAATCTTTATGCAAGCCTCTTTTCAACGCTTCCCTATACATAACCTCAGAGTTTATCCAAGTATCTATGTGGCTAACCCATTCTTCCTTTGAAAAAGAATCGCCTTTGTTTTTTACTTCCTTGAGATCGTCAAAACGAAGTTTTGAATTTTCAACTTCAGCTACAACCACAGGCGGCTCTTTCCAAAATTCAAGCTCGCACGAGAGCAGGGTTGCGCACAGAGCTAAAATAAGCGCAAAATTCGCTTTTTTCAATATAAAATTCATCAGGGTTAATATAGGAAATTTTTTGCTGTAAATTTAAAAATAAATGCTCATGTTGGTAGTTAAACCCCAAAGAAGCGCGTCTTTAATAGACATATTTTGCTCAGTATCGTCAAAGTCTTCGCTTTCCGAGAAAAATTTTCCAAAAGGAATTGCTAGGGGCTTTTTTACGCCATATTGAATATAATTTTCACCTATGCGTATTTTCTTTGTTTGTATGCTCAAAACAGAAAAGACAATGCCACTGCCCTTAACACGCACGGGATAAAAATCTCTGGAAACCTCTTCTGCTCCATAAAAATTTGCAAACTTTTTTCTGTATTTGTAGTGCAAGTTTCCTGTGCTTCTTTCACTGAGGGCTACCAATGCGCCTAAATCAATGCCATATTCCACCAAAGCGGATTCCGCTTTTAAATTCACTATCCCATAAACCATTTTTACATCCAAACGCCCGCTCGTTTCGTAAAATAAATATGGGAAAAGAAAATAACCCTGATTCTCCGCAGTCAGTGCGCCGGCAGCCTCTATGTTCAGCTCGGCAAAACCCGCGTATAAATTGAGATTTTTGCTCGCATTTAGCCTATAAAGAACATTGTATATGTAAAAATCCGAATTGAATAATTCCTCATCCCCTTGGTTATTTAAAATTTTCCCGTTGCAAAACACATAATTTGCCGTAATGGAATTGGAGCCTCGGTAAAAAGACATTCCAAAACCAAAAACGAGGGGCAAACTCGGTTTCCCGTAAAAATAATCAAAATCCCCTTTTTCCCAAGTACCGTTTCCAAACATAATAGCTGGTTCTAAAACATAAGAATTTATGTTGAAAGGGAAAGAAGCTGAAATCAGAGCAATTTTCCCGCCATTGTTCTCTATATCTATTGAATTCCGGCTAAGAAAAATTGGGTTTTGAAACAGAATTTTTGCGCTTAAATCCATATTCTGTGATTTATGTTCCACCTCATACATTTTTCCATAATCATAAACAAAATAAGCACTCGCTTCGTTAGAGGCAAGTGCTGTTTCTGCAAAAAGCACAAGGCTTAGGAATATTTTACGGATAATATTTTTCAAAGACCGCCTTTGCGTCTTTCCCGCTAAGACCAGTGCTCAAAAGCTCATATTCGCCATCGGCTTTTTCATCGATTAGCTCACTAAATGTAGCCTTTTTAAGAGCTAGGGCTAACCTGCCACCCTCAGATATAAGGCCGGCATAATTGCTTTTGGTCAACTTGACAGGCTCTGGTTCTGGAGCATACCCACACCACACTGGGTACTCATAATACTCTCCTTCCCCATATTCATACCTCTCATACTCACAATAATATTCACCGTGACCGTATGTCAAATAAAATACCGGACTTTTATCGATTGCTGTCTCAAATATGTTTGGCAGGGAAAAATAACCGTCCGTAAAAAACTTTCCCAAATCTATGGTCGCTTCCACATCGCTGCGTTTTGTTGTTGGCCAAGTTCCTTTTGTAGGATCTTCTGGGATGTAGAATTTGCTGCCACTATTTATAGCGGCTATCAATCTCCCCATACCCTCATTTATAGTTCTGAGAGCGTCTGTCACCTTTGGTGGATAATGAGCGCTGTTTACAATAGAGGTGTACGAGCTTTGAAAACCTTGAATGGCTTTCACATAATCCGCTTTGGCTTTTTCCATTTTGCCAGAGCGGCTGTTAAGGAAATCATTCTTAAATGGCAATTTACTGACCTGTACCGCATTGAAATGATTGCGTATATCATCGTTATCGTTTTTCCAAGCATATTTTAACCAATTCAAATCCGTGCTCAAATTATAGGACTGCACCCATTCCAAGGATGCCTTTACCAAAAGCGTGGCGGATAAAATAGCGTTGACCTCTGCCCAGCCTATTTGGTCGTGTTCGTCAAAGATATCTTCCAAATCAAGCTCGTCTATAAAGTAAGGGTCCAGCTTTATTCTGTCTTCTTTTTTATTCTCCAATTTTTTGAGCCTCTCCAGCGCAAGGTTGTAAGAAGGCCCAAATACTCCATCTATAACATCGTCTAGCAAGTTGTTGAAGCCGTTTGAATTCTTGTCTATTACATTTGCGATGAGGGAGATAGCAAAATTATCCACAGACAAGGCATTGCCGCTCAACAAGGCTTTGTTGTACGCTGAACCGGGACCTATGACCCAAGTTGGAGTTTTTATGGTGGGCAAAGTGAAAATATCATACTCTGTTGTGCACCGCTGAGACCAATTATAATTATTATTGAAATCCCAGTAACATTGCTCGTATTCATCCTTATATTCCCTCATCCAGCTATCGCTCAAAAGGGCGTTTAATTTATTGGGGTAGGTTGTGAAGCCAAAGTGTTCTTTCATAAGGCTCACCATCTTAGGGTCTGTGCTTATCCTTGCAAGGTTTGCCAGCACGGAATAAATTATAGCTTTGGTACTGTTATTGTCCTCTTTGTAAGCAGCATCGTAATATGCCACCGCTTCGTCCCATTTCTCTTTTTTCAATGACTCTACGGCACATTGCAGAATTTCATCTACACTTCCGCATGCCCTAATATTTATCGGCTTATCACCTTCGCCATTGTTAGAGTTAGAGTTAGAGTTAGAGTTAGAGTTAGAGTTAGAGTTAGGGTTACCGCCACCGCCGTCAGAACAGCCTGTAAATAACGCGAAAACCAATGCTACTGGCAAAAAGAGGGAATGAATTGCTTTCATAAAAACTCCATATTGATTATTGATGTGGGAAATATAGTTAAAAATGACATACCCTGTGAATAAATAAGGTAAATAAGCCTTTTTCTATATTGCCATCTATGAAAAAATTCCTTAAAATCCTGGGCATTGCTGCCGCCGTCCTTGTAGTCGCTTTAGTAATCGCGTTTTTTGCGGTTAAACAGGCATTCCCACCCGAAAAAATAAAAGCCCTCGTGGAGAAAGAGGTTTCCGATATTCTCAAAAGGGAGGTTTCCGTTGGTGGCGCGGATTTTAAGATATGGCCCCTTGGCATTCAGATAAAGGACGTAAAAATTGCAAATAATCCTGGCAACGGGTTTAGCAAAGAACCGTTTTTGAATTTGCCGCTTGCAGCTGTAAAAATAGATTTGGCAAAGCTCCTGATATTTCAGGTTGCCGTGGACAAAATATCCCTAGAGGATATGAGCTTGCTCTACGAGGTTATGCCAGACGGCAGAACTTCCATAGATGGCTTGGGTGGCGAGCCAGACACAAAGGCTCAAGTTAAAGATACAGCAAAATTGGATTTGTCAAAAATTGAGCTGCCTGGTTCCCTAGCTCTGAATTCATTTAACATTAAAAACGCAAAGGTGATTTATAACGACCGCGCTCAGAAAAGAAAAATCGTTTTGGGCAGCATAAATCTAAAAACAAGCCTTTCTTTGGATAAGACCCTTGAAAACGTCAAAACCTCCACCGCTCTAACATTAAATGAAATTTCCCTTGAAGATGCGGGAATTGGTGTTCGCAAGGGTGGCATAAACATATTTTTAAACACGGGCATAGATGCGAATTTGCGAGCCCAGCACATAGGTATTCAAAATCTTGCCGTTGGTATGCAAGCCGTAAATATTAAATTGAGCGGAACAGTTGATAGATTTATGGAAAACATAAAAGTTGTGGATTTAAAAATCGAGTCAAATCAAATAAACTTGGCAGAGCTTATAAAAGAAATACCCGCCGGAATAAACCCTGAGCTTTCAAAGGTAAAAGCAAGCGGAACCATGTCTTTAAATGTTGCTGTTAAAGGGACTGTGGTTCCGGATAAAATTCCGCCAGTTAACGGAAGTTTGATTTTTAGCAATATTGCCGTTAGCCACAGCGATTTGCCCGCAGGTGTTAGTTCATTGATAGGCAACATAACATTCACAGAAAACTCGGTTAGCATAAAACCCTTGACATTCTCACTTGCGGGGCAACCTACAAACATTTTATTGGAAGCGAGCAATTTGCTTGCGCCACAACCCATGTTGAATAATCTGTCTGCAAATGTAAAATTGGATTTAGGAGCCTTATTCGCCTTGGCAAATAAAATTATCTCCATCCCAACCCTCAACTCTCTCTCCGGGGTCATAGACGCAAATCTCGCGGCAAAAGGAGTTTTAGACCCTGCGCGTCCGGAAAATCTCTCTGTCAACGGTGGCGTAAATATGCGAAACATACTCGCAAGAACTCCGCTAATCCCCGATGCCGTTTCTGTCAACGGCGCGGTTGCGTTTTCAAACACGGAAATTTCCGCAGACCCAGCGGTACGTATTGGGCCTTCTGACGTTAAGGTAAAAGCTGTTGTGAAAGATTACTTGGCTATGGTAATGCCGCGTCTTGCTGCTGGCAAAAAAACAAACGTAAATATAAATGTAAGCTCCTCTAATTTAGATTTAGACCGCTTAATGCCTCCGAGCGATGCGACAAAGCCGCCAAAAGAGGATGAAGCCCCAATGGAAATTTATCCTGAACTTCCAGATGTTGTGGCAAACGTGAATGTAAATTTGGCAAGAACCACATTCATGCATTTTACTCTTTCCGATTTTAACTTGGGAATCAATTTTGCGAACAATAAAGCGAATATAAAAGGGGACGGAAAGCTCTACACCGGCGGCTTCAACACAAATGTAGCTGTTGATTTGAGCAACAGAAAATCCGCAAATGTAAAATTTGCCTTGAATGTGGACAGGGTGGAAGCCAACGACTTCATAACCAATGGAAGAAAAAATGTCTCCGGCGAATCTGAAATTGCAAAGCAAATTCAGCAATTAGACAACACCATTTTTGGCAAACTCAGCATGAAGTTAGATGTTGTCACCAAAGGGTTGCCACAAAATTTTGTCGATAACTTAACTGGCCCAATTTCCGTGCAAGTCACAAATGGAAGTTTAAGAGGCTCAAAAATATTGGGAAGCATTGGCGAAGGCCTTTCAAAATTTGAGATTGCTGGCAGAAAGGTTATAAACCCTTCCCCGGTGAGCGCCAAGGGCGATATGAGTTTTGACGACTTGAAAGCTCAATTTGAGGCGAGAAACGGGCAGCTTTTGGTTAGGGATTTTAACATAAACGCCAGTTCCCTTGGCTTGCTCGCCTTTACGGGTGCAGTGGGTTTTAACGGTGATCTGAAATTGAACCTGCAAAATACCTTGAGCTCGGCAATAAGCGCCAACCTGAACAATTTGACAAGGTCAAGCCCTGTTTCGCTTTATCAAAAAGATTCAAGAGGAAATGCACTTTTATTCTTTAATATCGGCGGCTCATTTGCAGACCCAAAAGTTTCGCTTGATGCTAGCAAGAACGGCAATCCTGTAAACGACCTCAAAGATATGGCGAGCGCAAAATTAAACGAGGCAAAAGACAAAGCCGTGGCAAAACTAAACGAAGAAAAAGCCAAATTAGAGGCTCAGGCTCTTGCCAAGAAAAAAGAAGCGGAAGACAAGGCTAGGGCCGAAGCCGAAGCCAAGAAAAAAGAAGCAGAGGCTAAAGCAAAAGGTGCTGTGACCAACAAAGCCAAAGATGCTTTCAAAGGGCTTAAGAGATAACCTCCAGCAACCTAGTTATATCCTCAGGATACACCTCTCCGATATTGCCAATTCGGAAGGTGTCTGCTTGCGAGATTTTTCCCGGATATAATACAAAACCCTTTTTCTTTATGGTTTTATAAAAATCGCCGAAATTAAAATCTGAATTAGGATATAAAAAAGAGGTGATTATCGGAGATTGCAGCTCTTTTGGCAAAAGGGCTTTAAAGCCAAGTTTTTCCATTCCGTTTACCAACAGGCGCTGATTTTCACAGTATCTTTCATAGCGAGCCGCTACCCCACCTTCCGCTTCCAATTCGTCCAACGCTTGGTAAAATGCCCTAACAATATGCGTAGGAGAGGTATAGCGCCATTTCCCGGACTTGTCCATTTCTATCCACTGGTCGTATAAATCCAAGCACAAGGAACGGGAGTTGCCTTTGCATTTTTGCAATTCCTCTTTTTTGGCTATGACAAAAGCAAAGCCAGGAACCCCCTGAATACATTTGTTGGAAGAGCTGACCAAAAAATCTATGTCGTAATCCACCATATCGAGCGGCATACCGCCAAAAGAGCTCATCGCATCCAAAATGAAAATACTGCCGTGTTCCCTGATGACTTTGGCAATTTCCGGGAGCGGGTTGAGCATACCGGTTGTTGTTTCGCAATGAACCAATGCTGTATGCGTAATGTCTGGATTTTCGCTGAGAATTTTAGATAGAACTTCGGGTTTAGGTGCTTCGGTTTCCAAGCTGGAATATACCGTATGGTTTAGTTTCAACACTTTTGCCATTTTAGCTATTCTATCGCCATAAGCACCGTTGGTTATAATCAGCAGTTTGCCGTTTTGCGGCACCGCAGTGCCTATGGTAGCTTCAACAGAAAAAGAACCGCTGCCCTGCATCAGCACAACGGTATAGTTCTCAGTTTTTTTAGATGCCAATGCTACCAAACGGTGGCGAATATTTTGGACAATATCCTCATTATAATCCGCGTCCCAAGTGCACCAATCCCTGAGCAATGCATTGCGCACGGATTTTGAAGTTGAGAGAGGCCCCGGTGTTAAAAGCAAATAGGGATTATCTGGAATAAATTCATACATACAGCTAAACTCCTTCTTTTTGGTCAAGTGATTTTATCAAAGCGGGCAATTCGCTGATGTCTTCTAGCACGTAGTCCGCTCCGGCTTCCATATATTTTTGCCTTGCCGTTTTTTCGTCTCCATTCAGAGCAAGCATACTGGAACCTTTCAAAACGCCCGCACATAAACAGCCAGCGTTTTTTCCCTCTTGCATATCGGCTTCGGTATCGCCAATTTTCAACACATTATGTATGGATGATATTCCGAGTTTCTCCAGATTGCGCCAAATCATATATGGGTATGGGCGCCCCATCTCATTTGTATCATCTGGGCAAACCACGCAATCTGGAGCATAGCCCTTTTCCTTTGCCAAAGGTACAACCACATCCATCATCGCTTTGGTGTAACCTGTTGTTGAACCTATTGCTATTCCCATTTCCCGAATTTTTTCAACCGCTTCAATAACCCCTGGCAAAGGCTCGGCGTGGGCTGGCAGTACTTCAAACAGGGCCGGTTCAAAGCGGGCATAGATTTTATCTACATCCTCCTTAGTATATGAAACTCCCTTATTCTCAAGCATTTTTTCAATATGCTTTCGCTTAGGGAGCCCCATTGGCGCTCGTGTTTCCTCTACCCCTACCTTAATGCCATACGCATCAAAAGCCGAAATAAAAGCGTTCACCGGAGCAAGGCTCCCGTAATCCACCGTTGTTCCTGCCCAATCCAAAATAACTGCATTAATCCTATTCATCTGCGCTTCCTCCTGACAAATTCATATAAAATTCTCACGGCAACATTTATGAGCAGTATCAGCAAACTCATAGCCGCTGCTTGGCTTATATCCCCAGATTCTTCCATGTGTGTAATGGCTATGGCGGCAATTTTGAAATTGGCATTGTACAAAAATACCAACGCAGAAACGGTTACCATAGAATTCACAAATAAATACATCGCTATTTCAGCAATGGCATGGGTGGACAGCGGAACGCTCACGCGAAAAAATGTTTTCCAGCGCGGGATTTTCATGCTTTCCGCAACAACTTCAAATTCCTTGTCGAGTTTTTTAAGCGCTCCAGCAGCGGTTAAATATGGAACGGAAAAATAGTGCATGATATTTGATAGCACCATTATAATAACCGTACCGTAAATAAAATTCAAAGGGTTGCTCTGCGAGTTAAAGAAAAAGATAAAAGAAACTCCAACAACCATGCCAGGCACAGCTAACGGCAAAACCGAAAGCAACTTACCGTATTTTGTTAAAACGCCAAGCCCGTCTATTTTTTCAAACATATATGCGCACAAAAAAACAAAGGCGGTGCCAAAAACAGCGGAAAGGAAGCTCATCCACACGGAATTGAAAAAGCACTCTATGCCGCCTTTTGATTGATTGAAAATAAAATGCTTTAGAGTTAAACTTAAATCATAGGGGTAGTAACTGGTAAATGCCCCTATGAACAACGAGATTATCAAAAATATAAAACAGAATGCTATAAAACCGCAGAACAGGAAAAATGCAGTGTCGCGGGCTGTATTTTTTTTGATTGTGAGCGGAATGGTTTTTGCGTTGAGCGTGCTGGAATTTTTGCTAGAGATTAAACGCCCTGTGATAAAAGAAGCAACAGCGGGGATTAGCAGCAAAGTGCCTACCACAGCACCCATGTTCATATTGAACTGCCCGGCAATCTGCTTGTAAATATCGGTAGCGAGCACATTGTAATTGCCGCCTATAACTTTTGGTGCGCCAAAATCGGTAAACGCAAGCGTGAAGCATACAAAAATGGTATTCACAACGGTGTATTTCATCTCTGGAAGCGTCACATGAAAAAATTGCTGTATAGGTTTAACACCCATAGAAGTGCACGCTTCGTATAACCTGCCGTCAACAAATTCAAGGGCAACAAAGAACAGCAAAAAAGCAGACGGGAATGTATAGATTATTTCGGAAATTATAATCCCGTTGTAACCGTAAAGATTAATGTCAAAACCCAAACGGGTGATTATGCCTTGTTTCCCAAAGATATAAACCAAGCCAAGCGCATGGACTACAGTCGGGATAAAAATAGGGGCCAACGCGATATATTTGAAAAAATTTTTCCCCGGTATTTCTGTGCGTGTTATTGCATAGGCGTATAAAAAACCTAACACCGTGCTAAAAATTGTAGTCACCAGTGATATGTTTATGGTATTCCACACCGAAATACTTAACGAAGGGTTGCTGAAATAATTTTTATAATTGGCAAACCCGGCAAACGCTCCAGAACTATCGGTAAAAGACTTTGAAAAAAGCGCCCCAAGCGGAAAGATAAACGCTATTGTGAAAATAGCGAGAACCAGCAACAACACACAGAAGTGAGTTATCTTAAAGCGGACAAAACGCCTTTTGATTGAATATACGGTTATCATGATGAAAGTTGATTTATTAAATATATTTTTTTAATGTTAAGATTAGGTGAAGGCTTGGTAAAATTTTTGTGAAAAATAAAACTCAATTGGGATAAATGTTCCTACAGGATTACTATTTTATATCTAAATGTTTGAGCAAACGTTTAAAAATATAGACGATATCCTGCACAAAGACGCAGGTTGCGGAAGCGAATTGGACTATGTGGAGCAAACGAGCTGGCTTTTGTTCCTAAAATACTTAGATGACCTAGAAAAAGACCGTGCTACGGCAGCAGAACTTACAGGCAAAGCATACTCCCCTATCATTGACAAGAGTTATCAATGGACGGTATGGGCTATGCCCAAGGGAAAAGATGGGAAATTAGACCACAACAAGGCAAAAACAGGCGATGACCTCACTGATTTTGTGAACAACAAGCTGTTCCCTTACCTTAAAAAGTTTAAAACAAGTGCTGAAAGTGCCTCCACCATTGAATACAAAATAGGCGAAATTTTCAGCGAACTTAAAAATCGGTTGCAGAGCGGCTACAATCTACGCGAAGTGATTGAACTCATAGATTCGTTGCATTTCCGTACACACGCCGAAAAACACGAAATGAGCCACCTCTACGAAAGCAAAATAAAAAATATGGGCAACGCGGGGAGAAATGGAGGCGAATACTACACGCCACGTCCGCTGATTACCGCTGTTGTAAAGGTGGTAAATCCAAAAATCGGAGAAAAAATTTATGACGGTGCCTGTGGCTCCGCAGGTTTTTTGTGCGAAGCGTTCAACTACTTGAAATCAAGCAAATCTCTTTCTACCAAAGAAATGGAATTATTGCAAAAACAATCCTTTTACGGCAAGGAAAAGAAATCTCTAGCCTACATCATAGGCATTATGAATATGATTTTGCACGGTGTAGAAGCTCCCAATATTGTACACACCAATACGCTTGCGGAAAATCTTGCTGACATACAGGAGAAAGACCGCTATAACGTAGTGCTTGCCAATCCGCCTTTTGGTGGCAAGGAACGCTCAGAGGTACAGCAAAACTTTCCCATAAAAACAGGCGAAACCGCCTCGCTCTTTTTGCAACATTTCATTAAAATTTTGAAAGCAGGCGGCAGGGCAGGCGTGGTGATAAAAAATACCTTTTTGAGCAATACCGACAACGCCACCGTTGCTATTCGCAAGAATTTATTGGAAAACTGCAACCTGCACACGGTATTGGATTTACCAGGTGGTACTTTTACTGGTGCAGGAGTGAAAACGGTGGTGCTGTTTTTTGAGAAAGGCAAAGCCACGCAAAAGGTTTGGTTTTATCAGTTAAATCTCGACCGCAATTTGGGCAAAACTAATCCGCTTAATGAAAAGGATTTGGAGGAATTTGTCAAGCTGCAAAAAACATTCGCAGACAGTGAGAATTCGTGGACGGTAGATGTGAAAAACATTGACCAGACCACTTTTGATTTGAGTGTTAAAAGACCAAATCAAAAAGAAGAAACCGCTTTGCGTTCTCCACAAAAAATTCTTAAAGAAATTAAAGCATTGGATGAAGAAAGTGCGAGGATTTTGGGCGCTATTTCGGGGATGGTGTGAATAGAGAACTAATTTTTGATTGTAATAAGGTCAAAAAACATCTTTCGAGTTTCTAACCTTGTAATCTCTTTTATATTTCCTCTGAACATATTTAGTTCAACTGATTCATCTTTTATCAGAAATTCAAAGTTGTTGTATTCCTGATAAAATCTTATTACATCTGCTTCATTGTAAGCATCCACAATAAGAAATCTACAACCTGTTTTGTTGGTTTCACTTGCAATCCATTCTTTTACAAATGTTATAACTTGTGTTCCTATTCCGATTTCATCTTTGCTTTGTCTTCTGTATTTTATATTTGTTCCTAATCTTCCTATAAGCACTGATGGATAACTTTGAATTTTTTCCTTTTCTTCGGGGAAACGTTCCATCATTCTTGCTTTATCGGCTTTTGCACCTTGAAAAGCATTCTTTTTTATAGAGTCGTTTGATATTGTGAAAATGCAGACAATGTCTTTTTCGTATGTAAAGCAATAACTTTTTGTCATCATTTGCTTTTCATATTTGTAGTAATCATTATCTTCGTAGAAGAATTTGTTCATATCTTCTTTTCCGCAGTCAAACTTTTCAAAGGTAGTCGCAACTCCTGCATTATATCTGCGTAATTTGCAATCCTTGAGGTCTATCACCGGATTCTCACCACTCGGCTTTTTCTAAAATTGCCTTCATTTTTTCGTGGTTTTCTTTTGAATAGTACTTCCCAGCCGCATATTTTTCGTTATATACGACTTTTTCTGCGAAATCTATCGCCGCTTGCCCTTCTAAAACGGGAACTGGATGAATTGCCATAGCCATAAGTAACAATATAGTAAATTCTCAAAGCCTAGTCCCTAAGCTTTAATTCTTCAACAAGTTGTTGAAAAAATGTAATTTATTCAAATTAAGTTGGAGCCATAGTAGTAGGCTAGAAACAAAGGATTATGAGTTATGAAAAAAGATTGGGAAATAAAAAGACTTGGTGATGCTTGTGAAGTGGAATACGGAACACGAGTTGTCCAAAAAAAAGACGGAGGAACAATTTATCCTGTTTATGGCGGCGGCGGTGCTACGTTTTTTATGGATACATTCAATAGAGAAAATAGGCTTATTGTTTCAAGATTTGCAATGTCAAAACAATGCACTC
>Ga0268262_10003583_pt1 | contig 16697 bp, 17 predicted proteins | sample TergutNc150P3_FD_190354 | JGI IMG/M metagenome (GOLD analysis project Ga0268262, IMG submission 190354) | Nasutitermes corniger P3 segment gut microbial community from laboratory colony in Florida, USA - Nc150 P3 (SPAdes) (version 2) | ecosystem: Host-associated > Arthropoda: Insects >... | reverse complement strand
TTTTTATTTTTGTCTCTTTATACGTGGATACTGCGTTTTGATATGCCAAAATTGCCTCCCAAAATAGCACTACACTTTATTATCGGCAGTAAAAAAATAGACTTTAGATGTTTTTGCATAAAACCCGTCAAAAAATGTAATTTATTATTATACAGCGTTATACCCTGCTTTTATCGCCTGGACGTTTGTCGGAATGAAGTGGTGTTTGTCCGGGGCGAAGAAATTCCGCAGAATTTCCTCAATTTTGTCCAGAGAAAGGGCTCCGGTAAGCTTTGCCATGGCTCCAAGGGCTACCATATTGGCAAAACGGGCGTTTCCTTTCTCTTCCGCTATGTTTGTCGCCTCAATTTTGATGATTTTTATGTCCTTTCGCCTGGGATTTTCCTTGACCAGGCTGGAATTTATCAGCATAAGGCCGTTTTCCTTGAGAATTTCCTCGCAAACCGGCAGTGAATCGCTGTTCATAACCAGCACGGAGTCCGGTTTTGTAACCAAAGGGCTCGCTATCTCGCTGTCTGACACGATAACTCCGGCCCTGGCAATGCCGCCGCGCTTTTCCGCGCCGTAAAAAGGGAAATATGTGACGTTTTTGCCTTCCCGCATGGCGCAGTATACCCAGATTTGCCCTAACGATACAATGCCCTGCCCGCCGAACCCGGCAAATAACGATTTTTCGGTCATTTGTCTTTGCCCCCTTGGCTGTTCAATGTATTTTTAATTTCCCCCAGCGGGAATACCGGAATCATGTTTTTCTCAAGCCATTCCACCGACTCGACAGGGTCCAAGTCCCAGTTTGTGGGACAGGGGGAAAGCACCTCCACCATTGTAAAACCCTGGCCCGCCATCTGGGCTTCCAGGGCCTTTCTTATATACTGCCGGGTTTTGCGGATATTCGCCGCGTTGTTCACGGCCCCACGGGCTATGTAGCGGGTTCCGTCAAGGGTGGCGAGCAGTTCCGAGACGCGGATGGGGTAGCCCATGCCGGCGGCGTCCGGGTCGCGGCCAAAGGGTGCGGTTTTTGCTTTCTGCCCGATAAGCGTTGTGGGGGCCATCTGCCCGCCCGTCATGCCGTAAATAGCGTTGTTGACAAAAATCGTGGTGAATTTTTCAGCCCGGTTCGCCGCGTGGATCATTTCAGCGGTTCCTATGGCGGCCATGTCGCCGTCGCCCTGGTAGCATATAACCAGGTGATCGGGCAGCATGCGCTTAACGCCGGTAGCCGCCGCCGGAGTCCTTCCGTGGGCGGGCTGCACCGAATCAAAATCAAAGTACAGATCCGCCCAGATGGAGCAGCCCACCGGGTTGGTGATAATCGCTTTTTCTCTCAGCCCCAGTTCGTCAATGATACCGGCGATGATCCGGTGGATAATCCCGTGACCGCAGCCGGCGCAATACTTTGTGGGAATTTTGTTCAAACTGTCAGGATAACCGTATGTCTGTTTCATAATTATTTACCTAAAATCTTTTTCGCCTCGGCGAAAACTTCTTCTTCCGTGGGAATTATCCCGCCGGAACGTCCCAGGAAATGCACCTTGCCGGGGGCGGCTATAGCGCCCGTTGTAACAGCTTCATAAACGGAGAGTTTCACGTCCTCGACCAACTGCCCTTCGCTCATCTCCACCGTAAGAAAGGTCTTTTTTTTCGCGGCCAATTCGGACAGGGCCTTATGCGGAAAAGGCCAGACGGTGATGGGCCTGAAAATGCCAAGCTTGATGCCTTCTTTTTCGGCGAACATGCGCGCCCCAAGGCAGACGCGCGCCGAGGTGCCGTAGGCGACAAGTACCAGATCGGCGTCAGCGCAGCCGATATCCTCATAACGGGTTTCATTGGCTTTTACGGTTTCATAGCGGACAAAACGGGCCTTTGTAAGTGTTTCCAGTTCCACGGGGTTCAAGTGGATGGAAGAAACGTGCCGGGCTTCTCTGCGGCCGTTTACAGCCGCCCTCTCGGACATTTTCCCGGCGGTCCAGTCGCGTGAGGGATTTTCCCGCAAAGGTTTTTCCGGCTGGAACACGACGCCTTCCATCATTTGCCCGAGCATGCCGTCGGCGAGGATAATCGCCGGCATACGGTACTTGTCCGAAAGGTCAAAGGCCAGGCCGGTAAGGTCGGCGCATTCCTGCACGTTTTTGGGGGCAAGCGCGATACACCTGTAGTCGCCGTGCCCTCCCCCCCTGGTGGTTTGAATATAGTCGCTTTGGGCCGGGGCGATATTGCCAAGACCAGGGCCGCCCCGCACGATATTAGCTATAACCATCGGGACATCGGCGCCGGCGGCGTAGGAAATTCCTTCCTGTTTTAAACTTACTCCGGGGCTTGAGGAACTGGTCATGGCCCTGGCTCCGGCGCAGGAAGCCCCGTAAACCATGTTAATCGCCGCGACCTCGCTTTCCGCCTGGATAAACACCCTGCCCTTTTCCAGCATATGCTGCGCCATGTAGGCGATCAATTCGTTCTGCGGGGTGATGGGGTAGCCAAAATACGCCTGGCAGCCGGCGCGGATGGCGGCTTCGGCAATCGCCTCGTTTCCGCTCATTAATACTTTTTCGCTCATGCTTATTATTCTCCCAGCTCAAAAACCCTGATACAGACATCGGGACAAACCTCGTAACAGTTCCCGCAGGCAATGCATTTTTCAGGATTAACCGGTTTTGAAGGATAAGAACCGGAGGCGTTAAATTCGGTATCAGCTTCCAGCGCTTTAACGGGACAGGCGCGGACGCACAAAAGACAGCCTTTGCACAGATCCCTGTCAATTTCAACTTTGCCTTTCTTTGCCATTACTCTCCTCGCAGCGAATAAAAATATACCAATAGGGACATTTTATTTCTAGCCGTAAATATTCATTGCCGCCGTAAATTTATACCAGTATTTTATAATTATGCGCACTTAGAAGGTAGCATAAAATGATCAGGATTACAATCGCCAGCAAGCACAAAGACGACCGCAAAATAATTAACACGCTGCTTTCCGCGCAGGATGATTTTATAATAGCGAGCGTGGGTACGGACAGTTTTCACGCGGTTAGATCGTCCATGACGCTTAAGCCTGATATTATCATCATGGATTACTATATTGAAGGTAATAACGGCCCTGAAATAGCGTCTGTAATAAAAAGGAATTCCCCGTCAACTGTCCTTATCGTTTTATGCCCCGATGACAAATATAACGTTGTTGATAACGCCCTAAACGCGGGGATATCCGGCTTTCTTTTATGGAAAAAAGATTTGGATAAACTCGCGTCGGCGGTACGAAGCGTTTTTTACGGTGGTTTATACATCAGCGAATCGGCGAGAAACATATTATCCGTAAGGTTTGGAATTGCCGATGAGGCTGCCCGGGTTCAACAGCGTTTATTGACTGTAACGGAGAATAATATTTTTAACGGCATTATTCTGGGACAAACAGACAAGGAAATCGCTGACGATCTGAACATGACTATAGGCGCGTTACGCAACTGTGTTAATAAAGTAAAGAAAAAAACCGGGCTGCAAAACAGAACCCAGATTACGGTATACGCCATGCTTAACGGGATAATAGACATTGGAAAAGTCAAAAAAACGCTTTTCAATAAAGTTGGTTGATGATATAGTGATGTGATGTTTGACGACTGTCTGATAATGGCCGGAGGATCCGGCACGCGGTTATGGCCGGCTAGCAGCTCAAAAAAACCCAAACAGTTTTTACCTGCCGGAAATGATAAAACCAAAACTTTTTTTTCCCTAAGCCTTGAACGGGCGTTTAAGGTTATCAGCAAAGACACAGGCAGGGTCATCATCATAACAGGGGAGGCCCAGCTTGCCCATGTTGTAGAAGCCTGCTCCGCCCTGGGCGGCGCTGAAAAAAAACGACTGGTGATCATCCCCGAGCCGCTGTCAAAAAATACCGCCCCGGCAATCGCCTGCGCTATAGCGTATTCCCGCCTTACTGATGGCCTGACCGACAGTGTTAACAGAAGTATGCTGGTGCTTACAAGCGATCACATTATCAAACCGCTTGGGGTTTTCAAAAAAGACGCGGCTGCGGCTTATCAACATACAAAGAAAGGCAGCCTTGTTGTTTTTGGAGTTACCCCGTCAAGGCCGGAAACGGGATACGGCTATATCGAGGCCTCCGCGAAGCTCTCGGAAAATGTCCATGAGGTTGTCAAATTTCATGAAAAGCCGGATCAGGAAACAGCGGAAAAATACATCGCGACAGGGCGTTTTTTCTGGAATTTGGGGATGTTCGCCTTTGATTGCGGGTTTATGGAAAAAGAGTTCCGGCGTCTGGCCGCCCCTGTTATGCGCCCTTTTGAGCGGCTGAGGCCCCCCGGCGCGAAATCATACACAAAAACAAAAGGCCTGAAGGTTTTAAGCGGATGGGATGGGCTGGAGGAAGCCTACCGCAAAGCGAAGAAAATCGCGTTTGACTACGCCGTAACCAGTCATTGCGCCCGAATCGCCATGGTTCGCTGCGGTTTTGAATGGGCGGACGTCGGCAGTTGGGATGAATACGCCGGTATTGCCGCTGGAAAAAGCGGCAACGTTTACACCGCCGGGGACTGCGGCGGCAATTTTGTCGATTCTGACCTTCCGGTCGCCCTTGTCGGTGTGAAAGACCTTATCGTGGTGATCCGCTCAGGCAAGGACGGCTCGCCTCAAACGGCGCTTATCGCGAAAAAAGGGGAAACCCAGCGGGTGCGGGACATTGTCGAACAGCTAAAAAAGGAGGGCAAAACGGAAAATTTGTAATTTGAGGCCAAAAATTATAGACAGATATTTAATTTGGGCATAAGATAGGAATTATGGAGGATACCATGAAAACTGTATGCGGTATCGATCTTGGAACACAGAGCTGCAAAATAATTATTTATGATTTTAAAAACAAAACTTTAATAACTCAGGCCTCGTCTCCTGTCAGCATGATCGCTGAAAACGACGGTACCAGGGAGCAAAAAGCCGAATGGTACAATGACGCGTTAAAAAACTGTTTTGATAAAATAGCCACTGAGACAAAAAAAACCATAGCCGCCATAGGCGTTTCCGGCCACCAGCACAGCCTGGTTCCGCTTGATGAAAAAGGAAAACCCGTCTACAACGTAAAACTCTGGTGCGATACCTCCACAACCAAGGAATGTGAGGAACTGACCAAACTGGCCGGCGGCGAGAAAAGGCTCATCGCCAGGGCGGGACTGCCCATGCGCCCCGGCTACACCGCTCCAAAAATCCAGTGGCTTAAAAACCACAAACCCAAGGCTTTCGCGAAGCTGCGGCATGTGCTTTTGCCTCATAACTATATAAACTACCTTCTCACCGGCGTTTACAGCGCCGAATACGGCGACGCTTCGGGCATGGCTATTTTTGACGTGCGAAAGCGTAAATGGGCGAGGGATATATGCAAGTTAATTTCCCCCGACCTTGAATCCTGGCTGCCCAAACTTATAGAAGCGGACGCTGTAGCCGGCACGGTTACAAAAGAGGCGGAAAAAATATACGGCATTCCGGAAGGGACGCTGGTTTCCTCGGGCGGCGGGGATAATATGATGAGCGCCATTGGAACCGGTACGGTGCGCGACGGTTTCCTTTCCATGAGTTTGGGAACTTCCGGAACCCTGTTTGGTTTTTCAAAAATGCCGGTGATTGACCCGACGGGAAACCTCGCCGCGTTTTGCTCATCAACCGGCGGCTGGCTGCCCCTGCTCTGCACAATGAACTGCACCGTGGCTAGCGAGGAATTCCGCGGCCTGTTCGGCCAGGACGTGAAGGCCTTTGACGCGGATGCCGCGAAGGCTCCAATCGGCGCGGACGGCGTGCTGGTGCTGCCGTTCTTCAATGGCGAGCGCACCCCCAACCTCCCGAACGGCAGGGCCAGCGTCAACGGCATTACCGCCGGGAATTTCAAGAAGGAAAATATCGCCCGCGCCGCGCTTGAGTCGGCGATTTTCGGCATGAGGATTGGGCTGGAAGGGTTTAACAAATTGGGATTTAAGGCGAAGGAGATACGGCTTACAGGCGGCGGCGCGAAAAGCCCGTTATGGCAAAATATTGCCGCCAATGTTATGAACCTGCCAGTGAGGGTTCCCTCCAACACCGAGGCCGCCGCGATGGGCGGGGCTCTTCAGGCGCTGTGGTGCCTGCTTAAAAATTCACCCGGAAAAGAAAGCAAAACCACGATTAAGGATCTGGCCGAGGAACATGTCGTTCTGGAAGAAGGCGCGACGATAACGCCGGACAAGAAAGCCGTCGCCGCCTACACCAAAGCGTACGCGGATTATTCAAGGTATCTGGGGGCTTTAAGCCCACTATATAAATAACCGGAGGTTAGTGTATCATGGCAGATTTTTATGTAGGGAAAAAAGAGTATTTCCCCAAAATCGGAAAGATCAAATACGAGGGACCCAAAAGCAGCAATCCGCTGGCCTTCAAGTATTATGATGCGGAAAAGAAAGTGGGCAAAAAAAAGATGAAGGATCATCTGCGTTTCGCTATCGCCTACTGGCACAGCTTCTGCGCTGACGGGACCGATCCTTTTGGCTCAGCGACTCACAGCCACCCCTGGATCAAAGACGCGAAAACACCGATGGAAGCGGCGGATCACAAAATGGAAGCCGCGTTTGAATTTTTTACAAAGATAGGCGCGGGTTTTTACGCCTTCCATGACAGGGACGTAGCCCCCGAGGGAGCCACCCCCGCCGAAAGCGAGAAAAACTTTTTCACCCTGGTAGCCAAGGCGAAAAAACTCCAGAAAGCCACCGGCGTTAAATTGTTGTGGGGAACGGCGAATGTATTCAGCCATCCCCGTTTCATGAACGGCGCCGCCACCAACCCGGAATTCGGCGTTGTGGCCCTAGCCGCGACCCAGGTAAAAGCGGCCATTGACGCCACGATAGAGCTCGGCGGCCAGGGCTATACCTTCTGGGGCGGGCGCGAAGGCTATATGAGCCTCATCAATACCGACCTTAAAAGGGAAAAAGAAAATCTCGCCCGCTTCCTTACCATGGCGCGTGACTATGGGCGCAAACACGGCTTTAAGGGCCCGTTCTACATTGAACCGAAACCGATGGAGCCAACCAAACACCAGTACGATTTTGACACAGAGACCGTTATCGGCTTCCTGCGCCAGTGGGGTCTTGATAAAGATTTCCGCATGAACATTGAGGCCAACCACGCCGAACTCGCCGGTCACGAATTCGCCCACGAGCTTGAAACAGCGGCGGTCTCCGGCTTCTTCGGCTCGGTGGACGCCAACCGCGGCGACGTGCAGAACGGCTGGGACACAGACCAGTTCCCGAACAACTACTACGAGACCGCGATGGCAATGTATACAATTCTTAAGATCGGTGGATTTACAACCGGCGGCCTTAACTTCGACTCAAAGATTCGCAGAAACTCCATAGACCCGGCGGACCTCTTCATCGCGCACATCGGCGGCATGGACGCCTTCGCCGTCGGGCTTGAAGTCGCCAACCGGATAATCCAGGACGGAAAAATTCCTTCCTTTGTGAAGAAGCGCTATTCCTCGTTTAGCTCGGGCGACGGCGCGAAATTCAGCAAAGGACAGATGACCCTGGATCAGCTCGCGGCAATCGGCTCCAAAGCCGGTTATGGCAAGACAGGATTTACCAGCGGCAAGCAGGAATATATGGAAAATGTTTTGAACCAGTATTTGTTCGGGCTGTAAAAAAAATACAGGCTGAAAAAGCAAAAGCCCCACCGGACGCGAGTCTCGATGGGGCTTTTTTTTAGGGTTTACCCTTACGCGCTTAAGGTCAATTACTTCGTAACTGCCTGAATGGTAAGAAATGTTGTGATAATCGAAAGAACAGTAACAATTACCGGACTGTACATATTAAAATAATAAAGAGCGTGATTTGTGCTGGCGGTGATTGTTGTCTCCGGCAGTATGGCGTCTGTCTTTTTGCGTTTTTTTCCGTGTATGTCAGTAATGTTAATGGCATTGAAAGCGTTTCGTTCGGCGATAAACCCGCCGGCAAGGCCGATATAGTATTCCCAGTCGCGGTCGGGAATATAAGGGTAACGGCCGGGACGGGCGACGGAGCCGGCGACGGTAACAAAATACTGCCTGAACGGAACAATTAGAATATCGCCGTCTTGAACTAAAATATCATCGCGATAGGAAGCGCTGTAAAGCATGGGATTAAGATTTATGGGAATACGTTCATTTTTACGCATTACATAAGCGTTCTGGGTATCTGATACCGGAGTAAACCAGTTGGTATTCCTGCGAACCAAAGAAGCGTAAGTGTCACCGTTGTTAAATTGAACGGTTATGCGGGTAGTGCCGGCAAGATCGGATGTAATTCCGTTTATTAACGCCCCTTCTACAAACATAACCGGCTGTAATTGAGAAATTGAGGGAACAGCAATCACGTCATAATGTTCCAGGATATAATTATTCGTAAAATCAATTTCCGTCAAGAATATTTTATTGCCCGCGACATCGGCGCTGTTTGTCAACCGTACTATCTCTAACCTGGTCTTATCGGCAACGGGCGTAAAACCGCTGCCGTAAATTTCAATCAATTCCTTGAGGTTCTGTCCGTCCAATAACTGATAAGCCCCCGGACGTTCTACGGCGCCGTTAATAGTGACAATACGTTTAATCCTGTTAATTGTTATCACATCCCCCGGACGAAGATAGGGGTCTTGGCTTATATCACCATAACGCTGGGCCTTAAAAAGATCGTATGCCCGCGTCTGCCCATTGGACGATTTAACGGAAATATCGCGGGTTGATGAATAAGCGGTTAAATTCCCTCCAACCAATGAAGACAACCTGCTTAGACCCCAGGCGGGAACTTCCCCTGTTGTATATACTTCACCATTGACGTAGACCCGAAAAACAGCCGGCTGAGACAACACCAGTTGAACTCCGCTTAAGGGGTAGTTATTCGCGACAATATTTTCGACTTCGTTTTTTAACTGCACAAAGGTCTTTCCGGCCCCGTTTACAACGCCCAGATTTGCAATGCGGATGCGGTAGGAATTATCCACTAAAACTATGTAGGTGACCGGGGTGGTACCGGCCGCGTAAGTCAAAGTATACACATCACCCGGCGTTACCCGGTAATCGGCGCTGGAACGGGCCAGTATAGCTTCCTGGCTTACATTGCTGAGCAGTTCCGAATTGGATATAGCGTCTTTCTGGGAAGAGGCAGACTGAGCGGATACATAAACCCCGGAACATACCCAGAGGAAAAGTATCATAAAAAATAATAAATGCCTATTTTTCATTGTTCCCTCTTAGTTTTGCCATAGCCTCAGGATCATTTTTTATATTGGCGACGGCGTTTAAAACAAAAGCCAAAAATACCGCAAAGAAGCCCGCGGCAAAGACGACAATAATACAAAGCAGCCCCCTGCTTGGTTTCGACTTTTGATCCGGTATTTCAGCCCCCTCAAGAATTTGAAAAACGGGTTTTTCACTGGCCATAGCCACCTTTAACAATTCATACTGCACTTTAAGCTGGGTATAAACTTCCTTTTGGGCTGTCAGTTCCATGGCAATCCGGTTTATATCCATAGTTATCGCCGGGAGCCTTCCGGCGGCGTAAGAAACCGATCTTTCCAGATTCCGGCTCTCTTCTTCAAGTTTCCGAATCTCCTGAAAGGTATTGGCGATATTTATTTCCAGGTTTTCTTTTTCGATTTTGTTTTTATCGATTCCGAGTTCGTCAAAACGTTTATCCAGATAAGCGGTGCAATAATTGACAACATCTTTCGCGAAGACAGGGTCTGTATTGGAAAAACTAACGGTGAAAACGCCGCTTTTTGTATCATATTCCGCTTTTAAAAGTTTTTTGAGCACTTTCCGGCTCGAGGCCCTCGGGGATTTTTTTATTTTGTACCGGTTGATCAAATCAAACTTATCAACTACGGAATCAAGCATCGAATTAGTTTCAACCAAATATTCCGCGAGCTGGCTGTTGGTTGAAGCCGACGACGAAGCCAGTCCGGCAAGGGACGCAAGCCCCCCCAACCCGCTGGAATTTAACATTGATGAAAACCCGCTTCCCATTGAAGATTTATCATCTATTAGCATCAACGCTTTTGGGGTATATATATTGGGAAGAGGGGATTTTTCGGGAGGCAACACCAAAGAAATAACAGAAAAAACCACAGCGCCTATCGCGGCGAGCGAAGTAATGGTTATTATCATCCTTCTTCGCTGCCAGAGCACGGAAAAGAGATCCAGGAGACTTATCTCGTCGTCTTGTCCGGAGTTATTTGTATTTGGCTCATTGTTCATTACTTTGCCCCTTGTTATATTATATTCTTTATTAGCGCGTCACACACTATGTCAACTTCCTCCCGGGTCATGGCGGGATACAACGGCAAGGTCAGTTCATGGGCGGATACATATTCGGATTTGGGAGTTTGGTTAACCTTGTTTTTATACGCCGTAAAACCCTGGATGGCGGGATAATGTATGCTGGTTTGAACGCCGTCCTGTTTCATGGATTCAATAACCGCGCTTCTGTCCAGTGAATCAGAGAGCAGGATTGGCATAATATGGTAATTCGGCTTTCCCCGGGAGAAACGCCTGTAGGGAATGGAAATTGACGAAACGTCATCCAGCCGCTTGAAATAATGTTCTACCGCTTCTTTTCGCTTGTTGTTGGCGTCCTCAAGTTTCTGCAGTTGAACCAGGCCCAGGGCGGAGGCTATCTCGTGAATCCGGTAATTTAACCCCGGCGATTCCACGTCGTAAGAGGACGCCCTGCCCTTGTAGCGGTCAAACGACTGAACGGTCATTCCATGCGAGCGTAAATTTTTTAACTTTGCAAATACTTCAGAATTACGCGTAACAACCATGCCGCCCTCGCCTGCGGCGATATTCTTGTTGCCGAAAAAACTGAAAGCCGCCATGTCACCGAAAGTGCCCAGCGGCTGACCTTTGTAATCGGCCCCCGGAGTGTGGGCGCAGTCTTCGATAAGCAGCAGATTGCGCTTTTTACACAAGGCGGCGATGCGCTCCATGTCGCAGGCGTAACCCGCGTAATGAACTATTACCACCGCCTTTGTTTTCGGCGTTATACGCGCCTCAATATCATCGCAGTCCATTGACCAGTCTTCCATTGATGTAATATCGGCCAGTACGTTTTCAGCGCCAACCATGCGCGTAATATTCTGATCGGCGATAAAGGTAAGCGCCGGGGTGATTACCTCATCGCCCTGCCCTATTCCCAAAACCAGAAACGCCATGTGCAGCGCCGCTGTGCAGTTTGAAACCGCGAGACATTGCGCGTCATGTCCCAAAAATTTAGAAAAGGCCGCTTCAAAGTCGTATGTTTTCTGGCTGATGGTAAGCCATCCTGAACCAAGTACTTCCCTGACGGCCTGGTATTCCCTTTCATCGTAGTTAATTTTATGTAATTGCACGCGCCACATGAAGGCTATCCGCGTTCCCCGTAGTTCTTTTCCACCCAACGCTGGTATTCGCCGGATCGTATACTTTCAATCCATTTTGGATTCGCCAGATACCAGTCAACGGTGCGGGCGAGCCCTTCCTCAAAACTGACCGTCTGTTTCCAGCCGAGTTCCCGCTTTATTTTGGAACAGTCAATCGCGTAACGGCGGTCATGTCCGGGGCGGTCTTTAACGTAGGTGATGGTGTCGCGTATTTTCGCGGGAGCGAGCTTCGCTTTTTCTGCCGTAATATCGATTAACACGTTAAGCAGTTTGATGTTCTCCCATTCGTTTTCCCCGCCTATGTTGTACTCCTCCCCGGCCTTGCCGTTACGCATAATCTCCCATACCGCCGCGTTGTGGTCTTCCACATACAGCCAGTCACGGATGTTCTTGCCATCCCCGTACACCGGCAGTGGTTTTCCTTCCAGCATATTTAGGATCATCAGTGGGATGAGTTTTTCGGGGAACTGGTACGGGCCGTAATTGTTTGAGCAGTTGGAAAGCGTTACCGGCAGGCCGTAGGTGTGGCTGTAGGCCATCGCGAGGTGATCGCTTGCGGCCTTGCTCGCCGAATATGGCGAGCGCGGGTCATAAGGCGTCTTTTCGGTAAAATAGCCCGTCTCGCCAAGAGAGCCGTAAACCTCGTCCGTGCTGATGTGGTGAAACAGCGCGCCCTGTTTCAGTTTTTCGTCCTTCCACGCGTTACGCGCAACGTCAAGCAGGGTGAAGGTTCCCATCACATTGGTCTTAACAAACGCTTCGGGTCCTAAAATAGAACGGTCTACATGGCTTTCCGCGGCGAAGTGCGCTACGGTGTCAATTTCATATTTGCTGAACAGCGACTCGACAAAGGCGCGGTCGCAAATATCGCCATGCTCAAAAAAATAGCGGGTCTTGTGCTTTGCCTCGATGTCGGCGAGGCTCATCGAATTGCCCGCGTATGTTAGGGCGTCCAGGTTTATTACGCGGCCAGAAAAGCCTTCGGCCTTTTCCAAAATAAAGCGGATAAAGTTACAGCCTATAAAGCCCGCGCCGCCTGTTACAAGAATGTTTGTTAATTTACGCATCTTTAAAAAATCCTGTTAAACTTTTTTTCCATTCAGGTATTTCAATTCCCAGCGCGGTTTTGATTTTGCCTTTATCCAAAACTGAATACGCGGGGCGTTTCACTTTGGCGGGAAATTCCGCGCTGGTACAGGGCTTCACGGCGCAGTCTTTGGTAACGCGGCCCCGCTCCCGCCCCTGTTTGAAAATTTCTTTGGCAAAATCAAACCAGCTAATGTTCCCCTCGTTGGTATAGTGGTAAATACCAAAGGGGACGCTCTTGCCGGAATCAGCTGTTTTGATCAAAACCAATATCGCGGAAGCAAGGTCAAAAGCCCAGGTCGGGCTGCCCCGCTGGTCATCCACCACTTTTACCTCATCACGCTCATTCATCAAACGGAGCATGGTATGGACAAAATTATTTCCGTGTTTGCCGTAAAGCCAGGCCGTGCGGATTATGTATGAGCCGGGATTTTTTTCCAGCACAACAAGTTCCCCGTCCCGCTTGGTCAGCCCGTAAACGCCTATTGGATTAGTCGCGTCATCTTCACGATATGGGCGCGGGGCGTCAGTCTCTTCGGCCTTTATTCCCTTGCCGTCAAACACATAATCGGTTGAGATATGAATCAGCCTCGCGCCAATACTTTTTGCGCAGGCCGCTATGTTACCGGCGCCCAGCGTGTTCAGGCGGCGGCAGTTCTCGGCGTCGTCCTCGGCCTTGTCAACCGCGGTGTAGGCGGCGCAGTTTATTATCCAGCCGATGGGCCGCTTTTCGGCGAACCGCCCGGCAAACTTTTCAAGCGCCGCCGTATCGGTAATATCTATTTCACGGTCTGTTCCGGCAAAAGGAACGCCGGATTTTTCCAGCAGCAGGGAAAGCTCCGTTCCCAGCATGCCTTTACAGCCGATTAACCAAACGCTGTCAGCCATTAAACGTAACCCGGTAAATTTTTATCTTTTTCGGAAAGCAGGTAATCCATTCCCAAGTCCGGCCATTTTACGCCGATTACAGGATCGTTCCAGACAATGCCGCCCTCGTCTTCCGGGTAATAAAAATCCGTGCATTTGTACGCGAAAACCGCCGTGTCGCTTAACACAAGAAACCCGTGGGCGAACCCGGCGGGTATGTAAAACTGGTTCTGCTTTTCGCCGCTTAAAACAACGGCGTGCCATTTGCCGCGCGTGGGGGAACCGGCCCGCAAGTCAACCGCGGCGTCAAAAACCTCGCCTTCAATCGCCCTGACCAGCTTGCCCTGCGCGTGGGTTTTCTGGAAATGCAGTCCCCGCAGCACGCCCTTCACGGACCGTGACTGGTTGTCCTGCACAAAAGGCGCGTCTATTCCGGCGGCCTCGTAATCGCGCTTCGACCACGCCTCAAAGAAATAGCCCCGGCTGTCTGAAAAAACTTTTGGCTGTATTTCAAAGAGGCCGAGAATGGGGCAGGGCTTAAAGCTAAAAGGCAGAATCGTCCTCCGCGATGTATTTCAGGTATTCGCCGTATTCGGTTTTATAAGTTGCCGCGAGTTTTAAAAGACCTTCTTTTGATAACCAGCTGTTGGCGTACGCGATTTCCTCAATACAGGAAACGTATACGCCCTGCCGTTTTTGTATAGTTTCAATAAAATTCGCCGCCTCCAAAAGCCCGTCATAGGTGCCTGTATCCAGCCACGCCATGCCCCGGCCCAGCACTTCCACGGAGAGCCGGCCTTTTTCCAGATAGGCGTTGTTCACCGCTGTAATCTCAATCTCGCCGCGCGCTGATGGTTTGATGTTTTTGGCGATCTCAACCACTTCGTTGTCATAAAAATACAGCCCCGGAACCGCGTAATGCGACTTCGGCTTCGCGGGTTTTTCCTCAATGGAAAGCGCCTTGCCTTTGGCGTCGAAATTCACGACGCCGTAAGACGTTGGGTCTTTAACATAGTAGCCGAATATCGCCCCGCCGCCGTGTTCGGTTATCTGCGCGGCGGCGCTTCGCAGGGTCTGGCTGAAGCCCCTGCCGTAAAAAATATTGTCGCCCAGCACCAGCGCCGCGGAATCTCCGCCGATAAAATCAGCGCCAAGAATAAACGCGTCCGCCAGGCCGCGCGGGCTTTCCTGAACCTTGTACTCAAAGCGCATCCCAAGCCAGCCGCCGTCGCCGAATAATTCCCTGAATATCGGCAGATCGCGCGGCGTTGAAATGATCAGCACCTCGCGGATTTTTGCCAGCATCAGCACGGACAGGGGGTAGTAGATCATCGGCTTGTCGTAGATCGGGAGAATCTGTTTTGAGACGGCGCGCGTAATGGGGTATAGCCTTGTACCCGAACCGCCCGCCAGAATTATTCCTTTCAATTTATTTTCTCTCCAAGTTTTGTTTTAAGCAATAATAGCATTATTGTCAGGGCGCCAAGGAACGCGCCCAGCGTGTCGGCCATCCAGTCCCAAACATTGCAGTCACGGCCAGGGACAAAATACTGGTGGAACTCGTCAATCGCGCCGTAAGCTGAACAAGCCAGCGTTATTATCAATAAAGAAAGAACAGGACGGCGTCTCCTGAATAAAGGGCGTACCCAAAAGCCCGCGGTGAAACTCAGCGCGCCAAAAGCCAACAGGTGCTGCAATTTGTCCCAGCCAAGAATACCTTTGGGCTGGGGGAGTATGCTTTGAGATGAAAGAAACCAGATAAGCCCGGCAATCAACAGGGCCGGCAGCCGGATCAATATTTTTTTCAATTTATATGGAAAATGGACAAAAAAATTAATTTTTCCCAAAAAAGGGAAAAAAAACAGAGGAATTTTGAAGAAATTCAGCCGCCGCCGAAACAAGCTGGCCAAATTTACGCTATTTTCCTTAATTATAGTAGTTTTTTGGATAATTTTCAATTATGCTTGAAAAATGACTTTATCTGACAGGAACAATATTTTTAAAGCGGGAATAATTCTGTCATTTCTAATCTTGTTGATATGCGTCGTTGCCTCAATAAAGACAATACCGGTTTATGCCCTTATGGAGACCGAGATAACCCACCGCTCGGAAGGGGTGCTGCAGGCTTTCGCGGGAAAATTTTTTGACGCGAAACTGTTGTCCGTGCATTGCACCATTTTGGTTCTTGCCCTGTATTCATTCCTGACAATAATGCTAAATTATTATTTCTTTGAAAAAACCAAGTCGCCTGAGATCCTGTTCGTGGTTTTTTTTGCCGCTTCTTTTTCCCTTGAATCACTGCGGCTAATCCTGCCCCTGGGCCGGGTTTTCGAGTTCCCCTCGCTGTATTCTCTTGTGGCGTCGCGGGTAATCCTCTTTGGGAGATTATTCGGGGTTTTTTCCCTGTTCACTGCCAGTATCTACGGGGTAGGCTATGAAATGCAGAGACAGCGGTATGTAATCATAATTATTACGGTAATCTCGCTGCTCATCGCCATGGGAATACCAATCGACACACAGGCCTGGGATTCCCGCCTTAACATGGTCATAGGCTACACCTCCATGTTCAAGCTTATTGATATCGGGACCTTTATAATTACCACGATCAGTTTTTTTATCGCCGCCTGGACGCACGGTTCACGCGGTTATGTTTTTATCGGGATCGGCTCTGTTTTTGTTTTCCTTGGCAGGAACATTCTGCTTAACGCCGATACCTGGGCAGGCCTGCCAATAGGGCTGCCGTTACTTGTTGTCGGAACATGGCTTATTTGTACTAATATCCATAAATTGTACTTATGGTTATAATTTAGATAAATTTGACTTTTTTTCATAAATTCTCACTATACAAAGGTTAGTTTTAACGGTATAATATCGTAAATTATTTTTTGGAGGAAAAAATGAAAAAATGTACAGTGATTCTTTTGGTTTTGCTGACTGCTTGTTCATTTTTTGCGTGCAGCAAAAAAGGCGGCAAAGGCGGCGCGGCGTTTATCGGTATAGCCATGCCGGAAACCCATGTTCAGCGCTGGGTCAAAGACGGTAACTCGCTCAAGGCGGAAGCCGAGAAGAAAGGTTATCGGGCGGAAGTCCAGTGGGGCAACGCCGATCAGGCGCAGCAGAATCAGCAGATTCAGAGCTTCCTGACACAGGGAGCGAAGGTTCTTGTAGTCGGTTGTATCAACGACGGCGTTGGCTCGGTAATTGCCGAAGCCGCGAAGGACAAAGTGGCGGTTATCGCGTATGACAGGATTATTCCCAATTCCGCGGATTATGGCTATTTTATCACCTTCAACAACTTTAAAGTCGGCGTACTCCAGGCTACCAGTATTG
>Ga0268262_10003582_pt1 | contig 16699 bp, 18 predicted proteins | sample TergutNc150P3_FD_190354 | JGI IMG/M metagenome (GOLD analysis project Ga0268262, IMG submission 190354) | Nasutitermes corniger P3 segment gut microbial community from laboratory colony in Florida, USA - Nc150 P3 (SPAdes) (version 2) | ecosystem: Host-associated > Arthropoda: Insects >... | reverse complement strand
CCAGGTTATTATTTGATCAGGGCGCCTGGAAATCGGCAACGGGAACCGTTTGCAGCGCAGCGGATGTTGTGAATAGCTCCGGAATCGGGACTGCTATGACACGGAGTATCTCAAGGGATGAAACTGCGGAAAATACCCATAGCGCGATAGACTGGTACATTACCGCGAACAGCGGAGTGACACCGGGGCAAAAAAATAATCCAAAGCGTTTATAAAACTATTTTATACCTAATCTTGACCTTTCCTGAAGCTTGCATTATAATGACTAGACAGACTAGTCAAACCAAACAGGAGATACTATGCAAGCAGAAAAAACATGGCAGCTTCAGGAGGCCAAGAGTCGTTTGAGCGAGGTTATTAAATTGGCAGCTATTGCCCCGCAGTCAATTACTTTACACGGTGTGCCGGTCGCTGTAATTATTTCTATGGAAAAATACAAGCAGCTTAACAAACCAAAAAAAAGCATCCTCGAATTTTTGCGTTCCGCTCCGTTGTGCATCGACGAGCTGGAAATACCTGAACGCGAAGTCGAGGAAATGCGGGAGATTTCTTTTTGAGGTACCTTGTTGATACCAATATCATCTCGGAAATGACCAAAAAACAGCCGGATAATGGCATTGTGAAATGGCTTGAAAACACTGCCACTGCGGATATGTTTATAAGCGTTATATCCATTGGCGAATTGGTTTTAGGCGTGGCGAAACTCGCTGATGGTACTAAAAGAACAGAGCTTTTTGGGTGGCTTAATGAACTAATACATGAAATTTTTAATGAGCGTATTGTTGATGTAGATATAAATGTTATGGAAATTTGGGGAGAAATGTCAGCTAAACTAACGCGTTCTTTGCCAAAACTGGATACTCTTATCGCGGCTTCGGCAATTGCCTGGAACATGACTGTCGTAACAGTGAATGACAGGGATATCAAAGACATTCCCGGCCTTAAATTTCTTAACCCACGGGAGAACAAAATAGAAAGCTTTGCTAAAAACCCAGGCTGAGGTATAATTGGAGAATCAATAAAAGGAGAATAATGTGACTGCGCAAGAAATCGTATCCCAATTAACCCTCGAGGAAAAGGCGTCTTTGTGTTCGGGCAAAGACAGTTGGCTGCTTAAAAGCGTTGAGCGTTTGGGCTTGTCTAACATTATGGTGGCTGACGGCCCTCACGGCCTGCGCAAGCAGCTAAAAGCAAACGATCAAGCGCCCTATGATGAAACTGTTCCGGCTACCTGTTTTCCTACCGCCGTAACCAGCGTGTGCAGTTTTGACCGGGACTTGCTGTACCAAATCGGACAGGCAATGGCGGAAGAATGTTTGCAGGAAAAAGTTTCGGTCATCCTGGGCCCCGGGGTAAATATCAAGCGCAGCCCGTTATGCGGCAGGAATTTTGAATATTTCAGCGAAGACCCTTTTATTGCGGGCGAATTGGCTGCGGCGTTGATTAATGGGGTGCAGAGTAAGGGCATTGGTACGTCCCTGAAACATTTTGCCGCCAATAACCAGGAAACTGGGCGCTTTACCTGCGATTCCGTTATTGACGAGCGGGCGCTTCGTGAAATATACCTACCGGCTTTTGAAACAGCGGTTAAGAAATCCCAGCCCTGGACGGTTATGGATTCTTACAATTTGCTAAACGGCGTTTATGCCTCTGAAAATTACAAACTCCTTACGAGCATATTGCGGGACGAATGGGGTTATAAGGGCATAGTGGTGACAGATTGGGGCGCTGTCAATGATCGGGTGGAAGGGTTAAAAGCGGGGCAGGATCTGGAAATGCCCGGCATCGGAGATCATAACGACAAAAAAATTGTAGAGGCGGTAAAAAGCGGCGCTGTTGACGAAAGTATCTTAAACAAAACCGCGCTTCGCCTGGTAGAGCTGATCCTTAAAGGGCAGGAAAACCGGCGGGAAAATTATCAATACGACAAGGCGGCGCATCATGCGGTGGCGTTTAAGGTTGCGCTGGAATCTGCGGTGCTGCTTAAAAACGCCGATGGTGTTTTGCCTGTAAAGCAGGGGCAGAGCCTCGCGGTGATTGGCGCTTTTGCCAAAACGCCCCGCTATCAGGGAGCGGGGAGCAGCAAGATAGTCCCCAATAAACTTGACAACGCCTACGACGCGTTAAAAGCCGCAGGTATTTCCTTTGATTATGCGCAGGGCTATGCCGGCTTAAATCCGGACGCCGCCCTTATTGAAGAAGCGGTCAGTGTTGCAAAAGGCAAAGACAAGGTGGTAATTTTCGCCGGGCTCCCCGATGAATACGAAAGCGAAGGGTTTGACCGCGTTTCTTTTGATATGCCTCCAAGCCACAATAAGCTGATTGAAGCGGTTGCCGAAGCAAACCCGAATGTCGCTGTTGTTTTGCAGCTCGGCGCTCCTGCGGCGCTGCCATGGGCAGGCAAGGTAAAAGCCATACTTGTGGCGTATCTTTGCGGGCAGGCGGGAAGCGGCGCCGTAGTTGATTTGCTTTTGGGCAAAAACTCCCCAAGCGGCAAGATTGCGGAAACCTGGCCGCTCTCCTTGGAAGACACTCCCTGTTACCATTATTATCCGGGAAGCGTCCGGAGCGCGGAATACAGGGAGAGCATCTTTGTGGGTTACCGCTATTATGATCATGGCGAAAAACCTGTTGCTTTTCCTTTTGGCCACGGCCTTTCTTATACAACCTTTGCGTACAGCAATTTGAAATTGAGCAGCGCTTCTTTTAAGTCCGGCGATAAGCTGGAGGTCAGTTTTGACGTTAAAAACACAGGGGATGTAGCCGGGGCTGAAATCGCTCAAGTATACGTTGCACCGAAGAATACGGCGATTTTTAGGGCTTTAAAAGAACTCAAAGGTTTTGAGAAAGTTTCTCTGCAAAAAGGCGAAAGCCGTACCGTTAAAATCACCCTGGATGCCCGTTCCTTCTCTTACTACAATGTTCCGAAAGGAACCTGGGCTATCGAGGGCGGCACTTACGAAATTCTTGTAGGCGCTTCAAGCCGCGACATTTCCCTGCGAGGCGAAGTCCAGGTAACAGGCGACGGGTATGAAACATTTCTGTTGGAACAACGCAAAAATTCGCCGGAATATTTTAACGTAGATGCGAAAGGCTTAGAAATAAGCGATGCGTCTTTTGAAGCCTTGTATGGGCAAAAGTTATCTTCAATTAAGCGCAAACAAGGTCAAATTGATCTTAACAGCACGGTGGGGGATATCAGGCATACTGAGATAGGGAAAAAACTTGAAGCCTACATTTTCAAGCAAATGTCGGAGGCGTTCGGCGGGGAAAACTCTGGCGATCTTCGCCTTATGTTTGAAAGGATGCTCGGGGAAATGCCCTTGCGCAGCCTTGCGATGTTTGCCAGAGGCAATGCTAAAGTGACCCCTTCTACGATTGAAGCGTTGGTTGACGCGCTGAACGGCAAGCCCTGTTCCGATCCGAATTTAGCGGGGTTTTTGGGTTAGGTAATGCACTCAATATTGTGACAAGGCAAGCCGGAAAAGAAGTTGTATACAAACTCGTTGAAGACTTTGAAAAGAATGAACCCCAATATATGTCAAAAAGTTTTCAGGAAGCGGAAGCTCGCAGCCGATTTATAGACCCCTTCTTTACTGCCCTGGGCTGGGAGCTAAACCAGACTGATATAGCTAAAAAATTCTGGGATGTTCACCGCGAATTCAGCCAGTGTGACAACTCCACTACAAAAAAACCAGATTATGCCTTTCGTGTCAAAGAAGGTACGAAATACCGTGAAAAGTTTTTTGTAGAAGCTAAAGCGCCCCATGTAGACCTCAACGGGAATATTCCCGTTTTTCAGGCAAAGCGTTATGCCTTTTCTTCACACGGGAAAATTCCTATCGTAATTCTAACTGATTTTCAGACCTTTAGGGTTTTTAATGGTCTTGAAAAACCAATTTTTGAAAATCCAAATCGAGGATTGATTAATGATCTTGAATACCAAAAATATCTTGATACATGGGATACAATTTGGGATGATTTTTCGAAAGAAGCAGTAACGGAAGGAAGCATAGAGCGTATAATCGGGAAGGTTGGTCGTAACGCCAAATCACTTGACGATGAATTTTTAGCCGACATTTCGGCATGGCGGGAAACGCTGGCGCGAAATGTAGCAATACGAAATAAAGATCTTTCGGTGGATCACATAAACGAAGCAGTACAGAGAATTCTGGACAGGCTTATTTTTATCCGCAACCTTGAAGACCGCGAAATTGAAAGTGAAAATGGCTTACTGTCAATGCTCAATGTAAAAGAAAATATATATCCCCACATAATTCCCATGTTCAGAAACCTTGATGGTGATTATAATGGATTGCTTTTTAAGGAACATTTTTCAGAAAAAATTATTGTTGATGATCCAATCATCAAGAGCATAATTAAGCAGTTATATCCTCCCAATTCGCCCTATGCGTTTGATATGATAGAGCCTGAAATTTTGGGGCGGATTTACGAGCGGTTTCTGGGTAGTAAGATACGGCTTACCGAAAATCATCAGGCAAAGGTGGAAGAAAAACCGGAAGTCCGCCATGCCGGAGGTGTGTACTATACTCCCCAATACATTGTTGATTATATTGTCGAAAACACTGTAGGTGTAAAGGTAAAGGATAAATCCCCGGAAGAAATAGCAACGATTAAAATCTGCGATCCGGCTTGCGGTTCAGGCAGTTTTCTGTTAGGCGCTTTTCAATATCTTATAGAATACCACCGCGAATGGTACGCCAAAGCAAACCCGGCGACGCAAAAGAAATACAAGGACGATTTTTTTACCAACGCCGAAAGTGAAGTTCAGTTGACGCTTAAAAAGAAAACGGAAATTTTGAAAAACAATATTTTCGGTGTGGACATAGACCGCGAAGCGACTGAAGTTGCCATTATGAGCCTGTACTTGAAAATCCTTGACGAAGGCTATGACAAGGGGCAAGGTGAATTGTTCTTACGGGGTCATATTTTGCCGGATATGGCAAACAATGTTAAGTGCGGAAACAGTCTTGTTGGGACGGACTTTTATCTTCAAGGCGATCTTGATCTGGTTGAAAATGACATGAATAAAGTAAATTGTTTTGATTGGGATGGGAAGGATGGATTCGCGGAGATTTTTAAAGCTGGCGGTTTTGATGTGGTGATTGGTAATCCGCCATGGGTGTCATTAACCGGAAAATTTGGAAATGATATATTTACAAAGCATGAAATAGATTATTTACAAAAAGTCAATAAATTGGCAAACACATATATGCCTAATTTGTATGAATATTTCTTGTATAAGGTTTTAAATTTATTAAAACGCGGTGGTTTTTTTGGTTATATTATTCCAGATAGACTTGCAAGTAATAGCCAGTTTATTAATTTAAGAAGGGAAATTCTTACTAAAACCAGTATAAAAAAGCTTGTTTTTCGTGCACCATTTCCAAATATAACTGCCGACACACTTATTATTATCTATCAAAGAGAATACGATGCCAATAATAAAATCGAAATATCAGAATATGATAAAAATGCTATTTTGATAGAACAAAATGAATTTGAACAAAATGAGGTTTTTTCATTTATCGCAAATACCAATAAAAAAGTATCACTGTTACTAAAAAAAATTGATACTCTTTTAAATATAGCGCAATTATCCAGCCTTTATTTTACAACATCTGGCTTCGGCGGTAAATCAGATGTAATTACTACTAAACAAATTTCTCCCAAGCAAATTCCTGTGCTTAAGGGTGCATCAATAAATCGTTATGTGATGCTACAAAATTATTGGTTTGAGTTTAAAAAGCAAAATATTACTGGCAGGACAACGGATAAAGAGAAATTAGGTTATAAACCAAAAATACTGATAAGAAAAACTGGCGACAGTATTATTGCAATGATTGAGAAAACAGGAATGTTTCCAGAACAATCTCTATATTTTTTGTACGATCCTTTAACGGATCTGTCGCCAGAATATATTTTAGGAATACTTAACAGTAGAGTTGTATCGTTTTATTTTCGTGAAAAATTGATAACTAATAAAAATAGTATCGCTCAAATTAAGAAAGTTGATTTAGACAAATTGCCTATACCTGCTTTAGATCTATCCCAAAAACCACATAAAGCAAAGCACGACAATCTTGTCTCACTCGTAGACAAAATGCTTGAGCTCAAGCGAAAGGAAGCCGCCGAGTTGAGCGATCATTTAAAAACGGTTATTACCCGGCAAATTGACGCTGTTGATAAAGCTATTGATACGGCAGTGTATTAGTTGTACAATTTAACTGCGGATGAAATTAAGGTGGTGGAGGGGAGAGAGTGAGGTTTGAAGCGGTGGTTTTGGGAAGGGGAGTTGGAAAAAGTGAAAAAGGTCTATACTAATCTTTATATTGGAAGTGATAATGATTGCGCTACCTGCGTGATGAATTCAGAATTTTCAATAATTCATGCGTGTAAAACTTGTCATCAGAGAGCAGTTGGATATACAGGCTCACTACCCCCTACACATCATAACTATTTGATTTATGAAAATGGCGCTCATCTTTTTCTAAATATGGTAGATATGCCAAATGAACTTCTGCCAAAATTTACCAATCCTATTTTCAATTGTGCAATAAGTTTTATTAAGCGTGATATACAGAATAAGAAAATACTTATTCATTGTAATATGGGACAATCGCGTTCCCCATCAATTGGGTTGGTATATCTGGCAATAACTGGTACTATACCTAATAATTCTTATGAGACAGCAATGGGGAAATTTAAAGAATTATATCCGGAATATTTGCCTGGAGCAGGAATAATGCTATATATGCGGCGTAATTGGGGTTTTTTAATGAATATCAGCAGTTAGATAAGGATACTAATGGTAAATCTAAAAGTATAACCTTAGATTGCTTTATAGGAGAAAAAGAAAATTAACAAGCCAATAATAATTTGTGAAGATTCATTCCAAATAGCTTGGGCAAAAGCATTTTTAGGATTACATGTAAATAAATGGGATGCTTGGAATGTTGTTGTACAAATTAATCATCCAGAATTATTCGATAAAGACATCAATAAACTACTTGAGGATTTTGTAAAAAAATATAGGACGGAGAAAAATAAATTGATTCCTCAAAAACATGTAGCACATACAATCTTTCCTCAAAGTTTTTTTACTAATGGCATATCAAGAGAGATGCTATATTTCAATTATTGGAGGTTTTTCAATAGACCTCGGGAGAAACCACGTCCTGGTTGGGGAACTTATTTTGCTCGGATGATTAAATATCCTGCGCCGGATAATGATATAGACCAACTGGGAAGAATTATAGATCATATAAATGATAGGACAACAAATTATAGAGCTTCACATACGATAGTCATCCCTTGTCCACATAAAGATATAAATAGAACTATGGGAGCTCCTTGTCTTAATTATATTACTATACAAACTGAGGATGCTTCTAATCTAACGAATACGAAAATAATCAATATGTTGGCCGTATATAGGAATCATGATTTTACGAGAAGAGCTTATGGTAATTATTTTGGATTATGTAATTTATTGAAATATATAGCCCACGAAACGAATTCTCAAATTGGTACACTAACATGCGTTTCTTCACATGCTTTTGTTGACATTTGTAAATCAGCCCTTCTAAGTATTGCCAACAAAATTCTTGGGGTTACATCTTGAGAGAATATGAACTTAAAGAAATGAAGATAGAGGTAACATACAATTGTCTTTTATCTTGTGTACATTGTTCTAGTGATGCTAGTCCAGGAAATCAATTATCAATGTCTAAAGAGAAATGTATTGAAATAATAGACGGAGCATCATCAATGGGTGTGAGAGAGATTGCTTTTTCCGGTGGGGAACCTCTCGCATGGAATGGAATAACAGATGTTGTAACTCATTCAAAAAGCAAAGGGCTTATCTGTAATATTTATACGACAGGGAATTGCGATAATTTAGACGAATTATTGAAGAAACTTAAAGTTGCTTGTGTTGATAAGTTGATTTTCAGTTTGTATTCAGATCTTGAGGATGAACACAATAGAGTAACGAGAAAATATGATAGTTTTAGTAATACAATAAAGGCTATTAAGCTTGCAAAATCGTACAACATACATACAGAATTACATTTTGTTGCATTAGCAAGTAATTATAAAAAGCTTAATGGTATTGTCAAATTAACTCAGGCATATGGGGTAGAACAAGTAAGCGTACTCCGTTTTGTTCCGCAAGGTAGAGGTAAATTAATAAAAAATTATGATACATTAAGCAAAGAACAAAACTTGGAACTAAAAAAGATTATAACAGATTTGTGTGATAGAGGATATAAAATAAGAACAGGCTCACCTTTTAATGTATTACTATTAAATAAAGATCCCAAATGTATGGCGGCACAAGACAGACTAATTGTTGCTCCAGATTTAAATATTTATCCTTGTGATGCATTTAAGCAAATTACTAGTGAGGATATTTCTCCAGGTGATGAATATTCAAATTTAGACAAACATACCATTGACGAGTGTTGGAAACGATCGAAATATTTTGAACTTGTGAGGAATGCAATACTTACAATGCCATCAGAACCTTGTCAGTCATGCGAAAATAATAAGATGTGTTTGAGCGGATGTTTAGCACAAAAATATCTATACTATTCCTCTTTGCACAAAAATCCAGATCCAGCTTGTTTGATAGGAGCATAAGCAATGGCTAATACATTTCAGACTGAACGAAATAAGTATTTTGGTTATCTTTTATCATCTGTAAACAGTTGTAATATCTGTGATAGGATGTGCAAACGAAAGAAAGTTTTATCCTTAAACAACGGAAACTTAAATTCTAAAGTGTTATTTATTGCTGAAGCTCCCGGAAGGCTTGGTGCTGAATGTACTGGTATTCCTTTGTATGGAGACAAAACAGGAAGAAACTTTGAAATATTGTTAGGAAATATTGGATGGAAGAGAGAAGATGTGTTCATTACAAACTCTATTCTTTGTAATCCTCAAGATGAGAATGGCAATAACTCTACCCCTACGCAAAAAGAGATAGAAAATTGTAGCTATTATCTTGAAATGACATTGGAACTAATAAATCCAGATATAATTGTTACATTGGGAGCAAAAGCTCTAGAAGCATTGAAATGCATTAAAGATCATAATTTTGTCTTACGTGACTGTGTTGCTCAAAAATTATCATGGAATAATAGATATATATTCCCTGTATATCACATGGGATCAAGAGCAACTATTCATAGGGGAATTATAAAACAAAGGAAAGATTTTATTATCTTATCACATATTGTTGATCCGATAAAAGGAATAAAAAATCATCCAGCTAAAATAAAGAGATCGAGTAAGAAAGATTTAGTTTTAGATAGCAGGTTACTTGATATGGTTATAGCAATTATTAGTGAATTAAAATCAGCCTCACTATTTAAATTGACAAAATTGCTCTATCTAATTGATTATAATCATTATAAAGAGTTTGGAAACTCAATATCTGGTAATATTTATTTGCGTATGCAGGATGGTCCTTGGATTCCAACATTGAAAAATATCCCAAGTGAATATGGGAAAAAATTATTTAAAGTGACTTTTGATGGGAAAAAGCCTATGTTATCACATATCTCAAATAATTATTTAAGTGGATTAACCGAGGAACAAAAGCAATTTATACTTACTATCGTTCAAAAATATAAGGATTTCTCTGACTTTAATTTGAAAATAGCCACATATAGAACAGAACCAATGCAGTACATATTGGAGCAAGAAAAATTAGGTCGTAATATGTCCAGGATCCCTATACTCTATAAAAATTCAAGCATTCTAGAGATGGACAAAAAGAATTAAAATCAAGATACTTTTAAAGAAATTTCTTAAATATACTATTTTCCAAATCAAGTTTTGACATTCTAATTCTCAACAATGAAAATCGTAAGCGCAGTATAGTGATTAGTTATCATTGTCAAAATGCTTTTATATTTTAACTCTTACGCCAACCTCTCCCCCAACGCGTCTTGTAATACTCTGGACAAACTTAAACCGGACTGGATTGCCTTATCGTCCATCCATTTAGGGATGCTAACCGTCCGCTTAACCGCTTTGGAGTCTCTTACTTCGGCACAAATTAGATTTACAAAATCGCCGTTAGACGGTTTTATTTTTTGAGCTGGAGAGGCACTGGGTATTTCTTGCTTTTTGTCAGCCAGATAACCGATCCATTGGGTTAAAGCGGATTGCGCCATATACATGGCATTCCCAATGGTTTTTCCTTCGCTAATACATCCGGGCAAGTCGGGATAGGTAATCGTATAACTTTCGTCCTCATTTTTGTGGAAAATTGCAGGGTAGACATATTCCATAATGTTCTCCTATTCGATACCAGCCGCTTTTAGAATTGCCTTGGCGGTGTGTTCGTTAATTTCACGATGATTCGGGACTTGAACCGAGCAGCTTCCCGGTTTTTCATAGATTGCATGATCACCGGTTCTATCTAGTCGGTAACCGGCAGCTTCAAGCTTTCTTATCAAGTCCTTACGCTTCACCTGATTTGCTCCAGTATTATTTTATTACGTAATTTACGTACTGTCAAGTTAATTTTCCGAAACCCACAAAAACCGCCAAATTCTCTCAGCACTGCTGAGAGAATTATCATGGACAAATAACCTTCTGATAATGAGCCGTGCTAAAACCGATGAAGAACGCCTTTTTTATATCGACCTTCTGTTTTACCACCGTGGGCTGTCCTGTCTTGTTGCGTTCGAGTTGAAAACAACCTCTTTCAAACCGGAATACATCGGAAAAATGAATTTCTATCTAGAAGCGCTTGACAGGGATCACAAGAAATCCAATGAAAACCCCAGTGTCGGCATTATTCTATGCGCTGATAAAGATGATCAGGTAGTCGAGTATGCCTTACAACGGAATCTCTCACCCGTTCTTGTCGCCGAATATACAGCGAAACTGCCAGACAAAAAAATTCTACAAAACAAGCTTCGTGAGCTTAATGAACCATATTCTCATTGAAGTTGTCTTGAAATTTTATCGCTATAAATGTGATACCTTTACTTAAGGGTTAATAAGTTATATAACAAACAGGATATTGGAAAATGAAAGATAATATACAGGAAGAATTAAACACTTTAGTTCAAGCCATTGCTTTAAGCACTGAAATTGAATCCATTTTTCTTTTTGGCTCATGGGCTTATGGCGAGCCAAAACCAGATAGCGATTTGGATATTTATCTTGTCATACCTGACAACGATGTCGATATTTTTGAACTAAACGCGGAAATCCGTTTTGCGCTCTAAAAAAAACTAACTATCCCGCTTGATTTAGTTATTACAAAGAAGAGTGTATTTGAACGGAGAAGCAAATTATTAACCCTTGAAAGTGTTATTGCAAAACAAGGGGTATGTATTCATGGAATTTGAAGGTTAAAATTGGTTTTCTAGCAACAAATTCGTGTTGGTTAGTGTGGTTTGTGGTAAAAACTTTAAAGATATTATTATTTAGGGATAAGCTTTTACTCACTCTCTTTCACAGTAACTGTTTTAGTCACTCCGCCGGATATATAAATACGCCCGCATTCAGGGCAGATCGATGATTCGAGCTTTACGGTCTGGCTTATTACCCTTCGGCCTTCCTCTTCCGCTTTTGCCTTTTCATTGGAAACGTGTTCGTATTCGTGGGCTAAAACCAGGGCGGCTGACTGTCCGGGGCTGATGTTCGTGGGTGTCTGGAAGCTGACCGACGGATCGTTGGAACCGTCCTGGTATTTGCGGCTTTTGCAGGTTTGACATTCAGTTAAAGCGGCGAGTTTTTCCATACCTTTCACGTTTTTCGTTGTCTCAGCCTTGGCATAAGCCGCCCGTCCCTCAGGGGAAATATCGACAGTGATCCATGGGCGGGATGCTCCGCTGGCTTGTTGCGCCCACGGCTGGGCGGTATGGTGCCTCATTGCGGCGGCATCCGGAGAGGGAGGCTGCCTGGCCATTTGCATATATGCGTTCATGGCATTATCGACACGCATAATATAATTATACTACATCAGCGGCGCAAAAACCCTGAGTACGTCCTGGAAGATCCTCTGCGCCGCGTTTCGGGAGCAATCCGCAATGGTGATTTCCCGGCACGATGGCAGTGTTTTAAGGAAATCTTCCTTGACGCTTGCGATGCTTTCGGTTTGGTACATCCAGACGCCGCATTCAAAATGCAGGTAAAGGCTTCTGAAATCAAGGTTTGTGGTTCCTACGGTGGCTACGCAGTCGTCGGATACAAAGGTTTTTGAGTGGTTAAATCCGGCTGAATATTCGTATATCTTTACTCCCGCCTGGATTAGCTGGCGGTAGTAGGAGCGGGAAACAACGGCGACTATCCATTTGTCCCAACGGTACGGGGTGACGATCCTTATGTCTACCCCGCTTTTAGCGGAAAGGGCAAGAACCGAAAGAAGGCTGTCGTCAATCACAAGGTATGGCGTGTTGATGTAAACGTACTTTTTCGCGTTGTTGATTATCTGGATGTAAACATGCTCGCCTACGTTTTCCTCGTCAATTGGGCTGTCCGCATAGGGCTGAACAAAGCCTCTGGATTTTATTGGGCAGCCCTCAATTTCGCCATCCGCGTTTTTCCAGGGGTAAAATGAAATGATATCGTCGGGAGAGTATTTCTCCAGATTCCACATTTGAAAGAAAATCAAGGTCAGGCTCCAGGCCGCTTCTCCCTGAAGCATGATGGCTGCGTCTTTCCAGTGGCCGAAACGTTCCCACGCGTTGATGTACTCGTCCGCCAGGTTCATGCCGCCTGTGAAAGCGGTTTTTCCGTCTATGATGATTATCTTTCTGTGATCGCGGTTGTTTTGAAGCGAAGAAAGTATAGGCTTGAACGGGTTAAAAACAACGCATTTAATTCCTTTCTGCTCAAGGGTCTCTTTAAAATTCGGCGGCAAAGTCATGAAGCAGCCAAGACCGTCGTAAAGGAACCTGATGTCCAGGCCCTGTTTGGCCTTTCGTTCAAGCAGATCGATGATTGGGTCAAGCATTTTTCCCTGGCGCAAAATAAAAAATTCCAGAAAAATGTATTTTTCGGCTTTTTCCATTTCTTCCATTGCCTGAGCGAAAAAACTTTCCCCGGAATCAAAGTATTTTGTCTGAGTGCGGTTGTATACGGGAAAACCGGCGTAGTTTTGCAAATAATTTGCCTGGGGCAGGCATTCGCTGTATTCCGCGGCAAGGTCTGCCAAAGCGTCTCCGGCTGGAGTGAGGAAGGGCTTCAAACGCCGGTTTATTTCATCTATCTGCCACCTTAATTTCCTGGGGGTAGCCTGGCTGTGAAAGAAAATGTAAACCGAGCCTCCGAAAAGCGGGAAAACCAGGATTAGGAATATCCAGGTGAGTTTATAGGCGGTTTTTTCATGCTTGTTCAGAATGTAGATGCAAACAACGATGCTTAAGCCCCTGAAAAAATAATTCAAATTGCGAATATAGTAATCCGATCTCGCAAGGACGAAAAGAATAAATGCAAGCTGCACAACTATTAATGAAATGATAAAAATACGCCGCCTAAAAACGACCCGAACCCATTTTTTTTCCATTGCTTTTTTAGGCCGGCCAGTGCCCGGCGCCCTGCCTTAGTACCTGTATTTCTCCGGAGCTTAAATCCAAAACTGTTGTAAAAATTCTTTTACGATCTTCTCCGGGGTCAAGGACAAGATCCAGGTGCGGAATTTCTTCCAATTCCCAGCCGCCTTCAAAAAGGGTTTCCTCTTCTGTTGAGTCCTGGTCAACTTCCTCTGTTAACAGCATTCCCCGCTTGGCGGTAACGCCGTACAGAGGGCAGCCGAGGGCATTTATCAAATAAAGCGGTACAGGGTAATCAGGAAGCCGGACGCCGATTTCCTGCCGCCTTAAGCCCAGGGCTTTTTCGGTTCCCAAAAGGGTTTTGAGGATAAAAACATACGGCCCCGGTGCAAGCCTTTTTATAAGCCTGAACCTGGTGTTGTCCAGGCTGCAAAACTCCCCGAATTGCGAAATATCCGAGCAAAGCAGCGTAAAGCGGCGCTCATCCTTTTCCCTGGACAGGGATCTCAGCCGCTTAAGCCCATCCCTGGAATTCATCGAACAGACGATACTCCAGCTTGTGTCTGTCGGTATCGCGACAGTGCCCCCTTCGCCAAGAAGTTTTGCGGCTCTGGCGAGAATGCGGTCGTCAATATTTCCGGGCACTATGTATTCGATCATTGGCTTGGACTCTCAGGGAACCCAAATGAGCTTATCCGGGGCGGATTCTTTCAGGAAGATCTTTTTAAACCGTCCCGAGTGATCGTCGCCGGGATTTTCAGGAAAATATGTTGCCCTGAAAAACCAAACCACATCTTTCATGTCATCGAACGAATTCGAGGGAGCATAGCGGAACCAGATTTCATTGTTTTCCAGGGTTTGGCGGGTTTTAGGATTCGTAACCAGTTCCGGGTCGGTCATGCGGCGGAGTTCCGAGCGCAGGCCGCCGTAATGGGTTTGCCCGACATCCATTATCCGCAAATGTTTTTGTTCGTCCATCCAGTATAGTTCGTATACCCCCGCTATTGCCGGAACCTTGGAATTGATGGTCCATCGCTCGGCCAGGTTGAGAGGAGACCATTGGATATTGTAATAAACGTTTTCATCCTTTTTCAGAGCGGTAATTCCTAAGCCCATAGGCTCAGTATACCACAAAAATGTTTACTTTTCCATACAAGCATTCCAGTCGAAATGTATGAAAAATCATACGATTTTTTAACCATACTTGAAAATGTGAAATCCATGAATTCATAACTCTTTATATTATAAGGATTTACGAATTTTTTGTATTTCTATTCGAAGTTGGCATGGATTTTGCTAGTTAATAAGTGGGAAAAGTAATTTTTCCAGGAGGAACCTACGAACAAAGATAGAACCTTTAAAGAAAATGATGCTTTACTTGCTTATGTCAGCCAGATACGGAGCATCCCGCTACTGTCATTTGCCGAGGAACTTGAGCTTTCCAAATGCATTATGAACGGCGATGAGGCAGCCCGCCGTAGGTTAATTGAAGCCAACCTGAGGCTTGTTGTAAAAATAGCCAAGTCCTATAACAATAAGGGCGTTCCCCTTATGGATTTGATCCAGGAGGGCAATATGGGCCTTATCAGGGCGGCTGAAAAATATGATTATAACAGGCAGTTGCGTTTCTCAACATATGCTACGTGGTGGATCCGTCAGGCGATTACCAGGTACCTGACTGACAGAAGGCGCACAATTCGCCTTCCGCACAGGAAGGAAGAGATTCTTCGCAAGGTTAATCAAGCGTACAATGTTTTAACCCAGCGGAATAGAAGGCCGCCCAAGTACAGCGAGATAGCCAATGAAATCGGCGTTCCGGTAAAGGATGTTGAATTTGTCCTTTCGCTGTCCAGCGAAATAATTCCCCTGGAAACCGAGTGGGGCACCAGTGAAAATTCCTTTATGATAGAACACCTGGCCGATCATACCTATAGCCCTGAACCGGTGCTTATGAAGAAAAGTTCCAGGGAAGAAACTTTCAGGATGCTAAACGAACTAAAGGATAATGAGAAGAGCGTCCTGATTTACAGGTACGAGCTTAACGGAGGCAAACGCCGCACCCTCAAAAACATTAGCACCAAGCTGGGGCTGTCAACCGAAACAATAAGGCAGATAGAGCTCAGGGCGCTGCAAAAGCTCCGCGACAACGCCAAAGATCTGAAGCTTTACGTGGAGAGTAATTGAGGTAGTGTTGTTGAAATAAACGAACAGAATTGCTGAGAAATTCTGCATCACACCCCTGCTGAAGCGGGCAATACAACCTGGTGGGATGCAGAATTTTTGTTTTCGCTATTCAGGAGTTTGATATATCGTTCTGATAAGAGCGTTCAGTTTGTATTCGTTATTTTCCAGACAGTGTCTGGAAAATTGACATGATTCCATTATTGTGAGCTTTTGGAATTGTATAAAAAACGAAAACAGTTTTATTATCTGCTTTATCATCCGTATGAGCCGTCTATGGCGTATGAAATTTAGCCTAAAAGGGTCAAAAGAAATATATTGGGTTAAGCCTATGTGTATTAAAACATGGAGTTTTATTGCGAGGATGGTTTTTTTAATAAATAAAACTGATCCAATCTTTTGTCTATATCTTCCTTCATAGTAGCCCGTAGCTTTATTAACTGGTTATATAGAAACAACTCTGAATCATTTCTATTTTCTTCATCTAAAGGTAAAGGTATGAAAAGTTGAAAAATATCAACATTAAGGGCATTGGCAAGTCTTTCTAGTGATTTATCACTAACCCATGTACGAAGACCTTCAATATCACTAATAGATTGAGCAGAAAGATTAGCTGTTTCAGCAAGCTTTTCTTGCGAAAATCCTTTTTTCTTCCTTAATAGTTTTATATTCAAAGCCAATAGTTCTTTGACCTGTGCCATAGAAATAGCTAACTATCCCCAATGCTAGAATAAGGTATTAATTATAATTAAAAAATTTGGTGGTTTGGTTCGTTTTTATTTTAGAAATACTGTCCTTATGGACTGTATATATTTTACTTATAAGTAATTGTAAGGAGAATTTAGATGAAGAAAGTAATCGCTTTGGTGATCATTTTGGCTTTTGTCGGAAGTAGTTCAGTGTTTGCAGTTGACGGGTTTTATACGGTATTTGGTTTGCTTTGTACGGGTCTAGGAGGTGGATTTTTATATTGGATG
>Ga0268262_10003581_pt1 | contig 16704 bp, 12 predicted proteins | sample TergutNc150P3_FD_190354 | JGI IMG/M metagenome (GOLD analysis project Ga0268262, IMG submission 190354) | Nasutitermes corniger P3 segment gut microbial community from laboratory colony in Florida, USA - Nc150 P3 (SPAdes) (version 2) | ecosystem: Host-associated > Arthropoda: Insects >... | reverse complement strand
GGGGGGGGGGGGGGTATAATGTTTATGGCTGTTTATAATATTAAGGTTTTGGTATAAATTAGAAAAATTTAAAAGCATTATAAATTTTAACTCTGTTTAATTTGTTTTGTCAAGAAAAAAGTGACTTTTTGTGAAAAAGCCACTTTTTTCCTATTTATTGAGTATTTTTCTTATCCTGTTTTTCAGATCATCCGCATTGTATGGCTTTTTAATATAATCAACCGCTCCCATTTCACGGGCGTGCTGAATGTTTTTAGGATCGGTTGAAGCTGTGAAAAACGCTATAGGGGTATCATGCAAAGCGCCTATCGCTTTTATTCTGCTGTAAGTATCCCATCCGTCCATACCCGGCATTATCAAATCCAACAATATCAATTGGGGAACAAGACCCTGGTAAAATAAACCCAGCGCTTCTTTGCCCGATGTGGCGGTTGATATGTCATACTCATCCTGCAATACCGATTCCACCATTTCAAGATGGATAGCGTCGTCATCAACCATAAGGATTTTTTGCTTCTCGTCGCCAAAGGTATCATTAAACTTTTGCGTTTCTGATTTTAAGGATTCGAAGTTACGGTTGTTTTCCTGACTCATGTCGTTTACATGGCTTACCGAAATATTTATCTGGTGAATGCCTTTCAATATTTCATTCATGCCTTCTACCGTTTCTTTGCTGGTTCTTATAAATCCATCGGTATCCTTAACCAGAATCTCTCCCGATTCAGCCATGAGATCAGAACCTTTCTTAACCGAGGATGTTATGTCCCGCAGGCGGCTTATTGATTCCAGTATTTGCTTTCCGCCCGTTTCCTGTTCTTCCATTGCGTTGAATATATTTTGCTCATGCTGGGAAACTGTTTTTACGCTTGAGTCTATAGCTCCAAAACGCGCTAACACATCGTCAGAGGATTTGGTAATGTTGTCTATGGACGCTTTTATTTTTTTCAGCATCGTCGCAGTAGTCTTGGATTGCTTGCTGGATGACTCGGCGAGTTTGCGGATTTCATCGGCTACTACGGCAAAGCCCCTTCCCGCTTCTCCGGCATGGGCCGCTTCAATTGCGGCGTTCATTGAAAGCAGGTTTGTCTGGGCGGCTATATTGTTCATAACCGAATTAATTTCCAGAAGCCCTTCGGAATCGTGAGATATTTCCCGTATTTCCTGCGCGACTAATTGAAGACCCGTTTTGCCGTTCTCCGACGCTTCGGTCAATACGCCTACGTTTTTGCTGTTCTCTGCCAGTGTCCGGGTTACCGAATTAATATTGGCTGTCATTTCCTCAATAGCCGAAGACGATCTGTTTACGCTGTCGGTCTGTTCTTCTATCATTTTTTTTAGGCTGTCGATATTTTCCTTAATATCGCCTACCGCCTTGCCTGCTTCTTCCGCGCCGTTTTCCTGCTTGACCATTAAGTTTCCCATACTGTCAAGGTTCGCTGAAATCTGCTCTACGGCAGCAGAAGTTCTGCCCATATTGATGGAAAGTTCAAAACTGGTATGGTTAAGCCCGTTGATTTTGTATTTTATTGAACTTACAAGGTTTCTGATTTTTCCCAGCATCTCGTTGAAGTAACGCGCAAGATCGCCGACTTCGTCATTGGAATGTATCGGGATGGCATGGGTTAAATCTCCTTCGCCTTCGGCAATATCCTTAAGTTGGTCTGCCACCTTGATGATTGGTTTTACAATACTTGATGATATAATTAACACTAAAAGAACGCTTGCAATTATCGCTATAATAAGAACGATTACTATAATGCGTTCAGAAATTTCGCCTAACTTGTTGTTTTCTATTATTATATCATTAAGTAAAATGCCATACCGGGTTTCTATTTTTTCTATATCTAAGATGACATCTTTTAATTTAGGAAGAACTTCTTCTGTGAGCTTTTTAACCGCTTCATCCTTTTCTCCTTTATTAAGATGATTGATGATTTCCCCCGCTTTTGCATGAACAAAACGATGAGGTTCAATGATCTTATTAAGCAGTTCAAGAGCCTGAGGATCAGTTATTTTTTTTACATCATTGCTGTTCATATATTTGCCAAAAGAGCAAGTGGCAGAATCAAGCGAACCTGAGAATGCCGCTCCTGTATACACTGTATCCGACAACTCTTCTCTCCAGAAAAAGTGCGCATTCAATATTTCAGTTATATTCATTCTTACTTCTGATAATCGAAGAATGTCTTTTGATGAGGATGTTAACTTTATATTACTATAATACCCAACTATGCCGAGTAATACTCCAATTGCAACAACAATGGAGAAACCGCCAAAAAGTTTTGTACGAATTTTCATTTCATTCTTCCTTTACATTTCCTGTATATAATTTGTTCCATATTTCTTATCTGTATTACATAATTCAGCTTGTTTTTTATAAGAAAAATATAATTCAAAGAGAAATTCAGGGTATTGTCTACTTGAAACAAACGGGGGGGGGGGGGGGGATAAACATTATCGCTCATACTTAAGACCTGTTTATAATTAGTGTTTTTAAATATATTGGCGATATTTAATATCATGATAGTTATTTTATACATTTTTGTATATTTTGTCAAGAAGCAAATGCGGTTTATAAGTTAGTTATTATTTTTTTCGAATATATTTCCTATCCTATTTTTAAGATCTTTGTTATCATAGGGCTTTTTAATATAATCAACCGCCCCCATTTCATGCGCGTGTTTTATATCTTTAGGATCACTTGATGACGTGAAAAACGCTATCGGGATATCGTGCAAGCCGCTTATCGCTTTTATTCTGCTGTAAGTATCCCAGCCGTCCATATCCGGCATGATTAAGTCTAATAATATTAATTTGGGAACCATTCCCTGATAAAACAAAGCAAGCGCTTCTTTGCCCGATTTGGCGGTAGATATTTCATAATCATCATGCAGTACCGATTCCACCATTTCAAGATGGATAACGTCATCATCAACGACGAGGATTTTTTGTTTCTCGTCGCCAACGGTATTATTAAATTTTTGCGTTTCAAGTTTTAAGGATTCAAAGTTACGGTTGTTCTCCATACTCATTTCATTGACATGGTTTACCGAAACATTTATCTGATTAATGCCTTTCAGTATCTCGTTCATGCCTTCCACGGTTTCTTTGCTGATTTTTATAAATTCATCGGTTTCTTGAACAAGCATCTCCCCCGATCCCGCCATGTTATCAGACCCCTTCTTGACCGAAGAGGTTAAATCCCGCAGTCTGCCTATGGACTCCAGTATTTGCTTTCCACCCGTTTCCTGTTCTTCCATCGCGTTTAGGATATTTTGCTCATGCTCGGAAACAGTTTTTACGCTTGAGTCAATAGCGCCAAAACGCGCCAACACTTCATTGGAAGATTTGGTAATGTTGTCTATGGACGCTTTTATTTTTTTCAACATGGTGGCGGTGGTCTTGGATTGCTTGCTGGATGACTCCGCGAGTTTGCGGATTTCGTCGGCTACTACGGCAAAGCCCCTTCCCGCTTCTCCGGCGTGCGCGGCTTCAATCGCGGCGTTCATAGAAAGCAGGTTTGTCTGGGCGGCGATATTATTCATAACCGCGTTAATTTCCAGCAGCCCTTCGGAATCATGGGCTATTTCCCGTATTTCCTGCGCTACCGTTTGAACGCCTGTTTTTCCGTTTTCCGACGCTTCCGTTAACATGCTGACGTTTTTGCTGTTTTCAACCAATGTTTTGGTAACAGAATTAATATTAGCCGTCATTTCTTCAATGGCGGATGACGATATATTTACGCTGTCCCTTTGTTGTTCTATCATCTTGTTAAGGCTGTCAATATTATCTTTAATATTTCCTACCGCCTTGCCCGCTTCTTCCGCGCCGTTTTCCTGTTTGATCATGAGGTTCTTCATGCTGTCAAGGTTCAATGAAATTTGCTCCACCGCGGAAGAGGTTTTTCCCATACTGATGGAAAGTTCAAAACTGGTATGGTTAAGCCCGTTTATTTTGTATTTTATCGTGCCTATTCCACCGCCAAGATGTTCGCAAAAAGAGTTCACCATACCTGCGATTGTGCCAAGCTCGTCTACGGAACAAATTGAAATTCGCTTTGTAAGGTCTTTCTGTTCGGATGAAAGATTTTCAAGTTGCGCGATTATTGAATTAAAAGACGTTCCCGTGTTTTTTTTGAGGGTAAATGCCAAGAAAAAAATACAGATGAAAAAAACAATTAATAGGATAAACAAAGAGAAAACGGCGGTTCCTTTCAGCGCGTCCAGAATTCTGACAAGGCGGTTAATGCTGAGCATGGTGACGGAACAGGTAAAAAGGAGGGTTACAAGGACTGCCGCCATGGGGATGATCCATGCCTTGGCTTCCTGCCGTTTTTCCCGGCAGTCAGAGGGGTATTTTGTAAAATTATGCGCAAGTAAAGTACGGGAAACAAGACCGTCGCCCGCCACATAAATAAATGTTCCCACCAGCATTCCAAAGGAAAGAGAAGTCAGGAACAGAAGCCCTTTTATGGAAGGATCAAGACCTAAAAAATTACCCAAGAAAACAATCCATAGAAAAATGGCGTGTATGACCACATTAAGGGCGATCCTTTTAATCGGCACAGATCCTAAATTTTTTAGCCAGAGCAAATATTGTTCTCCCGACAGTTTTGTAAAATAGTTGTGATCAAAATAGCGCGCGCCGTGTCCTAAAATAGCGCAATAAGAAATCAGAAAAATGACGGCGGGAATCCCAAGCCGGGAACGAAGCTGGGAAAAAGAACTGCCAAATAAGAACAGTATCAAAAAATCAGCCGCCATCATGGCGATTCCAGTTCCTAAAACAAGAGCTAGAAAATTATATTTTTGGTTTTTCATTTATTATTCCTATTGTTAATATATATATCGCAGATTTTGCGATTAAACTTATCATTTTTAAATATTTTGAGTAGTTATTTTATATTTTATTTGAAATTTGAAATGTTATAGTTAATAAATTTTTTTGTCCATTATTACGATAATAAAAACAATAAAAATGTTTTTCTAATAAAAATCAAAAAAGAAAGATAATATGCGACAGAATAAATTATTTCCCTTCCATTTCAATTAAAAGCCGCACCGCTTCCACGGCTGTTTTAATCGCCGCTTCAGTATCGTGGCAATGGGGGTTGCTCATTCCCGCTTTCTCCCGCTCCTGATTCCACACCACATTAAGGACGCATCCCGCCCTTGCGCCGAGGATCTGGCTTACTATATAAAGGGTTGAACTTTCCATTTCAGAGGCAAGGCATCCGGCTTTTTTCCACGCTTCCCATTTGTCTTTTAGCTCATAGCCTGAGGGCATACGGTCGGGGCTGTGCTGTCCGTAAAAAGAATCTTTACACTGCACAATTCCGGTGTGCCATTTTTGATTTAAATTTTTCGCAGCCTGAACAAGCGCGTTTGTAACGTCAAGGTTCGCGACGGCTGGAAATTCAATCGGCACGTACTCCTTTGTCGTTCCCTCCATACGTATAGCCCCGGTGGCGATAACTATGTCGCCGCCCAGAACGGGAAGAGCCATACCGCCGCAGGTTCCGATGCGGATAAAATTTTGCACTCCTGTTTTGTACAGTTCCTCAACGGCTATGGCCGTGGAAGGGCCGCCCATTCCGGTTGATATCGCCATTACCGTTTTTCCTGATATTTCACCTAACCATGTCGTGTATTCGCGGTTTTGATGGAAAAAACGCGGGTTATCAAAATGCGAAGCTATTTTTTCAACGCGTCCCGGGTCGCCGGGAAGAATTGCGTATAACGCACCGTGGCTGTCGTCAAAATCAACGTGGTACTGTTTTTCCATGATTTTACTCCTTTACCGGCGCCCTTTGTCATAAGGTATGCCTTCCGCCCTTGGAGCCTGTGAGGCTTTTGAACTGAATGCGAGAACAACCAGCGTGGTTACGTAGGGGATTATTTTGTAGACGACGGTTGGAATGTGAATCGCGCTCAGGAAAGGTATGCCCGAAGACGCGGAAGATATCGCTTTCATCAGTCCGAAGAAAAAGGCGGCGGATAGAATGTGCCTGGGTTTCCACTGGCCAAAGATTAAAACCGCCAGCGCCAAAAAGCCGTAACCTGAAACATCAGCGTTAAACTGCGTGGATGTGGGGATGACAAAAACAAGCCCCCCAAGACCGGCAAGAGCCCCCGAGATCATAACGCCTGCGTAACGCATGTTGTATACGTTTATTCCGGCGGAATCGGAGGCTTGCGGATGTTCGCCGCAGGAGCGCAGGCGAAGCCCGAAGCGCGTTTTGTAAAGAATGACGGCTGAAATTATAAGGATAAGAAAACCTATGAATGTGGTGATATACGTGTTTTTAAATAATAAATCCCCGACAAACGGAATATCGCCGAACAAAGGGACTTTTTCAATACGGAACTGGTTGTTAAACGGAATCTGCTGGACAGTGCGGATCATACGCGCAATGTAAATTGCCACAGCGGGAGCCAGCATATTAATCGCCGTGCCGCTGATTATTTGATCGGCTTTCATGTTAATTGATGCGTATGCGTGAAGGAGCGAAACTAAAACTCCGGCTGTCATGGAGATTAACACCGCCAAAAGTAATATGAGTTGTCCTGACGGCAGCACATCCGCTCCGTATTTTTTTCTAAAGAACTCCTGCACTGTGTTGATGAACAAAATGCCGGTAAACGCGCCAAAGATCATGATGCCTTCAAGCGCTATGTTGATTACGCCGGAGCGTTCGCTGAACATTCCTCCAAGGGCGACTATTAATAACGGAATAGAAAAGAACATGGTTTGTTGGACGACAAAATACAGTATGCTCATGTTTCGCCTCCCAATCGTTTTTTCAGGGAGTTAAAAAAGTTTTTGACAAGGAGCGCGAACGCGCTGAAATAAATAATTACGCTGATAATTATTTCTATTACCTGCGGCTGAAATTTGTATAACTGCATATAAAAGCCGCCCTCGTTAAGGTAGGCTATTAACATTCCGGAAAAAATTATTCCCAGGGGATTGTTTAATCCTAACAGTGCGACGGGAATGCCGTTAAAACCTTCCTGCGCAAGCACGTCAACAACGGTGATGCCCTTGCCGGAACCTGCAAGGTACAGCAACGCGCCGCCAAGACCCGCAAGAGCGCCGGCGATTGTCATGCTGAGGATAATGCTTTTCTTTTCGTTAATTCCGGCGTAACGGGCGGCCTCGCGGTTAAAACCGCAGGCTTTAAGCTCGTAACCGAAGGTAGTTTTTTCAAGGATAAGATAGATCAATACCGCGAATAAAATTGCGATAAAAAAGCCCGAGTTTGCGCTTGAAATTTTATCGCCGTCGCGGAATATTTGATCCATTCCAATTTTTGGAAGATTGGCGGTTTCCAGAACGCGCATACTCCGGTTCTGCAGGGAATCAAAAACTGTTTTTGATACGAGAAAATTTACCAAATATGTGCCGGTATAATTCATCATTATACAGGCTATTACTTCGTTCACATTGAAAATGGCTTTGAAGAAACCCGGGATAGCGCCCCAAAGCGCGCCGGCAAGCACGGCTGCGATTAAAGCGGTGATCCAATGCAGATGTCCGGGAAGGAAACTACATTTAACGCCGACTAAAATAGCGGCATAAGCGCCCGTGATAAACTGGCCCGAAGCTCCAATGTTAAAAAGCCCCGTCTTGCTTGAAAAGCCGACGGAAAGACCTGTCATAATAATAGGAGTGGCAAAGTAAAGAACCTGCCCAAGATGGTTCATGCTGGAAAAACCGCTTGAAAGAATTGTGCCAAAACCTTGCGCGGCCTGTGAAACGTTGCTGACTAAAAGAATAATAAATCCGGCAAGCAAGCCGACTAAAATCGCGGCGACGGAAGAAAGAGTATTTATAACAGGAGGGGTAAGTCCGTTGTTTAAAAGGTTTATTCCTTTTTGAAGATTTATTTTCATGCCACACCCTGCTTTGCGGCACCCGCCATATAAAGACCAAGGTCTTTATAACTTACATCTTTTGGTTTAACGTCGGCGACAATTTTTCCCTCAAATATAACAAGGATTCTGTCGCTGACATCCATCACTTCATCAAGTTCAAGCGAGACTAAAAGCACGCCTTTTCCCCTGTCGCGCTCCGCGACAAGCTGTTTGTGAATATACTCAATAGCGCCGACATCAAGCCCTCTCGTCGGCTGAACGGCGATAAGCAGGCGGCAGTCGCGCGATATTTCCCTTGCGACAATTGCCTTCTGCTGGTTGCCGCCGGACATGCTTCGCGTTATTGAGTGCGCCCCCTGACCCGAGCGAATGTCAAATTTTTCAATTAATTCGTCGGCGTATTCATAAATCTCATCAAATTTAAGAAAACCGTATTTCTGGAAACGCTCTGTATAATAACTCTGTAAAACAAGGTTAAAAGCAAGGTTGTAATCCAGCACAAGTCCGTGTTTATGCCGGTCTTCGGGAATATGCGCCATGCCCCTTGAACGGATATCGTTATGTGTAATTTCCTTTCCCTCAAGGAAAACGCGCCCCGCGGCTTCCGTCATTCCGGCAAGCGCGTGGATCAGCTCCTGCTGTCCGTTTCCGTCAATTCCCGCGATACATAAAATTTCCCCGGAACGGACTTCAAAACTGGCGTTATTTACAAGCGCTTTTTCATGAATCTTGCTTTTAACGGTAAGATTTTCTACTTTAAGAATTACTTCTCCCGCCTCACGCTCAGTTTTTTCTACGGACAGGTTTACTTTTCTGCCGACCATCATTTCAGATAACTCTTCTTTGGAGACGGAGGCTACGTCAACCGTCCCTATATACGTCCCTTTGCGAAGAACCGTACAACGGTCGGCGACCGCTTTTATTTCATCAAGTTTGTGGGTGATAAACAAAATTGATTTATTTTCCGCGATAAGATTTTTCATTATGTGCATTAATTCTTCGATTTCCTGCGGAGTAAGAACTGCGGTCGGTTCGTCGAAGATTAAGATTTCATTTTCGCGGTAGAGCATTTTAAGTATTTCGACCCTCTGCTGCATACCGACGGTAATGTCGGAAATTAGGGCGTCGGGATTGATTTCAAGTTTATAGCGTTTGGACAATTCAATTATCTGGGCGCGGGCATCGTCCAGTTTTAACATTCCGTATTTGATTGTCTCCGCGCCAAGAATAATATTTTCCAGGACCGTAAAATTATGAACAAGTTTAAAATGCTGATGAACCATTCCGATTCCCAGTTTTCTTGCGTCATTCGGTCCGTTAATATGGACAACTTCGCCGTTTTTTTTAATTTCGCCCTTTTCAGCCTGATACAGGCCGAAAAGGACGCTCATAAGGGTTGATTTACCCGCCCCGTTTTCACCTAACAAGGCGTGAATTTCCCCTTTTTTTAATTGAAGAGTAATATTGTCATTGGCTACGATGCCGGGAAATACCTTGGTAATCCCGGCCATCTCAACAATGTAGTCTGACACGCTTTTTACTTTACTTCCGTAACTCTGGATATGGTAACGGGGACTACTTTGGGGCTTCCGTTGCTGTCCAGATTATCCATTCTGGGAATAGAGCCGGACGCCAGTTTTGCGAAAATACTGTCGTAATCTGCCTGTTTGAAATTCTGGAATTTTGAAGACTGCATAGGAAGACCGACGCCTTTGTTATCGGCGGCAAAAACTAAAGTCTGTCCTCCGGGAAATTTTCCGGCGTAAAAATCGGCAATACAATCGTAAACTGAAACCTGAAGCCCCTTCATCGCCGAAGTAATAACTGTGGGAGACTCGCCTGACTGATCCACGTCAACGCCGATTACTTTTTTACCGGCCTGTTCAGCGGCGGCCATTACAGAGTTGCCGACGGCTCCTCCGCATGCAAAGATTACGTCCATTCCGCTGTTATACCATGATGCCGCGAGCGTTTGGGCTTCGGGCGTAGCGGCGAAAGCGCCTGTATAATGGTAATTAATTGTAATTGCGCCGGAAGCCAGCCCTAATTCCTTGGCTGCGTATTCAGCGCCCTGTATAAAGCCGTAGCCGAAACGGACAACAGCCGGAACTGCCATTCCGCCTACAAAACCGAGTTTTCTTGCGCCGTCCTTGACAGCCGCGTATCCTGCAAGAAAGCCCGCCTGATCTTCGGCGTAATTGACTCCAACGGTATTTTTGCCTGTTTTAAATTCAGAATAATCAGCGCTGTGCGGCACTCCGTCTACAAGAATGAAATTTACATCGGGGTAGCGATCCTGCGCCATAAAAACCGGAGTTTCAAAAAGAAAGCCCGGAGTAACAACTACTTTCGCTCCGCCGCGGACTGCCAGATCAATCGCCGTAAGGTAGGCGTCATTACTCTGCTCTGCAGGCTGATAGTATTTGTGAGAAATGCCTTTTTCTTTGGCATATTGAACCAATCCTTCCCAAGAACCCTGATTGAAAGATTTATCGTCAATAGTGCCAAGGTCGGTAACAAGAGCGAGGTCAAATGTTTCCGCGCCCTTTTTTTGACTCTGCTGTTTTGAGCAGCCCGAAAGTAATACTAAAATAGCAAATAAAACTAAAAATGTTTTTTTCATAAAAACTCCTTTTTTAAGTAATTTTATTTATAATAAGAAAAATGTAAATAAATGTCAAGAGGGAATTTTTCTGTTAAGCCACGATTCCCTTGGACTTTAGGTAGGCGGCCATTTTAATATCATTGACTTTTATGTGGGTAATCAGCCAGTCTCCTACGGTTTTTACGGCATTATCTATTAATTCTTTATGGGGGCCTTTTTCAATAAGGGTATTGGTCAATTCTTTGATGGCCGCCTTGAAATCATCGTGGTATTTTTTATGAGTTGGATATTCAGGATACTCTGACTCCTTTTGTAATTTTTCTTCCATCATAAAATGCATAATTGTATATTGGTTGAGAAAATCAAGGGTTTTATAAATTTCATCCTTGCCACGTCCCTGCTCTGCTTCTTCAAAAATAGAATTAAGAGTTTCAAACAACTGCTTGTGCTGTTCGTCAATTTTTTCATGCCCTGTTTCAAGGCTTTTATCCCAATTATAATTCATAACAATATATTACCAAAAAAAGAAAATTCTGTCAAACCGTTTTTACAAAATCACATTTCATTTTTTTCCTCTTCGTTATTTTCCTCTTCGTTGTTTTTTTCTTCGTTTCTTTTTTTTATGATAATCCCTGGTACATAAAACACCAGTCCCGATACGGCATAAACAGAAAATATTATAAAAAATGTATTTTGAGGATAAACCACAATGACTATGATCAATACTATCAGCAGAGCGAGAAGTTCTATAGTTCTGACTTTTGATAACTTTATTCCTTTAAATGACATATATGGGATATTGGATACCATGAGAAATGAAAGAACAGCCATGACAATGGGCATAACCCTGAAAAATGTCGGCATGAGTGTCATAAGAATCGGAATTGTTTTGAAGTTAAGGGCGTATTCTTCCGGACCTAAGAGTTCGTAGCTTAACACAAAAGAGATTATCACGCCGGCTGAAGCAGGGGTAGGAAGCCCCACAAAATGTTTGTACAATTCCCCGCTCTGGGCAAGCACATTAAATCGCGCAAGGCGCAGGGCGCAGCAGAGCACATAAAGTATGGCAATAGCTATACCTATCTTTCCCATTGTTTTTAATACCAGCATATACATCATTATGCCTGGGGCAATTCCAAACGAAGCAAGATCGCTGAGTGAGTCTAATTCCATTCCAAAATCGCTGGTTGTATTGGTCATTCGGGCGATTCTGCCGTCGAGGATGTCGCACGCCAACGCTCCGATTAAAAGCCATGCGGCTTGAATAAAATGACCGCTGATAGAAGAAAAGATTGACAGGATGCCGAAAGCCATATTACCGCATGTAAAAAGGGAAGGGATGATATAAATTCCTTTTCCTATTCGCGTGTCTTTTAAAGCTACTTTTTTCATTTTATTTTTTCCCCATTACCGTAATGCCCGCTTTTGTTTTATCTGCGGGCTTAAGATTTATCACCGCCGTTTTTGGCAGGTGCAGATCAACCTGAGAACTGAATTTAATCATTCCGATTTTATCCCCAATTTTCAGAGTGTCTCCCTTCTTCACCCACGACACGCACCGCCTTGCCACAAGTCCGGCAATTTGGCGCACCACATATACGCCGTCTTCGCTCTGAATAGTGATAATATTCTGCTCATTTTGGGACTGCGCCAGCGGATTCCACGCCGCGTAAAATTTTCCGTCCTTGTGCGTCACGTCAACAACAGTCCCGCTTACAGGCGAGCGTTGCAAATGGACGCTAAAAATAGAAAGAAACACTCGGATGATTTTTTGTTCTCCTTCTTCAGTCACTTCCATAACAGTTCCGTTACATGGGGATAAAATCAATCCCTCTCCCTGTGTGATTTCAATTTTTGGGTCTCTGAAAAAATACATGCAAAATAACGCAAAAATTATCAGAACGCATCCCAGCGCAAAACAAACCACAGTTATGGGCATAAATCCCATTATTATGGAACCAATCAAAAGCGCCGCGCCTCCCGCAAGAGTGGGAAAAATAAAAGGATAACCTTCTTTAAGAATTGACATCTTGACCTGCCTCTGTATCCGCTGAGGAATGTTCCCGGCGGTAATTTTTTTCGATGATTTTTAAAACGATAAATTCACCGACAAATATTAACCCCATAATACAATATGTTATGCCGCCGTTGTAGATACCCCAAACAAGTTCCGAACTGAAATATACCGTAATTACCGCAATAATGGCGTCAACAAAGAAAAACACGCACCATACAACGCTTGCCTTGAAACAGAAACCGTCAAATATTTCTTTTGGAATTTTTGTTTTTATTGATTTGTCAAAAATATCGACAAAATAGTACGCTAGCGGCGGAGGAAAGATAAATGAAGTAATCATTATAGTTAAATACGCGATAGAAGCCAGCGCCGGATACAGCTTAATAATAATTGAATCGTCCAGGCACAGACTGATCACTCCAATAACGCAAAGAATTAACGGACTGACAAAAAGAGCCACAGTATGTTTTCCCTTGTAATGCCTGCTGTTGACGATGGTGTAGGCGATGGCGAATATGATTATACCGATTGAAAGGTAGCGAATCGGTAATTTAAAAACGACCAGAGCGCAAAAAACCAAAACAGGATACATAATCGCTATTAAGCCGAATAGGTATTTTGCCCCATGTTTAAACTTTAAATTTTTCATTTATTCTAATATGATGTTATAGCAAAATATATTAAGTTTTGCAATTAGGGCAAGTCATAATTTTGTATTTATTGCCCTATTAATCATGTATTGAACATCAGAGTTCGCGTTTTGCGCTGTTATTCTGGTGTCTGGATTTCTGTTTGGAAATACGCGAAAAATTTCATCCGCAAACGCCTGTCCGATATTTTCGATGTTTTTAAAATCCAGAATAACTTCCTTAAACAATTCAAGACCGCTTAAAATTCGCCTTGCCTGTGAACGCGATACTAAATCATCGGTGTTTGTTAAAATTACAGGGACGATGGTTCTGTCAAAATCACCCGGTACTTCCGTTGAAAATTTATCAAAAATATCCTTTAGAACCGTAATACTGTTGTTTGCAAGACGCATATACACAAAAGTGGAAAATTTTGCCCTGCCTGTTTTTATATTGATTTCCTTCTGTTGGTTTACCGCATAAGTTATTCCTTTGGAAATAATTATAAAGTCGTCAAAAGCTTTCGAAGTAAAGAAAATACCCTGCCCGGAGTGCCGGGATTTATCGGTTGTACGTTTGCCTTTTGCCAACTCAATTAACGCGTCCTTTTCATCGGTAAGTTTTAATTTTTGCTTGATATTATAGAAAATACCAATTCCGTCATCGGAGACAGACAGGCTGGTAAACGCCTTATTTTGGTTAATTACCAAATTTATATTTTTTCCTTTGGAATGTTCTATGGCATTATTGAATATCTCTAAAAATCCATAAGTCCAAATATCCTTGATATTTTGAGGAACGCCTGCAAAATGTTTTTTTATATCGTTTTCCCAGGCGGAGTCTTCGGATAAGGTTCTGTTAATTTTATAGGTATATTTATCCTGTTTTGACCGAATAACATATTGTCCTGATTTTCTGGCTAATTCCTTATCCGATAACAACTTATTAATATGTTTATATACCGCCGGCAGTGAAATGCCGAACTGTTCAGATGTAAGAACGGCAATGTTTCTGTTTTTAGTTATGTTTGTCAGTATAAAGTCGCGAATTTCTTCGCCCCGTTTACGGATTCCCGGCATTGTTTTTCCTTAATTACCTATAAACCTTATCGATATCCCATGTAAACCTTATCAATATTACATGTAAACCTTATCAATATCTATTATAAACCTTATTATCGGGAAAAATCAACCTTATTCGAGAGATTTTCTTGCTCAGATCACGATAGAAAAAAATCTCCCAATATGGCAAAATATAGCCAAATATAAAATAGGAGAGACGCGTGTATAAACAAGTTGACTCAAAAGTAAATTTTCCCAAACTGGAGGAAGAAGTTCTTAAATTCTGGGAACAAAACCATATCTTTGAAAAATCAGTATCCAATAGGGAAGGGCGGGGCGAATTTGTCTTTTTTGACGGTCCCCCCTTTGCCACCGGCCTTCCGCACTTCGGGCATTTTGTCCCAAGCACAATAAAGGACATTATTCCCCGCTATCAGGCGATGAAAGGCAAAAAAGTCGAACGCCGCTTCGGCTGGGACTGCCACGGTCTTCCCGTCGAAAACCTGATTGAAAAAGAACTCGGTCTTAACTCAAAAACCGCAATCGAAGACTACGGCATCGCCAAATTTAACGAAGCCTGCCGCGCCGCCGTCCTGCGTTATGTGAAAGAATGGCGCGCCACAATCACCCGCCTCGGACGCTGGGTGGACTTTGACCACGACTACAAAACCATGGAACCCTATTACATGGAAACAATCTGGTGGGTTATGAAAACCCTCTGGGATAAAGGCTACCTCTACGAAGGCCACTACATACTTCCGTACTGCCCCCGTTGCGCCACGGTTCTTTCTAATCACGAACTTAACCTTGGCGGCTACAAAGACGTACACGATCCTGCAATCACCGTGCGGTTCAAAGTTTTAGGGAATGGGGAGTGGGGAGTAGGGAGTAGGGGAGAGATATCAATACCTCTTAACACCTACTTTCTCGCGTGGACGACCACACCTTGGACACTGCCTTCTAACCTAGCCCTCACCCTAGGTGCGGACATAGACTATGTATTAATCGAAGACCTCCCCACTTCTCACTCCTCACTTCTCACTTCCAATGATCACTACATATTAGCGGAGGCTCGCTTATCAGCGTATTACAAAAATGATACCCAATACAAAATCATCTGGCGTAAAAAAGGCGCGGAACTTGCAGGGCTTCAATATGAACCGCTGTTTCCCTACTTCAAAGACGCGCCTAATTCTTTCCGCACCTTCCTCGGCGACTTTGTCACCACAGAAGACGGCACGGGCATAGTGCATACCGCTCCCGGATTCGGCGAAGACGACGCCCGCGTACTCAAGGGGACTGGCATACCAGTCATCTGCCCGGTAGACGATGAATGTCGCTTCACGCAGGAAGTAAGCGACTTTGCGGGCGTTTTTGTAAAAGACGCGGACAAGGTTATCATCGAAAAATTAAAAAGCGAAGGCAAATTAATAAAGCGCGAGCAGATACTTCACGCTTATCCTCACTGCTGGCGGTGTTCAAGTCCTCTCATTTACCGCGCCGTCGGCTCGTGGTTTGTCAGCGTGGAAAAAATAAAAAAAGATATGCTAGACGCGAACAGCCAAATCTACTGGGTACCCGAACACATCAAGGAAGGCAGATTCGGCAAATGGCTGGAAGGCGCAAGAGACTGGGCAATTAGCCGAAGCCGCTATTGGGGAAACCCGCTTCCAATCTGGCGATGCCCCGACTGTGGAAAAACAATCTGCGTCGGCAGCCGCGCCGAGTTAAAAGAACTCTCGGGCGTATACCCCGAAGACCTTCACAAACATTTTGTTGATGAAATAAAAATCCCCTGCTCCTGCGGCGCGAAAATGACTCGCGTTCCTGAAGTACTCGACTGCTGGTTTGAATCCGGCGCGATGCCCTACGCGCAAAATCATTATCCCTTTGAAAACAAAGAATTTTTTGACAGCCATTTCCCCTCTGACTTTATCAGTGAGGGGCTGGATCAAACGCGCGGCTGGTTTTACACGCTCACCGTCCTTGCTGCGGCTCTCCTTAAAAAGCCGGCTTTTAAAAACTGTATAGTCAGCGGCCTTGTCCTTGCGAGCGACGGCAAGAAAATGAGCAAGAGCCTGCGCAACTACACAGACCCAACCGAAGTGATAAACTCATTCGGCGCGGACGCTCTTCGCCTCTTTTTGGTACATTCTGCGGTTGTAAAAGCCGAAGACCTCCGCTACAGCGATGAGGGCGTACGCGAAATAATGAAAAGCATCATCATCCCCCTGTGGAACGCGTACAGTTTTTTTGTCACTTACGCCAACATCGACAAAATCACCGCGACAGGCGCGCCTGAAAAGCCCGCCAATCCCTTGGATCAATGGATACTTTCAGAAGCGCAAACCCTTGTAGAAAAAACAACCGCAGCGCTTGACGCGTACGACCTAAGCCGCGCCATAGACCACATCCTGCGCTTCATAGACCTTTTGAACAACTGGTACATCCGCCGTTCCCGCCGCCGTTTCTGGCGCAGTGAAAACGACAGCGACAAAATCGAAGCCTACGGCGC
>Ga0268262_10003580_pt1 | contig 16705 bp, 18 predicted proteins | sample TergutNc150P3_FD_190354 | JGI IMG/M metagenome (GOLD analysis project Ga0268262, IMG submission 190354) | Nasutitermes corniger P3 segment gut microbial community from laboratory colony in Florida, USA - Nc150 P3 (SPAdes) (version 2) | ecosystem: Host-associated > Arthropoda: Insects >... | reverse complement strand
CCATGGCGGAGCCCTGCACAAAAACGGGCGCATGGCCGCAGATGCCGCCGTTTGGCCTTCGGCGCGGGCCGAGAAACATATCCCTGTGCGCGGGCGGCAAAACCCTCTTGGGTTTTGCAAGAGGCTCAGTTGTTTGCCTTGGCTGCCTTTTGCCGTCGTCGCTCGCAGGTTCTCGGTATCCTGCGCTGCGCTTGGATACGCGAGACATCCTCCGTTGGTCTCTGGAGGCACGTTGACCGGCAATGCTGCCATGTGCGTTTTTCCCTTGTTTGACGCCATTTTCGCGCCGCCCTTCTTTAAGCCGCCCAAGTGCTAGGCATCCAGGGCTGCACCGCAGCCCAGTACGCTCATTGCGCTAGGGCGTCTTCCCCCAGGACCCTCGCGTCTTTCGTACGGCATCTTCTATGAGATGGGTAGATGTTTGGGAGATAGCTTCGTTCAGCGGTGACTTATACCAACATGCAATCAAACGATTGCATGTTGGTATAAGGCGGCGGGAACCGATGCCCGCAGAATGAAGCTGAAATTTGCAAACAGCCGAAAAGCCAGGGGAATCCGACATTTCCGCAAAGCCCAACAGGGCTGCCTTGGTATCCGATGCCAATCGGATACCAAAATATTTTTGAAATAACTGGGTTTCCCAGTTTTTCAAAAACTTTGGCGTATAGCGTTCAACGTCAGTTGAACGCAAATTGGTATTAGCTGTATTCAAGTTTGGCCGTCGCCAACATGAGTTGTATGATATAGTTATCTGAGTTTGGGGAAAAGCCTCTACACCACCTTGGGCTAACTTCAATCATTTCTGGCTAGACACTACAATACACCAACAAGGGGCAAAGCGGCATGATTTTTATTACCAGCAGATTTTTCGGATGGCGGCAACACAGTGTTTAAGACTTCGCACACTGTGAAAACATTGGCCGCGCCGGAAGATGTCTGGGCCTTGGTCAAGGATGCATCAAAGTGGAAGACTTGGCTTTTGGGCGTTCAGAAAATTCAGGTGCATGGGCAATTTATTAGCGGCGCGACAGGCCTCTTGTACCTTGGTGACGGGACGGTCCACGAGATTCTGGTCCAAAAGATCGAGGTGGGCCACTTGGAAATGATAGTCAAACTGCGGTATGGCGTCAAATTGTTGCTCACCATTAATATTCCCATGCTTCAATCGTGGAGCCAAATCAAGATGGAAGGCCAATTCCTTGGTGTGATGTCTATTCTGCATTATGGTGGGTGGGTTAAAAACCTTAGAACAGGGCTTGCCCCCACTGTGCGCCTCTTGGGGGAACTCAGCCAAGGAATGCGGCGCTGATTTAGGCTATAAGCCCATTGATCAGTGCTTGCACGGCTTGGGCAAAATCAGAGTGGCTTGGAAGTAGGCTTGCCACTAGAAAGCCATTTTTTGGAATGTCATAGAAGTGGCCTGGGTGTATCAGCACGCGATGATCAGTCAAAAGCCTTTCAACGCAGATTTCGTCGTCTTCTGTATCCGGCCGCTGGATTAGGGTACTCCACCCCCCATGGACCGGAAGGCGCCTCAAGTGCTGGTGTCCCAATAGGAGTTTGTCAAGAATCTCTAAATTTTTCTTTATTCGCTCTATTGCCTGGTGCTGCAATTCGGGTGCGATGGCGATCAACTGCGGGGCTGCAAGCGCGGTTGGGGCGGACACGGAGAGGTACTGGTCGGCCAGAAAAGCCAGAGGCTCCGAGAATTCAATCGCAGGCCCAAGCATAGCAATCCACCCCAGCTTGAGTTGCGGCAAAAGGGCAGCTTTGCTAAGGCCGGAGAGCAGAAACACGGGGCAACTGTCAATTGGTTCGCGCAATATGCTGCCTATGGTGTCCCGTTGAGGCTCTATTGGGTAGCAGGCGAACACTTCGTCCACGATAATCGGCAGTTTCTTCTTTGTGGCCACATCGTGCAGGCCCTTCCATTCTGCCTTGGTCAGAAACTGGCCCGTTGGGTTGTTCGGATTCACTACGACGATTGCCTTGGTTTTGGGGTCGCAGGCATCTTCTATCCATTGGACGTCCATGTTCCACCCATCGTGCCAGATGGAGGGCACCGGCCTCGCTTCGACTCCTTCAAGACGGGCTAGCCATTCAAACAATGGGTAGCTGGGAGAAGGCACTAGGACATTGTCGCCTGGGTCCGCCAATAGCTTGAACAGCAAGCTGTAAGCTTCGGACGTTGACGCCGTCAATTGGATTTGGTCTGGGTCTAGACAGCCGTGCATTTTTGAAATAGCAGCCCTTGCGCTAATCAGCCCTTTTGGGTCAGGGCTGTAATTGAAAACCTCTTTGGTGCCGATGGCCGAAATAATTGCATCCTCTGGATAGGAAAAGCCGCAGTGGGAAGGATTCGACAGTGTGAGGTCGAAAATTGGCTGCGCCTCCTTTTTTAGCGCATAAAGGCGGTCGGCCAGCGAATTTGTCGAGAAAATGTGAGGCAGGCGCTTAGAAAGGTACATTTTGGTGGGATAATAGAAAAGTTGGGTTTGTTTTTGTGGGGCAGAGATGGGCAGAACAGCAAAAGTCGCGGTATTGCTAGCGGGATGCGGACATCTCGATGGAGCCGAGGTGAGGGAGGCGGTTTTGACGCTGCTCGCCTTAGATCAGCATGGGGCAGATTTCCAGTGTATAGCTCCCAATGCGGATCAGCATCATGTAATTAATCACGCTACGGGAAAGCCAATCGAGCAGTCCCGTAACATTTTGGAAGAGGCCAGCAGAATTTCTAGGGTCGGGCAATGTTTGGATCTAGCCAAAGCGAAGTCAGACGAATTTGACGCGCTATTGCTCCCTGGCGGGTTCGGAGTGGCAAAAAATCACTGCACTTTTGCTTTTGATGGGCCTAACGCCTCTGTGAGAAAAGACGTCGCGGATTTCGTTATGGGCTTTTTCCAAGCAAAAAAACCAGTGGGAGCGATCTGCATCAGCCCGGCTTTGGTGGCACTGATACTCAACGCGTCCGGGATGAAGGGCAAGCTCACTCTGGGTTCGGGGCAGGGTACAAGGCCCGCCATGGAGGCCCTCAAACAGCAACACATTGATGTGGAAAGCGCTAGAGACGTAGTTGTTGACGATGAACTGAAACTGGTGACCACTGCTGCGTACATGTTTGACGATGCACGCTTGGCAGATGTGTTCGTTGGGATTGAGCGTTGCGTTTCGGCAGTGCTGAAACTGGCATGATGGCAACTAGCAAATGCCTTTTCTGGTTCATGAATGTGGCAAGTAGCTGGAGGTCTCACAATGGAAGCCGCACCAAAGAGAAAATTTTCGAGAGTCGAATTCAAAATTGTCGCAACTGTTAAGCACGGCCAAAGGCAGTTCGTGGGTGCGGTTAGCAATTTAAGCCTGAGTGGCATTTTTTTGGTCACCGACCAGTGTCTTCCCGTCGGCGAAGTTGCAGCCATTTTAATCGCCCTAGACGACCAGCCGGAAAACAGCGTGGAGATGACCGGAAAGGTTGCAAGGGTGACAGAGGAAGGCATCGCCTTCAACTTTGACAAAATTGATTACGATTCGTTCATTCACCTAAAAAATATAGTCGCCCTAAATTCTGGGGACGAAAGCAAGATACAAGACGAGATGGTTGATCGCGTACTCGTATAGTTCAGCGGACTGATTCCAATAGTTCTACTAAAGCCTCAGCCATGGTCTGGCCAGCTTTCGGCGGGTTTTCGACTATTCTGCCAACCACGTTGACTTTGCCCTTGGGTGCGGCCGCAAATAGCCACACAGTCGGCACTTTTTTGATTTTTTGCCGTTTGACTTTGGGGGGCCACCAGCCCTTTTCTGCTTTCTTGTTTTTGCCAGTCCCCACCCAGTAGATTGAGATGTATGGATTGCCGGCCTCCGCAAGTTTTATAATTTCGGGGACCCAGCGGCGGCTGTCTTCGCACCAACTTCCGAATGCGACCATCAGCAAGCAAGGTTTGTTGATACGTTGCCATCTTTCTGACAATTCGGGCGGGATCTGTGTCTCGTCATACACTTTCTGAAATCCTGGGCGATGCTCTAAAATGGCTTTTGCCGTTGTCGGGCCTATCAACACCGGAAGATCGTCGCCTCCAAAAAGCGGGGCTTTTCCGCTAGTGCTACCAGAATGTGCTATGACCCGGCTTAGATGCCATGTTGGCTCGGCCAAGCGCGTTTCGATGGGGCAGCCGTTGGCAAAAGTTGCGATTATCAGTGCAGACAGCATGGCTATCGTCCTCCCGCGATTAATGAATCTGGTATCATTACACGATAGCAAGAGATGGGGCCATCTGTGTCAGAAACATTCGAGCAGCCGCTGGGCCGGCATTTTTCCCGATTGCAGAAGCGGTTGAGAAAAAAGATGGGGACCGCTGTTGCCGAATATGGGTTGATAGATGACGGGGACAATATCCTTGTCGCCCTTTCGGGGGGCAAAGACAGTTGGACGATGCTGGACTTATTGCTGAATTTGAGCCGCCACGCTCCGGTGCGCTTCTCTATTTGCGCTGCAACCGTTGACGGCGGGTTCCCGTTGTTCAATCTAGAGCCGATTAAAGAAAAATGTGCAGAGTTAGGCATCCCGCACACGGTTTTGAAAGCGCCAATAAAGCAGGTGATTGAAGTTGAACCTAAATATAGCCCTTGTGCCATGTGTTCGCGGCTGCGGCGCGGCGTCTTTTACTCCCACATGAGGTCTGCGGGGATAGGGAAACTTGCCCTTGGCCACAATTTGGACGACCTACTTGAAACTCTGTTGATGAACATGTTTTATGAAGGCCGATTGAGCACAATGCCGCTGAAGCTGTTCAGCAACGATGGGTCAGCGGTGGTTGTCCGACCGTTGGGGCTGTGCGACGAAAAAGAAATTGAAGAGTATGCAAAGCTGTGTGGCTATCCAATAGTGTCCAGCGGCTGTCCGCTGGGTCTCTGTTCTTCGCCCGCGTCCAAAAGAGTTCAAACCAAAAAACTATTGAGGGGCCTCAGCGAGGAAGCTCCAGACTTGAGAAGGTGCATGCTGAGGGCCATGATGAATGTGAAGACTAGCCACTTGCTGGACAAGAATTTGCTGAAATTGCCCAAGGAATGGGCAAAGTAGGTTGACATTTGAATGTTGTTGAGGCAAATTGAAGAAATCATTTAGGGAGTATTATGAGGACTGTTCTGCTTTCGTCTATTCTTTTCGTTAATGTCGCCCTTTGCGCTCAAGTGGCGGAAAAGCCCGCGCCGGCCCAGGAATTGGTTACTAAAGTCGTGAAAGAAGCCGCCGGTGCAAACAAGAAAACCATAGTCGCGTTCCATGCGTCGTGGTGTGGGTGGTGCAAGAGATTGGAGTCTTACCTAGAAATGCCAGACATCAAGCCAATAATAGACAAGTGCTTTTCTGTGCTATGGCTCACGGTTCTCGAAAAGGAAAGCAACAAGGCACTGGAGAATCCAGGCGCCGATGTTTTTTTGAATAAATGGACAAATGGCTTGAGCACTGGGATACCGTTCTATGTCGTATTGGATTCCAGCGAGGAAGTCTTGGCGTCTTCGATCCAGCCGCTAAAGCCAGGGGGCAAGCCAGTGAACATGGGCTTCCCCGGAAATGATGAAGAGCGAAAGGCATTTATTTCTTTTTTGAAAATTGGAACCCCTGACATCACCGCGCCTGAAGAGGCCACGTTGCTAAAGGGGCTTGAATCAATAATGGCTAAATAGCCCATAGAGGTGCCTAGCTATTCTTGTCCGTACAGCCTTGCCAATTTTGCATTCATTGATTTCCTGTCGCTATTTCTTTGGCCACGCCTGTGGCAGGGTGGGCTATGATGAGTGAATGGCCCGTTTTGCTCAGTTTGATGCGGTTTTACCCAAAAAGGCTGGCATCTGCATTTGTTGGCGGGGCGGCGTCCATGCGCCTTCCGAGTTTTATAAGATTGCCGCTGCTTAGGTGGTTCGCCAGTCACTATGGCATTGATTTGGATGAGGCCGAAAAGCCCCTCGAAGGTTTTGGAAGCCTGCAAGAGTTCTTCACGCGCAGGCTGAAACCAGGAGCTCGCCCCCAAGATGAAATGTCGCTTGGCGCAATAAATTGCCCCGTTGATGGGAGAATCGTCGCCTACGGGCGCATAAAGGAAGGGACGCTGATACAGGCCAAGGGATTGTCTTACAGTTTGAAGGAGCTGCTGATATTCATGCCTTTGCCCGAGCGCTTCGAGGGTGGGCATTATCTCACTATTTACCTGAGTCCCAAAGACTATCACAGAATCCATGTCCCCATCATAGGCGCGGTGCAAGCGGCTGGCGGGGCGACTGGCAAGCTATGGCCAGTAAACGATGAAAGCGTCAAACACATTCCCAAGCTGTACGAACGCAACCGCCGCGCTGCGTGGATGGCGGAAGGGAAGGGCCACGACGAAGGGCTTTGGGTCGCCTGTGTGCTCGTGGGCGCCACTCACGTTGGAAGCTGCGTTGTTGACGGACGTTGGCTCGATGGCCGCCGCCTGCCAAATAATGGGGTTCTGGAAATACCGGATATCCCATGTACCCCAGGAGACGATTTGGGGCTGTTTCAATTTGGCTCCACCGTAATCCTTCTTGTGGGAGGGTCAAGGGCAGATGCTTGGGTGCCAGAGAAAAATGAAGGCCAGGTCAAAGTGGGCCAGCGCCTTGGCAGGTGCAGATGACGGAGGGCATTTTTTCCCAAGGCCCGCTTTGGAGCGAGGGCGGGAACTTGATAGGGGCGCTTGAGGCACTTTTGCTGGCCACCAGCGAAGTGCTCACGCTGGATAGATTGAAAGAGTTGACTGGCCTTGGCGAAGGTGCGCTGTTGCAAGGGTTGGAGGCCCTCCAAGAACGCTGCCGCCCTCCCAGGGGGATACGCCTGTTGGAAGCGGGCGGGGGCTGGCGCATGGCGATTGCCGCTGAATATACCGACTTGGCGGCGAAGCTGGTGACCACGGTGCGAAGCGGGCGCCTGACCCCGGCCCAGCGCGACGTGTTGTCACTGATTGCGTACCGGCAGCCCATCACCGTACCTGAAATCAATGAATTCCGCGGCGTTGCGTCTTCTTTCAGCCAAGTCAAGAGCCTGTTGGAACGGGAGTTGATAATGCCGGTCGGCCGCAGGCACGTCGTAGGCCGGCCGATGATGTACGCGACGACGACCAATTTTTTGCTGCGGTTTGGCTTCAGGGATATCCAAGACTTGCCCAAACTGGCAGATTTTGGGGAAGGCATCTTGGAGGAGCGGGCGCTATCAATGCTTGGCGAATCAATTCCGGCTGGTGGATTGTTCCATGCGCCTCAGTCAAATGACAATGGACAATGAACAATACACTTTAAGGGCTGGGCATGGATCGAGGGACATTTTTGGGTATCTTGCTGGGGATAGGTTTTTTAGCCTACGCCATTTTTGAAGGAGGGACGCCAAGGTCTTTCCTGCACGTCAAAAGCCTCATTGTGGTGTTTGGGGGCATCACTGCGGCCACTTTCATACGCTTTCCCTTTGCAACCGTCATCTCTGCTTTTTCTGTAGCGTCGAGGGCCTTTTTTAGCCGCCAACAGAACCAGCAAAACCTAGTGAGGCAGTTGGTGTCGCTGAGCCAAAGAGCTAGGCGCGAAGGATTTTTGGCCTTGGAAAAACACTTGCCCGAAGACAAATTTGTGGCAATGGGCATCCGCATGATAGCGGACGGCATCGAACAAAATAGGATAAGAAACTTGCTAAACGCTGAAATCAGGGCAACCCAAAGCCGCCACAGCGTGGGCCAAGAAACATTCAAGTTCATAGCCGTTGCCGCCCCGTCGTTTGGCATGGTGGGTACACTGATCGGCATGGTTCAATTGTTTGCTACCATTGACGACCCCAAAAAAATGGCCGGCGCCATGGCCCTCTCTCTGCTGTCAACGCTATGGGGCGCAGTCGTCGCGTATCTTTTCGCAATGCCGATTGCGGGCAAGCTTGAACTCAGGAGCAAGGAGGAAGCGCAAAATAAGGCACTGGCTCTAGAAGGGATAATAGGCATCAAATCGGAGATGCACCCAGGACACTTAGAAGAACATTTAAACGCATTCTTGGCCCCTGGCAAAAAGGTGAGTCGGCAACCGGTGGTGGGCGCATGAGGAGCGGATGATGAGAAGCCAGTTTGGACTGGAGAGAAAAAGTGAAGGGCATGACAATCTGTGGCTCATCACCTTTGCAGACCTCATGGTCCAGTTGATGGCTTTTTTTGCCATCGTATATTCTTATTCTCAATTCAGCATAGCCGATTCAGGCTCCCTCTTCCAAGCGCTCAGGGAAGAGCTGGGGATCAAGGGCAGTGTTCCGCAGGGGGAAGGCATATTGCCTGGAACCCAAGGCCTTCCGCCCGACAGTGTGTCGGATCTAGAGAAATTCATCGCCGAAATGAGAAATCAAGATGGGCCGGATGAAGGAGTGAGGCTGCGCGTGGTGACTCTTCGCGGGAGCATCCTGTTTGATGAGGGCAGTTCGTTAGTCAAACCGGAATTTGATCTGTGGCTTAAAAGAATAATGTCGTTGAGCAGGGAATACCCTGGATTCATCTTAGTTCTCGAGGGACACTCCGCTCCTGATGAGAGAAGCAGCAATGGCGGCGACTCTTGGGCGTTGAGCGGCGAACGCTCCAACGCGGTAGCCAGAAAACTTGTTTCGCTTGGCATGGAGCCTGTGTTCGTCATTCCTGAGTCGCGCGGCGACACTCTTTTTGAAGGGGACTCTTCGACGAATGAGGGCCGGTCGCTGGCCCGCCAGGTCAGGTTCCGCTTCCAGCGAGCCGAGAGCAGATAGCCCGTGCCAAGTTTCATTCGGCTGTACCTATGCAGCGAAACGTCTATCCCAAAAATGCTTTGAGAATTTTCGAGTACCTTGGGTGGCGAATTTTCCTTAGGGCCTTGGACTCAATTTGCCTGATGCGCTCCCTGGTAACAGCAAACTCGCTCCCAACCTCTTCCAAAGTGTGTTCGCAAGATTCATCGCCGACGCCGAATCTCATCCGAAGCACTTTTTCTTCGCGCTCCGAGAGGGTTTTGAGTACGTTGTCAACCGTTTCCCTTAGGCGCTGACGCTCCACTTGCTCTATCGGGGAAATGATCATCTTGTCTTCGATGAAATCTCCCAAGTGGCTGTCTTCCTCTTCGCCTATTGGGGTTTCAAGGCTGATAGGTTCTTGGGCTATTTTCATGACCTTTCGCACTTTGGCGACTGGCATGTCCATGGCTTTGGCGATCTCTTCGCTAGTTGGTTCCCTGCCAAGCCTCTGGACCTGCTCTCTTTGGGTGCGGATCAGCTTGTTGATGGTTTCGATCATGTGCACGGGGATTCGGATCGTGCGCGCTTGGTCGGCAATGGCCCTTGTAATCGCTTGTCGTATCCACCATGTCGCGTATGTGCTGAACTTGAAGCCCCTAGAATATTCAAATTTGTCCACCGCCTTCATAAGGCCGATGTTGCCTTCTTGTATTAGGTCAAGAAACTGTAGCCCTCTGTTTGTGTACCTTTTGGCGATGGAAACAACTAGGCGCAAGTTGGCTTCTATCAGTTCAGCCTTTGCCGCTCGGCTCGCGCTCTCCGCCTGCTTTAGCCTTTGGTAGTCGGCATGAAAAGTCTCGCTGTCGGTTTCGTAGCGGTCAAAAAAGCGATTTAGCTCATCCGTGATTGCGTTGATCTCTTTTTTATATTTTTCCTTTTTTGAAGCAAATACAGGGTTTTCTGTCCGGTCATTGAGTTCCCTGAGCCGGCGCTCGCCCTCTCTGACCTTTTCGTGATGCTTCGTAATTTTGTCAATCAAGCGCGTTATGGCAAGGCTGTTCAGGCCAAGGCGGCGTATCTGGCGGCTGATCCTGGCTCTGTGGAAGAGCATCTCTCTGTCCGCTTTTTTCTTTTTTCCTTTTGTTAAAATTTTAATTGCCGATCTTCCTTTAATCAAGTCCTGGAGGGCCTTGTCGTGTGTCAGCAGTTTTTCGAATTGATGGTGGACATGCTGTGTCGCCGAAGTGGTGCTTGCGTCCTCGTCGTCGTCCACTTCGTCAGACAATCCCACCACCTCGCGTATTTTCCCCGGGTTCTCCTTGAGCATTTTCCCGATGTCTATGAGGATGCTGGAGGCTAGGCGGCTGCGCGATAGGGACCTCATCACGCCCCTGATGCCCATTTCGATCCGCTTGGCAATTTCCACTTCATCCTCTCGCTTCAAGAGAGGGACTGTACCCATTTCTTTCAGGTACATTCGGACAGGGTCATTGAATTTGTCGCCCTCGGCCACGTCTAGGTCTATGTCCAGCCCTTTTTCCTTATCTATCCTGCCGAGCAAATCATAGGCAGAAGGCATCTCGGCCATTGCGGCCCTGCCTGCTTCAAGGGCTTCGTCTTTTGTCAGCCCCACGCCAATCCCTAGCTTCAGGAACATGGACTCCACTCGCTCCACGTCTTCAAGGATGGTGCTGGAGTCAGGCAAAAATTCACTGAGCTCGTTCAACAGGACGTAGCCGCGTTTCCTGCCTTTTATGATCAGCGCTTTAGTGAGAGGGAAGTAATAGTCTAACGGGACGCTAAAAATCATCAAAACCTCAGGACATTCCAGTATAGTGCATTCAGAGAAAAAAGCAATGAAAAATTTTACAAGGACTGTTTATGCGTCTCTTACGCATAAGTTGGGTGGCGGCAGACTGGTGAAGCGTCATTGCCTCGGACCTAAGATTGACCGCTGCAATTGCTGCCCCCTCTGCATCAGTTGGGCGTAGCGGTCTTCGAGTCGGCTCTTTGAGTTGGGGTCGGAAATAGCATCAATGCTCTTCATGCTTCGCCCAATGAGGTTCATTTCTTTAACGATGTATGCCTTTTCTATGTTTTTTAAGGCGTTTTCCATAGCCGGGCCTGAAGTGCCCCCAAAGCTTGCCCAAGCGGCTTCCATTTTTCTCTTTGCCAGCAGCACTTCATCCGGCAGCGCGGAATCGTTGCCGCCGCACTCCAATATAGCTTGGAGCATCGCCGCCCCATTCAGATAGTCCCACCAGTCAATCGGCACAGAGAGTATTTCTTCCTTGGCGTCTGGATAGCCGGCAAAAGCAATCAGGGGTTTTAGCAAATCGTCTATTGCGATGTCGCCGCCTGAGTCTGGCTCGATTTCGTTTTCCACTTTTGCGTTCATGGCTTTTTGGTTTTTGATCGCCCTGTCAATTTCATGTTTAGGGATGCCGAGCTCCGCCGCTACGCTCTGTAGCAGCGTCCAATTTTCCTTTGCTCTGGCGGAAGGCATGTATGAATAGTAGGCGACAAAGGATTCAAACACTTCCATTTTTTCGGTGATTTTTTTCAAGTCGCGGCCTTGGCGGGTGCGATCCAGCAGATAGCCCACCCAGTCCGGCGCCCGCCTTATGGTGTCTCGAAATGCTTCGGCCCCCATCCGTATGCAGCATGTGTCGGGGTCTTCATTTTGGGGAAGGATCAATATTCGCGCATCTAAGCCCATTTGTAGGGTGAGTTTGAGTGCTCTCTCGGTCGCCCTTTGGCCGGCCTCGTCCCCATCAAAGCAGAGTACAATTTTTTTTGTGTATTTTGCCACTGACTTTAGCTGACCTTCTGTCAGCGCGGTACCCAATGGAGCGATAGCTTGATTGATGCCCGCTTGGTGGAGCTGCAACACGTCGAAATAGCCTTCTACGAGCAGTGCACCGTCCCTCAAGTGGGCCTTGGCTCGGTGGAAACCGAATAGTATCTCGCTCTTTTTAAAAAGAAGGGTTTCGCGCGTGTGTAAATATTTCCTTCCAGCGTGGCCTGATGGAACGATCTCCCTTCCGCCGAATGCCACTATCCGCCCCGCGTTGTCGTGTATCGGGATCGTCAGGCGGTTGTGCATAAAATCTCTCAGGTTTCCTCGGTCATTCCTTACCGCCATACCCGTCTGTTCTATAAGTTCTGAGCTAAAGCCATTCTTCCGCAGCAAGTTCACTATGTTTTCCCAGCCATCAGGGGCGTACCCAAACCCTGCCTCTCTGGCAAAGGCATCTTCAATGCCCCGCTGCCGCAAGTAGTTTCTCGCGCCCTCGTTTTCTTCTAGCCTTCGCTGGAAAAACGATTGGGTGATTTCCAGAGCAGAGCGGAGTTTCGATGCCAGATCGTCTTTTGCTGGATCGTGGCTGCCCTTGAATTTTGGAAGCTCGATTCCGGCTGACCGGGCCAGTTGCTCCTTGGCCTCGACGAAGGTCAATCCATCGCGTTCCATCAGCCACGAAAACGCGTCTCCTGTTTTGTTGCACCCGAAGCAATGGTAAAACCCTTTTTCGGGTATAACATGGAAACTGGCCGTTTTTTCAGAGTGGAAAGGACACAGGCCGATCCAGGCGCTTCCTTGTTTTCGCAGTTTGACTGTCTGCCCGATGAGTTCCACAAGGTTTGTCGCATCCTTTATTCGCTGGACGAGTTCTTTTTCTGGCATCATCAGTCGTCCAATTCAAATAATTTTTCCTGCTTGGCTTTGCCGTCCCAGATGGGAGGGAATGCCTCTGCTGGGTCCCAAGGAATGTCGGGGTGGAAGGGGCCGGGGGGCGGCATGCTTGGCGGGAGCCATCTGATTGCTGGCAAGGCTTCCAGCCCGCGCAGAAAATTGCCCGCGCTTTCTACAGATGGGACCGATGGCACACGGAGCGACGCCACTGGGGGATCGGACAACAGCGCGGCCAACGCGGCGGGAAGAAATGCTCTGGCCTCCAGAGGGCTTTTTTCCCTTGTGTCGGCGGCTATGCCTGGTGTAAAGCTTGCCGCCGCTGTATGCAGGTTCAAAGTGCTGCGCCAGGGGTGTCCGAATTTCATCGCCTGGCCCGCGAGGGTGCCAGCGATCAGAGCGTCGCTGTTGACACCAATTTGGATGCTACATTTTAGTTTTTGGCCAAGCGAATTTTTCAGTTCAGTGATCTTTTCTGCCATCGTGTCCCAAGAACCGCCTGAAATCTGGTATTCCCAGCCGCCAGTCAAAGTTATGCGCCAAGAAGTTTGGCGCCTTTGGAATGGAATTGATTGCGGCCACGCGCCAGCATTTGCGCGGAGGCTCATCGCCTTCTCAATGCGGGCTTGGACATCCTCCATGGCTAGCACAAGCGCGTCAATTTCCAAATTGGATATCGCGGGCGCAGGTACCGCGACTTCTCCCCAAGTCATGCAGCCAACGCATTCTTGCTCCTCATCAGGCGGCACGTATCCGAACCCTGGGAGCGACCATCCAGGGCGGAGCTTGGGGATCCATCCCACTAGGCCCTTGCACCATGACGCAGCCAAAGGTCCGCTGGGCATTTCAGACGAATGGAACCAGACGTTCAGAGGGGCCTCGATCTGCTCCGATGCCAGCGGTTTTTTTGTGTGGAGGCTAAGCCCAGGCAGGTTCGCAAGCGCATCTTCGATCACTGAAAAAAGGTTGGATTCGCCTGAGCAGCAAGGTTCCTGTGCGTCCCAGAGAATAGAGGCACCGCCGGGAGAGACGGCCATCATTTCGCCCAATTGCCTGTAAAATAGCGATGGGCTTGTTTTTAGCTGGTTGGCCCAATCCAATTTATTGAGGCTGAACCAGGCCGCCCACGGAGTATCTTCTGCTGCTTGGATAACGAAGCCACACCCTTCCGTGATCATATAGGCATCCTTGGAGGAAAAGTGACGCGGCCGACTCCCCCTGGATGGCACAAATAGTCCCAAGCGCTCCTCACGTACTTGATGGCGGCTTCCGCAGCGCTGGCGGCTTCCAAGCCTTTCAAGCGATACGACAGCCATGCGGACGTAGCGGTGCAGCCTGTTCCCCGAGGGTCTCCATCTAGGCGGCTATGTGGAGCGAGCCATTCCAACGTGGCCCCATTGGCCCACAAATCTTGCACTATTTCGCCGCTGGTGTGTCCACATCTGATCCATACGCATTGGGCTCCCATGTCCAATATTTTTTTTGCCACGGCCTCCAGCGGCCCTTCTGGCATATCGGTGATGGTTCTGGCTTCTGGAATGTTTGGCGAAACCACCCAAACATTGGATTGGAGCAGCCCAAGTGCCTTTTTGATCGTGTCCGCGCTATGCAGCTTAGCTCCGCTAGTGGGGGCCGCGATGGGATCCCATATTGCCGCTGCTGGCTTCAATTCCTGAACGCGCTTCAAGACTGTCTCCAACAGCGAGAGGTCCTGAAACATTGAAAGTTTGGCACCCCATGTTCTGGTCAGGTGAAGCCTGAGAGTTTCCAACCGCTTTATCGGGCAAAAACCAGGAGGGGCTATTTCGACGCACTCCAAGCCATTTTGGGCGGTCTCCGCCAATGGCACCGCCATTGGATATATCCCCAAGTCGGATGCCACCTGTGCGTCTCGCAGAACCCCGGCGCCCGAAGATGGGTCCAATCCGCCAAGGAAAAGAGCGACAGGGACTTCTGAAATCGCATGGGGAGTACCCATCCTTGAAGCACCTCTAAAAGCTACACTTTGCGGGATATGTCTATTATCTCTACGATTCGCAGGCCGAGGGAGTCTTCAAGCACGGTGACTTCGCCTCTCATGATGGCCTTATTTTTGACCAGCACATCCATTGGTTCGCCGGCACTTTTTTTCAGCTCAATGATAGACCCGACGTCCAAATCGAGCAAGTCCTGAATCGTCATTTTCGTTTCGCCGAGATAGATGTTCAGGAGAAACGGGGTTTCGATTAGCGGCATCAGCTCCGCTATGACATCTGTGAATTTGGTTGTTTTGTCGGCGTCAGATTTGTCGGGTCGTTTGGTGGAGGGTCTCATGGCAGGTTCGCAAAGAACAGAAAGGTGGCAGCGCGGCTGTTTGGCTTGCGCTCAGCGCTGGAATTGCCATTCGATGATCAAGACCTCCTTGATCGGCCTCAACGGGCGCGGCCCGGCATCTTTTTTTTCTTTGTCTTCTTTTTCTTTCTTCTTGTCCTTGTCGCCGGTGGAAGGCCTTGGCTTGAACAGCTCATTCAGTTGGTCTTTTATGTCTTGGGTAAAGGCCAACTGGGCTTCATTGTCGTCAATCTCTTCAGGCGTCATCTTTAGCAGTGATTCCCTGATGATGTTCTTGGTTTTTTCGCTTTCGTAGGTCGGCGTGGGGGATGCCATGGCTTTGCCGAGTTCCTCGTCAATCGCAATTACGCTGAGCGTGACTTTGAGGAAGGTACTCTTCGCTCCAGGCTGTGAGGGCATATTGATGATGGTAGTGTAGTTCGCGGCCACCTTGACGGCGCCGTCATCCTCGTCTTCCTGTTGGGAATTTGTCGCCGGAGGCGGCTGGTTCGTTGCTGGCGCGGGGGATTTTGCGACTTCGGCCTGCCAGTCGCCCTGGCCATCCGCTCCGTCGGCAGCCGCTGCCTCGCCTTCCTCCTTTTTTTTGGAGAAAAGCTTACAGCCTAAGCCAGCGCCACTTACCGGCAACATCCCCAAGACTCCAAATATCAGTATTTTTTTGATATTCATGTGTATGTCCTCCGAACTTGCAACCAATAGTTTATCAAAAAATGTGGAGAAAACCACGAAAATTCGATTCCCCCATGAAAAACACTTGGCTTTCGAGATTCGGGCAGTCAAGGTGTAGAACCCATGAGTTTTATAGCACTCTCAGTTTATGATTCTACGATGAACACGGACTATTGCCGATTGTTTACGAAAAGTCAAATAACCAGGCTAAAAATTGACACTCAATTGCAATACTGGCTTCAAAAAATAGAGTTTGTAAAAATTAAAAAAATGCCAAAAAAAACAAAAACGGCCTAGGGAACCTAGGCCGTCAAAAAGCACACCTTTAAGGAGGGTACTATTTCCTCTTTTTGTGGTGGTGATGGTGGCCACCCTTGCCGTTTACTTCATCAGCAAGCTTTTTGCCGGGCTTGAATTTCGCAACGACTTTAGCAGCGATCTTGATGGCTTTGCCATCGCGAGGGTTGCGGCCCGTGCGGGCACTGCGTGTTGCGGTGGAGAAGGTGCCGAAGCCCACCAGGGTGACCTTCTCCTTGCTTTTTAGAGCGTGGCTGATACTGGCGATAACAGTATCGAGCGCGACCGCTGCCTTGGACTTGCTGATTTCTGCCTCTTTTGCGACGGCGTTGACCAGTTCGGCCTTGTTCATGGAAACCTCCAATTGTGGGGAATTGAAATCCCCGGGTTTTGGGTTGAGGAACGGGCTGTCAGGTGACAGGCGTTCTAATTGAGTTTTCAAACAGCCTCCCTTGAGAACCGTTGTAGTTTCAAGGGAAAAACTAAACTATAGGTAGGTTAGAATCCTTGGATAAGTCTGTCAAGGACTTTTTTTCATTTTTTTTTTTGGATTCAATGATCGCGGCAATCCAAATGCCCTCGGGTGGCAAAAATCCATGTGCGGCGGGATTTGTAAATATTGGAAAATAAGAAGATGCGTATCCATGCGGCACCATGAGGGTGCTTACGCCCTCGATCCTCATGCCTTCTGAATTTCTGTTTGCTTCCCGATCCATATGTGATTCAATAATAAAATGGCGTGTTTTTTCTTCATTGGTTTGGCATACGTTGGCACCGCATTTCATGGCTGGCAGATACAAAGCAACAGACGGACGGTGCAGGGCGATCTCTGGTCTGCACTGTGCAAACTTTGGCCGGACGCACCGATGCCGCAAGGCGCGGGTAGGACTGATGCCGGCGTTCACGCGATGTCCCAGGGCGCATTGATTCAAATGCAAAAAATGTGGGAGCCGCACCGCCTCATGTCGGCCATTAACGCCCACCTT
>Ga0268262_10003579_pt1 | contig 16709 bp, 17 predicted proteins | sample TergutNc150P3_FD_190354 | JGI IMG/M metagenome (GOLD analysis project Ga0268262, IMG submission 190354) | Nasutitermes corniger P3 segment gut microbial community from laboratory colony in Florida, USA - Nc150 P3 (SPAdes) (version 2) | ecosystem: Host-associated > Arthropoda: Insects >... | reverse complement strand
TGTCGAACTCACGTTAATAACGCATTGTTCTCTGCGCCTTCGCGAGCTCTGCGTGAGATTTTGAATTGGTTTTTTCTTAAGTTTAGGATATTGGGCAATGACTGAAAGTACGCTTGGCATTATCCGCGCAATCAAGGCTATTCCCAAAGGCAAGGTTTCATCCTACCGCGACGTGGCTTTAGCTGCAGGGCTTCCCAACGGAGCGCGGCAGGTTGTAAGGGTTCTACACTCACTTTCAGAGAAATTCGATCTTCCATGGCACCGCGTTATACGTTCCAACGGCAGTATTGCGTTAAACGAGGGAGAAGGAAAGGAACTGCAAATGCAGCTCCTCCGCGCCGAAGGGGTAGAGGTTTCGCCGGATGGATTGGTTGACATGGGGCGTTTTAAGTTTAAAATCTCATAAAATATCTTGTATCAAGTCCACGGCAATTTTAACAAAAAGCAGGATTGAAACCAGAGCAAGAACAAGGCGGATTAATCTCTTGCCTGTTTTTATCGCCATTCTTGAACCCAAGAAACCGCCCGCCACAGAGCAGACCATGCATGGAACGGCAATAGGAAAGAGAATTTTGCCGCTTATTAGCCAGGTGATCATGGCGGTGAAATTGGAAGAAAAGTTTATAAGCTTGGTACTACCCACTGATTTAATCAAATCCAGATGAACCAAACCCGAAAGGGCAAGCGTCAAAAACATTCCCGTCCCAGGCCCAAAGAAGCCGTCGTAGCAGCCAAGTACAAGCCCTATAAGCGATGAAGAGATCAGCTTGAAACGCGTTGATCTTTGTACGGCAGAATCTGAGTCTCCCGAGCCGCGCTTTGTAAAGATAAATATTCCCACAAGCGGAAGGATAACCATAAGGCATATTTGCAAAGCCCTGGGAGAAAGGGAGAGCGCAAGACGAGTTCCAATAAACGAGCCGATAACGGCGGCAATGCTTCCGGGAATGGCGGCGGTAAAATCTATGCAGCCCCCTTTTAGGTAATTCGTTACCGCCATCGCGGTTCCCATTGAAGCCGGAAATTTATTGGTAGCGTAGGCGTTGTGAATCGGAATCCCGACAAATATGTAGGCCGGCAGGGAAATCAGCCCGCCGCCACCGGCAATGGCGTCGATAAAAGCCGAAAGAAAAATAACGGGGCAAAGTATTAAAAGCGTAACACTGTAAGAATAGTACATGGTTATAGTATCAGGCAGGCGTCCCCGTAACTAAAGAAACGGTAGCCCTTCTTAATTGCCTCCTTGTAATTCTCCATAACAAAATCCCTGCCCGCCAAGGCCGATACCAGCATGAGCAGAGTGGAACCGGGGGTGTGAAAATTGGTAAAAAGGCAATCCACAACTTTAAAAGTATAGCCGGGATAAATAAAAATCGAAGTACTCCCCTCCCCCCGCCTAAGCCTGCCGCAGGCTGGCAAGGATTGATTTTCTATCGAATGGTCTTCTATCCAAGCGGATTCCAGAGTCCGTACGCTGGTCGTACCCACAGCCAGAATCTTCCTTCCTTCAGCCTTTGCCTTTTCTATACGGCAGGCTGTCTCTTCACCTATGTTGTAAATCTCCTCGTGCATCTTATGCTCTTCAATGTTTTCAGTCCGTACCGGCAGAAAGGTTCCAAGCCCGACATGAAGTGTTAAGAAAACAGTTTCCATTCCCGCGCTTTTAAGTTCAGACAAAAGCTCTTCCGTAAAATGAAGCCCTGCGGTCGGCGCGGCGACCGATCCGTGTTCCTGCGCGTAAACCGTCTGATACCTTTCGGCGTCATCCTCTGAATCCTGCCGCCTGATGTAGGGTGGCAATGGAATATGGCCGTGAACATCCAGCCATGCGTCATCTATTTTATGATCAAAACGAAGGAGCAAATTTCCTTCGCTGCCGACAGAGAGCTGTAATTCAGCGCCTACATCATCAAAGACATATCGGTTCCCGGGTTTTTGCCGTTTGGACCGCTTGGAAAGAACAAGCCATGAAAGGGGATCAATTTTTTTTAGCAAAAGAAATTCCGCCTTTGCCCCGCCCGCTTCCGTTATGCCAAAAAGCCTCGCCCTGCGTACACGCGAATTATTTAACACGATTAAGGTTCCCTTTTCAAGAATTCCGGGCAGATCGTTTACCATCTTGTGTTCAAGACAACCCTTCTCGCGGTTCATCACCATGAGCCTGCTCTGTCCTCGCTTGACCGTGGGATACTGTGCAATGAGTTCTTCGGGAAGGTCAAAGAAGAAATCGGCGGTCTTCATGGCTTTTTTATTGTAGAATATTTCGCTATATTTTTGAATTACCAAAGGAGAAGCCTTAGTGGGACAGTATGACAGTTGGGATTACCTAACCAACTTTATAAAAAAAAACCTCGATAGCTTTGAAGCAGAACTGGCGAAAGCTCCCTTTGCCGTCAAGGCCAAACGGCACGAGAGCCGTCCCAATTTAGTTATGTTTAAGTACAGCCAATTTGAATCGGACTTTACGAATCCCGTTGTCCGCTGCTGCAGGGGTTCGGTGTATGATATTCGCGAAGACGGCACAGTAAGGCCGTACCTTTTACCGTTTTTTAAGTTTGCCAACTACGGGGAAAGCGGGGCGGATCCCATCGACTGGAATCATACCCTGTATGTGCGCGACAAACTTGACGGTTCGCTTATAAAGCTCCTCAAAGAACAGGGCGGGGATGATCTATGGACTACAAACGGAAGCTTTGATTTGGATGTGGAAATACCAGAACTATACCCTGCGGAAACCGAGGAACAGCTTCCTCAGCCATACACATTCGCGTCTCTGAGGGACTACGCCCTGCGGGGACATGAAGAAGAAATAAAGCGCCTGCCTGAAGGCTGGACATTTTTGTTTGAGCTTATTTCCCCTTACAATAAAATAATTGTTCCCTACCGCGAAACAAAACTTATCTTTCTGGGCTGCCGGGATCCTCAAGGAATTGAGCACACCCCCGAATGGGCCGTGGAAGCTTTTGCTTTGAGCTTTGCAATCCCGAAGGTTTATCCGCTTAAGAATCTTGACGAGGTAATCGCCTATTGCAAATCTATCGACACAAATGACCGCGAAGGGGTTGTTGTTCAGGATGAAAATTTTAACCGTATTAAAATCAAGTCCGATCATTACCGGAGCCTTTTCTTCCTGAAAGGGGAAGATCATTTCTCCGACGACCGAATCTTCACGGCAATCAAACAGGAAAGCATAGACGATGCCCTGGCCGCCTGGCCTGAGATCCGTCCAAGAACGGAAGAAATTATCGCCGAATGGGTTGGTTTCAGGAACGCTGTGTCAGAGCTTTGCGGGAAGGCGGCGACTTACTATCAGAGCTGTCGGAACGATTGCGCATATGATCCAAATGGGGCAAAGGAGGCAAAGAAACGTTACGCTCTTTTTGTTCTGGAAAAGTATAAACCCCTTTCAACATTCCTCTTTGAAGCGATCAAGGAAAACGCCGATCTTGAAAGCTTGTTCAATAAAATCGAATACAAGGAACTGAAAAGTTTCTGGATTCCTGCCGTGGAAAGCTTCGCCCAACTTGAGGAGTAACCATGCCTTCCAATAAGTACACTAATATCTACACCGACGGCGGAACTGAAAAGTGGGCCTTTGTTGTGGTAAAAGACGATAGGATTATCCATGAAGAGTCGGGAACATTCGGCATTTCCGCCTCGACCAACAACGACGACACAGAATCCGAAGGGATATTCAGGGCTCTGCAATACGCTAAAGACAATCCGGGCAATTATATCCTTACCACCGATTCCCAGGCAATGATAGCCAAGATAAACGGCAACGTCGCCAACGCGACAAAAAACCCGAACATCCGTGGAATCCAAACCCTGCTCAGAGAGTTTAAGGAATCCCCCCTGCCCGTCAGTTTTTCCATCAAATGGGAAAAGCGGATTTCAAACGATTTTATGAAGCGGGTTGATACCCTTTGTAAAAAATGATCGTTCAAACTTAAAACAGCAGCTGCCCGTTTTCCGTATTGCGGCGATTCAGGTTGAGGTGCGCATAAGCCAAATCGGTAACCATCCTGCCCCTAGGGGTGCGCTGGATAAGGCCGATCTGTATCAGGTAAGGCTCGTAATAATCTTCCAGGGTGTCTACGGACTCTCCGATAGAAATGGCCAGAGTTTCAGCCCCCACAGGCCCTCCTCCGTACCTTTCGATTATTATTTTTAGAATTTCCCTATCGTACTTTTCAAGGCCCAGCGGATCTATTTCCAGGCGCTTTAGGCTTTCCTCTACAATTTCCCTGGTAATGGATGGAACATCAGTAGCACTAATCTGCGCGAAATCCCTCACGCGGCGCAAAAGCCGATTTACCACTCTGGGTGTTCCCCTGGCTGACCTTGCCAAAAGAGAAGCGGCGTCATCGTTAATGGCTACGCCCAGTATCCCGGCCGAACGCCTTACAATGGCCTCCATGTCTTCGTCTTCGTAAAACGAAAAACGCAAGGTAATACCGAAGCGGCTTATCAGCGGGCTTGAGACATTTCCCGCTTTTGTTGTCGCCCCCACAAGGGTAAAAGGCTGAATGGGTATTCTTATGGTTCTGGCGCTGGGCCCCTGACCGATGATCCAGTCAAGCTCGTAATCTTCCATCGCGATATAAAGCATTTCTTCAATAGCGGGTTTTAGCCGGTGGATTTCATCGATGAAGAAAACCGATTTTTCATTAAGAGTGGTCAAGACTCCCGCAAGGTCTTTTGGCTTTTCAAGCGCGGGCGCGGAGGTAACCTTAAAATCCGCCCCCAGCTCATGGGCGACAACCTGGGCCAGAGTGGTTTTTCCCAGACCGGGCGGGCCTATCAAAAAAAGATGGTCAAGGCTTTCGTTTCTCCTCCTTGCGGCCTCTATAAAAACAGAGAGATTTTCCTTCATGGCCTTTTGGCCCTGGAATTCCGCAATGCTGCGGGGTCGTAAGGCCGTGTCCCGGTTGTCTTCTTCCAGGCGCTTCTCAGGGTGCAAAAGCCCTTTCGCAGTTGTGTTTGTCGCTTTCCCCATACCTTACCTTATTAAGCTTTATTTCCTAAATATCCTCACGCAGAGCTCGCGGCTAAGAACCGAAGGTAGGCGCGGAGAAAAAACAAATCAGATCTCTGCGTCCGCGAACCGAAGGTTCGATGCGCCTCTGCGTGATGATAATTGGAATAAAAGTATTTTTTACATTTAGATGTTCCATAGTATTAAGAAGAGCTGCTTAAATACACAATGGCTTGCTTGAAAAGCAGCTTTTCTTTTTCCTCCCCGGATGCGCCAGGCGGGAGTTCCCCCTCGGCCCTTGAAAGCGCTTCGGCGGCAGCGCGTTTGTCGTAGCCCATACCGACAAGGGCCTCCACCAAATCTCCATAGGGAGTTTTCGCTGCGGTTTTTGCCGTGGCCAGCTTGCCCTTTAGGGCCAGGATCATTTTTTGAGCGGTTTTTTTCCCAAGTCCCGGTACCGCTTCCAAACGGGCTATATCTTCGGTTTCAAGGGCCTTTTCAAGTTCCTCCTGGCTAATGCCCCCCATTATTTTCAGAGCCCCTTTTGGCCCTATTCCCTCTACCTTCAGGAGTTCCAGGAAGGTACTTCGCCTCTCTTCCGCGTAAAAACCATAGATCTTCATCTGGTCTTCTTTGTGGTAAAGCCAGGTAAAAATACGGCCTTCTTCCCCAACGCGGGGCAGGCGGGAAATGTCCGTAGCCGGAACCGCAATATCCCACTCTAAGCCGCCACAGGTAATAAAAACACTGTCAACTGATTTTTCCGTTATTGTTCCCAGGATGCTGTTAAACACACTCAAATTATATCACTATTAAGGGATTCATTGGTAGTTTATAATAACCGGATTTAAATAATCGCTTGACATTATTTCAAAAAACGTCAAAAATGTGTAGATTTATAGTATTGGAGCAAAAAAAGATGAAATTGATTCTGATAGTTGATGATAGTCGAATTATGAGAAATATTGTCAAAAATTCATTTACAGAATTAAAGATTCCCTGCCAATTTCTTGAAGCAGAAAACGGACAGAAAGCCTACCAGCTCCTTGAAACAAATAAAATTTCCCTTGTTTTGCTGGATTGGAATATGCCGGAAATGGATGGCATGCAGTTCTTAAAAAAAGTGAGATCCATGCCCAATTATAAGGATCTTCCCATCATAATGGTTACTTCCGAAGCGGCAAAGTATAGCATAGTTGAAGCCCTTCAAAACGGCGCGACTGACTACATTGTTAAACCGATTCGCGATAAAGTGTTTATGGAAAAACTCGCCGATATTAATTTCTAGGAGAAAAAGTGGAGAAATACATTCAGCCCTTTATTGCGGTGGATGAATCTAAATGAGCGAGATGAGCGATAAAAATAAAACAAGCTCTGTTTTGCGCCATATCTTCTTGGGGAAACGATACTTTACCCTCACAACCATAAGCGACCAGATAAGATACATGACAATGAATGCCATTTTTATGATGGCAATAATTCCACTGGTCTCGCTTGGAATTACGATGATGGATGTGGATATTATGAGGACAGGCATTGATTTGGGCATTGCCTTACTATGCGTCTTAAGCCTTATCCTAATCCGCTCAAAAATGTCGTTAAAATTAGTGCCTTTATTCCCCGTAACCGTATTTGGGCTTTATTGTCTTTACTTGCTTTACACAGGGCATCTTAATCTTTGGGCCGCAGTATGGATTTTCTCATTCCCCCTGATAGTAATTTTCCTCTGTCAGATTGTTGTCGGAATTGTTGAATCTTCCATAATGCTTGCCGGAATGATCTTTATTTTGTTTGTGCCATTTACGCCCCCGGCACAACAGGAATTCACTATTCGAATCCGCTTTATCATGGGTTATATCCTTGTTATGGGTCTGGCGATTGTATATGAATACATCAGCATAAAAAAAGACCAAAAGGAAAAAATTCTAAACGCGGAACTGGCCCAGGAAAAAAATATAATCCAAACCATGAAGGATAATATCAATCAGGGTATTTTCATGATGGATTCTGAACTTAAAATACTCCCGCTATATTCCAAGCCGCTTATTTCAATTCTCTCATATTACGATTCCGAACTGGCAGGGAAAAATTTTCTCGACATGCTTCAGGCTTCCCTGGATACTAAACAGCTCCAGACCATGAAAGGCTACTTTTCAATGATTTTCTCAAAAGCCAAAAGCGTCAAAGTTCTTGAATCTGCCAATCCAATCTCGGAATTTGAGTACCGCGTTGACGATCGCGTAAAAACCCTCACCACAAAATTCAACCTTATTGAACAACCAGAGGCCGAACCTGTAATTATTGGAATAATCCAGGACATTACCAGGGAAAAAGAGTACGAGAAAGACCTGCAGTTCCAGAGGGAGGCCCAGGAACTGGAAATGAAGAATATATTCGACGTTCTCCAGATTGATCCTCTTGTATTTAATGACTTTATTGAAGATACGGAAGCAAATTTCAATTATATAAATTCAATTCTGAAAAACAGATCCCTGCCGAAAAAGCAAATACTTATAAAGTTTTTTCAGAATGTTCACGCCATTAAGTCCAATGCCCTTATCCTTGGCCTTGAAACTTTCGGCAAAAAACTCCATACACTGGAAGACGAAATTAAAGCTATATCAGCTTACGATAAAATCCAGGTAGAAGATGTCCTGGGCCTTGCATTAAAACTTGAAAGCATATTAAAGGAAAAAGACGAATACATAAAAATCACAAAAAAGATAGAGGCTTTTAAAACCTCCAACCAGGTAGATACCATTTTGAGCTACTCCCTGACGAAGGCAGTAGAGAAACTTTCGGCGGAAACACATAAAAAAGTTGAGTTAAAAGCCGGACAGGTGGATATTGGCATCCTTGAATCCAAACTGCGCAAACCCATCAAAGATATTTTATTCCAGTGCGTAAGGAATTCGATCTATCACGGAATCGAGCCATTGGATGAAAGAATCAAAAAAAAGAAAAAACCTGTGAGCCTTTTGGTATTCAGCATTAAAAATGTCGATGGCAAAGCAGAGATAACCTTTTCCGATGACGGTCGCGGGCTGGATTGGCCAAAAATCAAGGCAAAGTATATCGCGCAAAACCCAGAAGCCAAAGAGATCAACAAAAAGATACTCCTGGAGGCTGTTTTCTCGCCGGAATTTTCCACTTCCGAGGAAGCCGGTACCATAGCAGGCCGGGGAGTCGGCCTTAGCCTTGTGAAAGACCTTGTAAAAGAAAACCACGGAGCCATTAAAGTAGATTCTACAGATTCGGGCCTTACCTTGAAGTTTATATTCCCGATTCCCGATGGGCAGCACTAATCGCCGCGCCCAAAGCATCGGCAGCGTGATCCGGCTTTGGTATTTCCTTTAATCCCAAAATAAGGCGCACCATTTCCTGAATCTGGCTTTTATCGGCTTTGGTTACCCCCACCACCGCTTTTTTTATGGCATTGGGAGTCAACTCCCTGACGGGAAGTCCCTGGCTCGTCAGCGCCAAAAGAAGAACTCCACGGGCTTCGGCAACAGACATGGCGCTGGAAATGTTTTTGCCGAAATAAAGGTTTTCTATGGCGGCTTCGCAGGGCTTGTAAGTTTTTAAAACTTTTAAAAAAGAACTATGGATGATATGCAGGCGCTTGCCTTTAGGATCTTCCGCCCCGGTTTCAATACAGCCATGGGCAACGTAGAACAGACGATTTTCTGAAAACTCCACTACACCCCAGCCGGTTGATGCCAGACCGGGGTCAACACCGATTATTCTGACTTTATCGCTATCACTCAGATTCAAACCCGTCGGGGACGTTTATATTGGAGTAAACGTTTTGAACGTCGTCGTTTTCTTCCAGCTTATCGATTAACTTCAGCACTTTGGCAGTAGCGTCATTATCCAGGGAAACGTAGGCTTCAGGAACCATGCTTATTTCAGCGCTCATGGTTTCAAAACTCTTTTCGGTTAAGGCGTTCACTACGGTTTCAAAATCCTCAGGCGCCGTGGTTACCTCAATGACGCCGCCCGAAAGGGCCACATCCTCGGCCCCTCCCTCAATTGCCGCTTCCATAACCTGATCTTCGGTGTACTTTTCCCCGTCTAAAGTGATGATCCCCTGGCGCTTGAAGAGCCGTGACACCGAACCGGCTGTGGCAAGCTGGCCCCCGGCGCGGGTAAGGATATTCCGCACGTCCGCAGCGGCCCGGTTTTTGTTGTCGGTCAACACTTCGATAAGCAGGGCTACCCCGCCGGGCGCGTACGCTTCATAGGCGAGTTCTTCGTAAGTAACGCCCTCCAGTTCCCCGGTTCCCTTCTTTATGGCCCTGTCTATATTGTCTTTGGGCATATTAGCTGCCCTGGCTTTTAAAACGGCAGTCCTTAGCCGCGGGTTCCCGTCAACGCTCCCCCCGCCCATACGCGCCGCAATAGAAATTTCCTTGATTAGTTTTGTAAACATCTGGCCGCGTTTTGCATCAGCGGCGCCTTTTGCATGCTTTATTGTAGCCCATTTGCTATGCCCAGACATTAGTTCTCCTTCTCTTTACGCAAAAACCACACCTTCATTATTTTACAGAGATTATTTATTAAAATTTATTGCTATCTTCGGCATACCCGAAGAACACGCTTACAGACAGTATGCCGAATGCAACATCTCCAATTACTCAAATTGCGATTTTTACTTCTACTTTACCTTTCTGAATGGATTTTTCAATAGACTCTTTGTAAAGCATTTCAAACCATTCATAATTGAAAGGCGATTTTGTCCGGACTATAGGCTTAACCAGATATTCAATCTTGTCGTGACAAGACTCGCAAATATCCCTATGAGCTACATGGAAATAATTGCGCCCGACAACAGGGTTTTCCATAACATTGCCGCAAATATCGCAGGTAAGGGTCTTCATAAATAAACTCCTTCGTTGTTAATTTTAATGATTGCTATTACTATAGTAATACACCAATAAGCACACTATAAGGCGAAAATCAATCATTAACAAGATGATTATACTCCCTTATAAGAAAAAAGTCGAGAGGGTAGGTGGTGAAAAACGAAAAAAACAAAAAAATCTTGATAAATAATACAGAATATAGCCGGGAAAACGTTTTAATCATAGCGGAACTTGGGACTTCCCACGGAGCAGACCCTGTTAGGGCAAAGGAACTTATCGAAGCGGCGGCTGAAGCCGGTGCGGACTGCATAAAGTTCCAAATCGTCTATGCGCGTGAAATATTGCACGCCAATACCGGCGAAGTCGAGCTGCCCGGAGGGAAAATCAGGCTGTTTGACAGATTCAAAGAATTGGAAGTAGCGCCCTCCTTTTTCGCCGAAATGAAGGAAAAAGTTGAAGAAAAAGGGCTTATCTTTCTTTGCACACCTTTTGGGCTTCAAAGCGCACGGGAATTAAGGGAATTAAGGCCGGAATGCGTCAAAATCGCCTCTCCTGAACTTAACTATTCCGCTTTGATAAGGGAAATTGCCTCTTACAACCTGCCGACTTTGCTTTCAACCGGAGTTTCCAAACTGGGAGATATTGAGGAAGCCCTCTCGATCATGGATGAAAATCTCGATATAAAAGAAAATGGAAGGCCTCCGGTATGTCTTTTGCACTGCGTAACTGCCTATCCGGCCCCGGAAAGGGATTACAACCTAAGGGTCTTAAAAAGCTTGGCCTCGGTTTTCGGCGTTCCGATGGGCGTTAGCGATCACAGCCTGGATCCCAGCCTGGTACCGGCCCTCGCAACCGCCATGGGGACCGCTGTAATTGAGAAACACTTCTGCATCTCGCGTTCAGACAACGGGCTGGACGATCCCATTGCCCTGCCTCCCGAAGAATTTGCCCAAATGGTTCAGGCGGTTCGCAGAGCCGAAAAGGCAGGTTCAGATGCAACCATTGAAGCAATGTGCCTTGAACACGGAAATGACCTGGTAGAAAGCGTCCTCGGGGACGGTATCAAGCGCCTTGCCCCCTCGGAAAAGGCAAACTATACGCGGACAAACCGTTCCATACACGCGCTCAGAGACATAAATGAAGGTGAAACCATAGAAAGGGACATGTTTGCCTGCCTGCGTACCGAAAAAATACTTACGCCGGGCCTGTCCCCGTATTGGGAAGAGCAAATTATTGGCCTTAAGGCAAGAAGATTCATACCGGCGGGGAAAGGAATATGCTTAGGGGATATTTAATAAATCCTAATTTATTACGAATAAACCCGACTAAGCTCGAAGCCACCGTACAAATCCCTGCTGCGGGCTAGACGGTCATGGCTTACTGTACGCAGGCTTTGGCCTGGCCATTACTATCGCACGCCGTGCGCCCTTGCAAGGCTTTGCGCGGCGGCTTCAGACAAGCAAAGATTAATTCGGATAAAAACGCTTTATATCCAGCGATATTTTGCATTTTACCCAGCTGAAGCGGGCAAGAACTTGCCTGGTGAGATGCCGCGCCAAAGAAGTTGGCGACCGACCGAAACCGAAGGCTAGAACCGACGGTAGAGAGCTCCAGAATTTTTTTGCCACCCCGCTGCCCAACCTTCGGTTCGCGTACACACAGTATTTTTGTGATACAAAAGCAGAAAAATCAGTAAAATTTATATTTCCCCTTTTGTCCTTTGTGAGCGCGTACTTTAGTCCGATGTGCCTCTGTGAGAAATATTGAAAGTAAAGTTAACGCATATTGAGTCTGACACCTCTTTACACGTGCTTGAAACCATTGAAATGTATACAAGGCTTATGATAAATAATGCGTTTAAACGTAATGAAACCCTAAAGGTGACAGCGCGGGGCTACCGCAGACCTTCAGTCTGACGGTTCTGTAGGCCAAAACATTATGGGGTTCTCCGGCGGAGCAGACCAGGTAAGAAATGCTCGCCGTTAAGTGGAATTAAAGCCCAGAGACTAAAGTGTAGATGAACTAACATTTTTTAATTGTTATTTTCTTTAGGCGATGGGGGGCTACATAGTCCGGGTTCCCCCATCTGTTTTGGACAGGTCCCCTTTGGCGTTTACTTACTATAACATATTGATGAACCAGCACTATTTATAGTAAACTACCACAAGGAGTAGCCGTTTAATGCCCACAAAGAAGCCCACGAAGTCTACAAAAAAAGATGAAAGAGAATCAAATCGCATGCGTCAGCAGCGTTTCCAGGAAAGACACCGGGACGAGATAAACGAAAAAAGGCGGGAAAGATACGCCGAGCGGAAAAAAAGCGGCCGCTGCCCCAGGTGCGGGAAAAAACTCAGGTCCTTAAAACACACCCTTTGCAAAGACTGCCTTGAAAGAGCCCGGTACTATAACCATGGCTGATAGCTAGCATTTTGGGAACTTCTAAAAATTTCTGGAGTTCCCTATCGTAACAGACCAGGGGATAAAGCATAAACTTAAAGTGTAATAATGGCGTCCGGCTTTAAACCAGTTTGCCATTGAGTTTGGAAAAGAGCGGGTTCCGTTCTTATGATACTTTGTCATTTACACAAAAAATCGGATAGGCTCGTATCAGACCGAAGGTCTGCGATAGATTCCTACCTTCGGTTCTGTAGCCAGGCTTTTTTGCCGTACCGCTGCCCTTCCTTTGCCGGATTTTTACAAATCTGTGGGTCAAGTTTTGCTATAATTCAGACGCGGTTTCCTGAATAACCTCCAAAGTACGCTTTGCGCAAGTCTCCCAGGAAAAATTACGTGCCTGTTCCAGGCCTATGCGGCGACAGTTCCGGTGAACTTCTCTATTGACGGTTAATGTAATCATTCTTTCGGCCATATCCTCAACGTTCATGGGATCAAAATACAGCGCCGAATGTCCAGCCGCTTCCGGTAAAGATGCGGCCCTTGCGCAGGCAACAGGTACTCCGCTGGCCATCGCTTCAAGAATCCCCATGCCGAATCCTTCATACATTGAAGGTATTACAACTATATCGGAGCCGGCATACAATTCCGGAAGACTTGCGGCAGGGAAATGGCCTGTAAAGAAAATATCGTTCCTGTAAGGAGAAGCCCTGGCGGCATCTTTTACTTTTGCCGCGCCCTTGCTGTCCGCGCCGGCCAGCACCAGGCGATGGGGGTATCTGGTCTTTTCCTTAAAAATACCGAACGCTTCGATAAGTTTTACGTGGTTCTTCAAAGGGTGTTCTATTCTGGAAGCGTAAAGTACGTATGGACGCCGAAAACTAAAGGGCTGGATAAGCACTACGCTTTCTTCTCCCCTGGGACGCGGGTAAAAAGCTGTCAGGTCAATGCCGTTGGGAACCACCTCTATCCTGTTTTCCTTAATGCCTGTTTTATCCACAAGCTCATGTTTGACCCACGATGAAACCGCGATAATCTTGTCCAGTTTTCTCAGGGCACCGGGAAGCAGCATACGGATAATCATTTTTAGTTGAGCGCGGCTTTTTCTTTCCAGCCAGGGGGCCATATCGTGGACTACCCCGATTGTAGGACATGGCGAATCAAAAGGCAGTCTCCTATGGGCGGCCGGGAAAAAACAGGCGTTCCAGGCCCGCTGCCGGGCAAATTTAGGATACCGTACAATATGCCAAAAAGAATTGGGAAGCCTGCCGTTTATAGAACATCTGGAGATAAATTCCAGATCCGGCGCAGCCTCGCTATAGGCAAAACGGTCATAATTCCAGCCGAAAAGCTCGAAATAATCATCCCCGGAAGGAGGAATTCGTTTTATGATATTCATTAAATAGACGCCTATTGCCGATTTACCGCCGTCGCAGGCAAAAGTGTCTATACCTATCCTCATCGAATTAGCATAGCAGGCCTAAAATCTAAATACAACTAAAATTTAAGCCTTATAGGTTAAAGCGCGAAATTAAATAAAAAATTTCAGTTTTTTTTCAAATATTGGCCCCAAGACTATTGTTACACAAGATATAGCGTGATATAATAACAATTAGAAAATAATCCACTATATATATGGCGCTATATGCCGATATATTTCTAGAGGTAGCACTAGATGCGTTGCCCCCATTGCGGCAGCTTTGATGACAAAGTAATTGAATCAAGAACCCTGGCAAACGGAGACGCCATACGCAGAAGGAGGGAGTGTACGTCTTGCAGTTACCGCTTTACCAGTTATGAGCGGACTGAAGACAAGCAGTTCATGGTAATTAAACGGGGCGGCCGCCGGGAGCCCTTTGACAGAGCCAAAATTGAGCGCGGCGTAAATCGCGCGCTGGAAAAGCGCCCTGTTTCACAAATGGGCATTGAAAGCCTTGTAAACGAAATTGAAGATCAGGCCGCCATTCTGGGAAAGGTAAACCACGAAATCGACGCCGCAACAATCGGCGATCTGGTACTGGAAAAGTTGGCCGCCCTGGATAAGGTAGCCTATATAAGGTTTGCCTCAGTTTACCGACATTTCGAGAATTTAGACGAATTCCTGCGGGAAATCCAAAAAATAGACGGGCCTAAGAACGAAGTAGAAGAGCGAAGAAAAGGGGGAATAGGTTTTGATTAAGCAGGTGGTCAAAAGGTCGGGGGAGATAGAGGGATACGACCGGACCAAGATTTCAAACGCCGTACGAAAAGCCTTTAATGCGGCGGAGACCGGGAAAAACCCGGAGGAATTTCAGGCCAGAATTGAAAAAATAACCGCAAAGGTAGAAGTTCTAATCCGCGAAATGATGTCCTTACGGCACCCCAATTCCATTCCGGCCATTGAGGAAATTCAGGATTTGGTAGAAAACACCCTCATTGAAGAAAAAGAAACAAAGGTAGCCAAGGCTTACATTCTTTACAGGGCCCGCCATGAAGCAATGAGGGACGCAAGAAAGCTAATGCTGGATATTGACAGCACCATGGACGGCTATCTTAAGCAGTCGGACTGGCGGGTAAACGAGAACGCCAACGTCAATTATTCGCTGGGCGGGCTTATCCTCCACAATTCGGGAAGCATCACCGCCAATTACTGGCTAAAAAACATATACCCTGAAGAAATTGCCTCGGCGCACCGGAACGCCGATTTTCATATACATGATCTTTCAATGTTTTCAGGCTACTGCGCAGGCTGGTCTTTAAGGCAGCTTGTTTCCGAAGGTTTAGGAGGGGTAGCGGACAAGATCACCAGTAAGCCGGCCAAACACCTTTCAACCCTGATGCAACAGGCGGTGAATTTTTTAGGCTGTTTGCAAAACGAATGGGCCGGCGCACAGGCGTTTTCTTCTTTTGACACCTACATAGCCCCTTTTGTAAAGGCGGATAAGCTTTCCGACAAAGAAATCAAGCAATGCCTGCAAAGTTTTATTTTTGGGGTGAATACCCCAAGCCGTTGGGGGAGCCAGGCACCCTTTACCAACATCACTTTGGACTGGACCTGCCCTGCGGATCTCAAAGAGAAAAAAGCCCTGGTTGGAGGAAAGGAAGAAGATTTCTGTTACGGAGACTGCCAGGAAGAAATGAACCGCGTAAACCGTATATTTATCGAGCTTATGCTTGAAGGGGACGCGGAAGGCCGGGGCTTCCAATATCCCATCCCGACTTACAACATTACCTCCAATTTTGACTGGGAAAGCGGCAACGCGCGGCTTTTATTTGAAATGACTTCCCGTTACGGGACTCCATACTTTCAGAATTTCGTCAATTCCGACCTTAACCCTTCCGATGTGCGTTCCATGTGCTGCCGCCTTCAACTGGACAAACGGGAACTGCGAAAGCGCGGCGGCGGTCTTTTCGGCTCCGATGAGCTTACCGGCTCCATAGGGGTTGTTACCATCAACCTTCCACGAATCGGCTACCTCGCCAAAGACGAAGAAGATTTTTACCGCCGCCTCGAGCAGCTCATGGTACTGGCAAAGGACAGCCTCAGAATAAAACGCAAGATTGTTAGCCGTCTTCTGGAGGGCGGACTCTTTCCGTATACCAGGCGGTACCTTAAAAACCTGGATAATCACTTTAGTACCATTGGGCTGGTGGGAATGAATGAATGCCTGTTAAATTTTTTGGGCAGGGAATTCACCATAGCCACCGACAGGGGCCGCTCTTTTGCCCTTAATGTCCTGGGCTTTATGCGGAATAAACTTGCGGATTTTCAGGAAGAAACAGGGGAACTTTTCAACCTTGAAGCCACCCCCGCCGAATCTACGTCTTACAGGCTTGCCAAACATGATAAAAAGAAATATCCGCGTATTATCAGCGCCGGAAAGGCAGAGCCTTATTATACAAACTCAACCCAGCTTCCTGTAATGGAAACCGACGATATTTTTGAAGCCCTGGATCTGCAGGAAAAACTCCAGACTGCCTATACCGGCGGTACGGTCTTCCATTGTTTCCTTGGCGAAGCTATTGAAGACTGGCGGGTATGCAGGGATCTGGTAAGAACAATAGCCGGCAAGTATCGGATTCCTTATTTTACAATTTCGCCTACCTTTTCGGTGTGCCCTGTCCATGGGTACCTGAAAGGCGAGCATTTTTCCTGCCATAAATGCAGGGAAGAAAAAGAAAACGAACTCCGTGAAAAAATCGCGGTATTGGAAGAAGAGCGGGAAGCCGTTTTGGCGCTGCTTTAGCAGCATTAACAAAATATAGCACTGAGCAGGAGAAACTTATGAGAAACCTTGAGGACATTGAGAGAGATTTAGCCGAGGCGAGGGAGGCCCTTTCATCCGTGGAAGGGACGCCGGCGGAAGTTTACAGCCGTATCGTGGGTTATTACCGGTCGGTACGAAACTGGAACCGGGGAAAAAGGGAGGAATACGGCGAGAGGCAGCTTTACCGCATCAATGAATTGCGCCCCGCCGCTTCTCCCCAGCCTG
>Ga0268262_10003578_pt1 | contig 16710 bp, 16 predicted proteins | sample TergutNc150P3_FD_190354 | JGI IMG/M metagenome (GOLD analysis project Ga0268262, IMG submission 190354) | Nasutitermes corniger P3 segment gut microbial community from laboratory colony in Florida, USA - Nc150 P3 (SPAdes) (version 2) | ecosystem: Host-associated > Arthropoda: Insects >... | reverse complement strand
GTCAGTCGGGAAGGTATAGTCCAGAACGCCGTTGCTTCCCAGTTTGTATGCCCCGTCGTTATGATTTACCGCGGCGCCTGTTCCCGCTTCAAATATAGGCAGCTCATGGATAATGGTTCCGCCCTCCAGTCTGGGAGCAAGGCCGTTAAATTTCCACCGGGCGTATACCGTGACAGAATTTGTAATTGGAGTGTCTTTTGTGAATTTAGTGGCGTCCTCATTACCCGCCGCAGGCACGGAAAGGGTATTCCATCCCAAAAATTCAAAGCCAAGCCTCGCGGCAAGATCGGCGGGCATTTTGTCGCCTACAGTGACGGTCTCGCCGGCTGAGGTAATCTCAAATTCCAGGCTGCTCGGGTTCGGGTCAGCGACATTGTAGTCTTCGGTGTTCTTGCTGAAAGTTACGAGATAACCTCTTTTCCACTGGGCATATATGGTCATGTCCCCGGTAATCACGGTAACGCCGGCTGTGTCGGCTTGGCCCGCTACAAATTTATTACCGGAACCGTCTGCTTTCGTGTTATAACTTACAAATATGTAGCCCGGCCGTGTAGGAGGATCGGGCAGCCTGGTTACCGTTGTTACGGGATTTTTAATTATTTTGGAAACCGGGTCAGGATCGGTACTTCCCGGATCAGTGGTGTTTTTGTCAAAGGTGACGGTGTAAGACCATTCTGTAGGCGGCGGTTCAACTTTCGGCGTTGAAGACGAGCCTGTATCGCAGCCCGTAATTACCATCGCGAGTACCGCGAATACAGCGAGTACCGCTAGAATCGAAAAAATGCCTTTTTTCATCTTGTTCCCTCCAAAAATTAATTGGAAATTTGGTTTTCCATTACTGTGACATATACCATTGAATAAATTTGAAAGAAATGCTTATACTTCAAAATCATGTATGGATTCTAAGCAAAATTATGTTTTTGGGGGAAAATCATGAAAGAAAAGACCAATGACTATTTTGTTCCGAATATATACTATATTGTCTTTAGAAAATGCGGCATAGATTGGCGGATTCGGCCTCATTCCGTGGAGCGAAATGACGTTACTTATATCATAAAGGGCAATGCCCGCTATACCATTAACGGAAAGGTACATGAAGTCGGCCCTGGCGACCTGCTTTACCTGACTGACGGCGTTGAAAAAGAAGCTGTTACCTACCCCAAAAGGCTTATGCAGTGCTTTACCGTCAATTTTGACAAACTTTACCCGGGGGTAAAATGCCCGCCGCCTTCCTTGCCAATGGTAACAAATATAGGGCTTAGGCGGGATTTGATTGATCTGTTCAGGGAAATGACCATTTGCTGGTCAAATCAACAGGACGGCTATGTGATGAAGGCGCACGCGCTGCTTTTGCTGATTCTGCAGCGCCTTAGTGAAATTCTCATATACAATAATGATGATATGACGGGCGATTACCGCATAAGCAAAATTAAGAGTTATATAACGATGCATTATTCGGACAAACTCAGGGTGGAGGAGCTTGCCGAGCTGGTTCATTTGAATTCGTCCTATCTTGGGCAGTTGTTCAAACAGCAAACAGGAATATCAATATACAGATACATCACGCAGATACGGGTGCGTAACGCCGAGAGTATGCTGCGAAGCAGCGGCTGCAAGGTACATGAGGCGGCTGAGTACTGCGGCTTTTGCGATGTGACGCATTTCTACAAGTCGTTCAGGTCGATACGGGGTTTCCCGCCGTCCAGGTGTAAAAAGTAGCTCCCCCTATGGCGTTTTTAACTGTTTGCCTAAACCCGACATTGCAAAAAACCCTGCGCTTTTCCCGCGTTTTTCCCGGGACTGTGAACCGTACCCCGGACCACCGCCTTGACGCGAGCGGCAAGGGGATTAACGTTACCCGCGTTCTAACCCAGCTTGGGAAAAAAGCCATACACCTGACTCAGCTTGGAGGCGTAATGAGGCCGCTGTTTCTCTCGCTCTGCGAACAGGACGGGCTCTCCGTGGAGTGGGCGGAAAGCGAAAGCCAAATACGTTTTTGTTACACCCTGCTTTCCGATACAGAAGTTACGGAATTGGTTGAGGAGTCAGAGCCTGTAAGCGCCGGAACTGAGGAACGCCTGCTGGATAAATTTGATGATATTATTGCGCGTACCTCTGACCTGAATTGGCTCATAATTTCCGGCACTAAAGCGGCTGGTTTTTCCGATACCGTTATTCCGGACATGACGCGAAGGGCGAAAGAGAAGGGGCTGAAAGTCATTCTCGATATAAAGGGAAAGGACTTAAAAGAGAGTTTAAAATACAGGCCGGACATTGTAAAACCGAACCTTTTTGAATTCGCCTCCGACTTCGCGCCCGAGTTAATAAAGAACAATGAGTTGATAGCGATAGACAACGCGGCAAATGCCGCGGCATATGCCGGCGCAAAACAGCGAATAAAATCCGCAATGCTGGACATGGCGCGAAATTACAAATGCCGCGTCATCCTTACCAACGGCAGCCGGGAAATAATCGCGGCTGATATTTCTCAAGAAAACAATTATTTTGAGGTTGAAGTCCAGCCTGTAAAAGTTGTTAATTCCATCGGCTGCGGAGACGCCTTTACGGCGGGGCTCGCCGCGGCTTTTGGGGATGGGGCGGGCTTTCGGGCGGCGATTGACAAAGGCCGCGAATGCGGCGCGCTGAACGCCGCCCTTGTCAGGCCGGGAGTTATAGGGGACTTGAATAATACCCCTCTTTAATAGTAAAGTAAGCCAGGACAATAAATAGGAGTGAAATATGAAACTGAATGAACTGAAACACGCTGGATTGAAGAAATGGGTTGAGGACGCGTCGGCTCTCATGACGCCGGATTCTGTCGAAATTTGCGACGGCAGCCAGGGCGAATATGACCGGATGATTAAAGCTCTGGTGGATTCGGGGCTTGGAACCCCGCTTAAGAAAAGGCCCAACAGCTACCTTTTCCGTTCCGATCCTTCGGACGTGGCGCGGGTGGAAAACCGCACCTATATCGCCAGCAAGAGCAAGGACGACGCGGGTCCTACAAATAACTGGATCGATCCCGCAGAACTCAAGAAAACAATGACCGAATTGTACAGGGGCTGCATGAAAGGCCGCACCATGTATGTAATCCCGTTCTCAATGGGACCGGTTGGCTCGAACATCGCCAAAATCGGCGTTGAAATTACAGACAGCCCCTATGTCGTGGTAAACATGCACATTATGACCAGGGTGGGAACGAAGGTTCTGGACGTGCTTGGCAGCGACGGATTTTATGTGCCCTGTTTCCATTCCATAGGCAAACCCCTCGCCGCCGGAGAAAAAGACAACGGCAAATGGCCCTGCGCCCCCATTGATAAAAAATACATCAGCCACTTCCCGGAAACCAGGGAGATTTGGTCTTACGGATCAGGCTACGGCGGAAACGCGCTATTAGGTAAAAAATGTTTGGCATTGCGCATAGCGTCGGTACTGGCCCGGGACGAAGGCTGGCTCGCCGAACACATGCTCATATTGAAAATTACCAACCCCCAGGGCGCGGTTAAATACATGGCCGCCGCATTCCCGTCGGCTTGCGGAAAGACCAACCTCGCCATGCTTATTCCCACACTGAAGGGCTGGAAGGTGCAGACTGTCGGCGACGACATCGCCTGGATGAAATTCGGCGCTGACGGCCGCCTCTACGCGATCAACCCGGAAGCGGGCTTCTTCGGCGTGGCCCCCGGAACCAACAATGAGTCCAATTTTAACGCCATGGAATCGATAAAGAAAAACACGATATTCACAAACTGCGGCCTGACCGAAGACGGCGACATTTGGTGGGAGCAGATTGGCTACGGCGCGCCGGGCAATGAAATCATCAACTGGAAGGGAGAGAAGAAACCCGCGCCAAAAACCGACAAGGCCGTTAAAGGCGAGGAAATCGCCCACGCCAACGCGCGTTTTACCGCGCCCGCGAAACAGTGTCCGGTTATCGCCGACGAATGGGAAGACCCCAAAGGCGTGCCCATCAGCGCGTTCCTTTTCGGCGGCCGCCGCCCATCAACGGTTCCCCTGATCAACCAGAGCAAGAGCTGGATACACGGCGTGTTCATGGGTTCGATTACCGGCTCGGAAATTACCGCCGCGGCTCTTGACCTCGCCGCCGGCACCGTCCGCCGCGACCCCTTCGCCATGCTGCCCTTCTGCGGCTACCACATGGGCGATTATTTCAACCATTGGATCAAGCTGGGAAAGAAAGCCGAGAGCGAAGGCAAGAGCGACAAGCTGCCGAAGATTTTCTTCTGCAACTGGTTCCGCAAAGATCAGAACGACAAGTTTATGTGGCCGGGTTACGGCGAGAACAGCAGGGCCCTGGCCTGGGTGTTCGACCGCTGCGAAGGCAAGGACAACTGCGTTGAGACCCCCATCGGCAACCTGCCCAAGCCCGGTTCAATTGAGCCGCCCGCCGGCGTCAGCGCCGAAGCGATGGCCGAGCTCTGCAAAGTGGACATTGAAGGCTGGAAAAAAGAAATCGCCGATGTCCGCGCGAACCATTACCCGAAATTCGGCGACAAGCTTCCCAAAGAACTCTACGCCGAACTTGACGCCATTGAAAAAAGGCTGAACGGGTAAATAGGGACTAGGGACTGGGGAAAGAGAGAAGAGAGCGGGGAGCAAAGTCAGGGGTGCTTGAACCTCAACCGAGACTGTAGGTCGAAGGTTCCCGTCTTGACTTTGCTCCTTGTTATATGTTTTTATGCGTTAACGGGGATATAGCTCAGTTGGTAGAGCGATAGGTTCGCAATCTATAGGCCTGGGGTTCGAATCCCCATATCTCCAGAAAGTCCGAATCCCCATATCTCCAGAAAACTTTTTAATCCTGCACAATCTGAACATGGGGAAACGGTATATGCAGGCCGGCGGCCTCAATTTTTTCCTTTATTGTTTTGTTCATTTCCCAGTAGATGTCCCAGTAATCTTTTGTTGAGGCCCAGGCGCGTACGGTTATTTTCACCGAGCTGCTTTCCAGGGCTTGAAGGACAATCTGGGGAGCCGGTTCTTTCATGAGGCGCGAGTCTGCGGCGATAATGCCGCGCATTACCTGGAAGGCCTTGTCAACGGAATCCGAGTAGTCTATGCCGACGGAAAGCTCCATGCGGCGTTTGCCGTTTCTGGTGTAGTTCCGCAGGGGGGTTCCCCAGATGCATGAGTTGGGCGCGGAAATATGGATGCCGTCTGGTGTTTCTAGTGTCGTTGTGAACAGGTTTATCTCCTGCACTGTTCCCATGAAAGCGCCGAATTCAATAAAGTCGCCCTTGCGGTAGCTCCCGATAAAAAGAATTATTATCCCGGATGCGATATTGCCCAGCGTGTCTTTAAGCGCCAGTCCTATGGCGACGCCAGCGGCTCCTAGCACGGCAAGAAGGCTGGTGGTGTTCACACCGAAGACGTTTAAAACCATGATGACGCTTACAATGAAAATCCCGTAGCGCACTATCCCGCGCAAAAGGGAGGTTACCGTCCCGTCAGCCTGAAGGCCGCCGGAAGCGGCTTTTTTGATGAGCTTCTGGGCTCCTTTGGAGAGTATTCTGCCAATCACGAGGATGAGAATCGCCACTACCAGGTTTCTGGCGAACAGCAGAACCGAGTCTGAATGGAATTCCCAGAGTTCGTAAAATTTTAGGTCAAAAAATTTTTCCATGGTTACTGACATAGAATAATATTTAATTATGAAAAAAACAACCTCCATCTTACCTTTGCGCCCTCTGCGCCTTTGCGCCTTTGCGAGATTAATAGCCGAAGAACCGCGCCGCAGGCGCCGACGCAAGGTATTCTTTCCCAGTCCCCAACTAGACATTCAATGCCAAATGCCATAAGGTAACATTAATGGGAGATAAAAATCAGGCCAAAACGTCATCGGCTTCTCTGCTCCGCCACGGATCGATCCTGTCGCTTTTAACACTGGTTTCGCGGATCCTCGGCCTGTTACGCGAAATGACAAAGGCGAGCCTGCTCGGGACCAGCGCCCTCTCCGACGCCTTTTCCGTCGCCTTCATGCTGCCCAACCTGTTCCGCCGCCTTTTCGCCGAGGGCTCTGTCTCCGCGGCCTTTATTCCCACCTTCAAGGAATACCTTCTTGAGAACGACAAGAAAAAAAACCGTGAATTTCTTTCATGTATTTTTACCTTTCTTACGTTTATTGTAACCATTACAGTAATGGCGGGGATCCTTGTCGCGCCTTTTCTCATACGTTTTTTCGGCATGGAGGAATTTGACGAGACGGTTCTGCTCACGAGAATAATGTTCCCGTTTTTGGCGTTTATTTCAATTGCCGCTTTGTTTCAAGGCATACTCAACAGCCTGCACATTTTTACCCCCTCAGGGCTCGCGCCTATTTTGTTAAATATTGTAACAATTGTCTGCGCCTATGCCCTAAGCCCCTTTACAAAAAACCCCGCGCGGGCAATGGCCTACGGCATACTCATAGGCGGCTTTCTGGAAGCGGCGATACAGTTCCCGTTTTTGCTGAAAATGGATATGCGCTTTTTTTTCACGAGACTTAAAAAGGCTTTTAACAATCCGGGAACCAGAAAAGTACTGAGGCTTATAGGCCCTACAATTATTGGCATGGCGGCCTACCAGCTTAACGATCTTGTTTCAACGGCGCTCGCGGGAAACGCGGGCGAGGGCATCGTTTCGAGCCTTCAGTATTCGCTGCGGCTTCAGGAGCTTATCCTCGGCGTATTCGCCGTGTCCATCGGGACGGTTCTTCTTCCGAACCTGGCTGAATACGCCAAGTCTTCACGCTGGGAAAACTTCAATGAACGGCTTGCTTCCGCCATTGATATTATCGTTCTTATCACCGTCCCGATTACTTTTTTCGCGCTCGCGCAGGGGGAGATTTTGATCCGCCTGCTTTTCCAGAACCGCAGCTTTGACGAGACCTCGGTTAAGCTGACGCTTTCCGCTTTTACCTTCCACATGCCGGGCCTTTTGTTTATCGCGCTTAACCGAATCCTTGCTCCGGCCTTTTACGCTCAAAGCGATTCAAAATCGCCTACGCTGGCGGGGATTATTTCTTTCGCCGCTAATATAACGCTCGCAGCGGTTCTGGTACATTACTATAAGGGCGCGGGAATTGCCCTTGCCTTAACCGCAGCCAGCGTGCTCAACACCGTAATGCTTTTTGTCTTCCTCAGGAAAAATCCAAATATCGTCATTGGCCGCGCCCTTGGTTCCTCTTTGATTTATATGCTGAAACTGGTACTGTTTTCGTGTATCGCGGTCGCGCCCCTGTACTGGTTGTCCCCGCAGCTGCTTGGGCTGTTCGCCGGAAAAGGCCGTATTATTTCCTACGGCGCGCCCCTTGTGATTAACGCCCTTGTTTTCGCGTCTCTGGGACTGGGCCTGCTGTCAATAACAAAGGACAAGCAGTTGTTTAATTTGTTTAAGGTTTTAAATAAGAAAGCTTAGGACTCGTCCTTTGTGTTTGCTGAGGGTTTGGGTGGGTTAAAACCGCCGTGTTTTCTCTCATACCGCAGCATAAAATAAACAGTCAGGCTAATTATAGTAATTAACAAAGAACATATAAATTGTAATAACATAGTACCCTCCTATAACTTACTTAATTATATTATCCATTTAATTATAATATCAATTAGTGTAATTATACCAAGAACGCTGGTAAAAAGTACAGCGTTTTCCAGTAAATTTTTTATTTTTCCCGTTGGTCTTGGCATAATATCCAACATTTGCTGCAAAATTTCATTTTGCCGTTTTAGCTGTGTTTCAAATGTAACATTTATACTATTCAGCAAATCTTTCATATTATAACCCTTCTCCTCTCCGTGTACCTCCGTGTCCTCCGTGGTTAGTATTCTTTTTCTCTTGGTCATTTTTCAACCCTCCATGACAGCGTGCAGTTCCACTTGTCCGGGAAAACTGGCCACGCGAATTTCACGCTGAAACGGCCGTGTTTGAAGCGGGCGGCAGCGCTGACAGAGGCTTCCCATTGGTTGTCTTTTTTCGCGTAGGCCGTATAAGCCCACCTGGTTCGGAACTGGAATATTCGCGGCGACCATAATAACTCGCAGCTTGTCTTCGTTGAACTGAACGCGCCCGGAGGAAAAAAAGGGAAGGGGGAGGGTAAGTCGTCGGCGCGGGCGAGCCAGTCGATTGATGTCGCGAGGTTTATGTTTATGGGGTTGAAGGAGAGGCCGAGTGAGCCGTCAATACCGTCATTAATTTTTTTGCGGTCAGAGGCGTTTCTGTCAACGTTAAGCGCCACGCGCCTTATTCGCAAAGGAAAGCCGCCGGACTTAACCCTGGGGGCTGAAGCTGGGAAACGGTAATACAGGCCCATGGAGCTTCTCTCAAAGGCCTCGCCTACAGCCGGGCCGCGTAAAACGCCGCTCGCGCGGAAGAGGTTGCTTCGCTTTCCCTTGCGCTCAATTTTGCCGGCCATCCTGACTCCTCCGCCGGGGTTTGACCCGTCACTGCCCGTGTAACGCTCGCTCATGCCGTCGGCGGCAAGCGACAAAGACCAGGGCGCGAAAAGCGGCGGGTTAATCCGTAGGCCGGCGTTGCCGTAAACGCCGCTGCCGTACGCGAAGGTTTCTGACCAGGCCCAGTCGGATGTGAATGAAAGCCAAGGGAGTTTGAGCGCCAGGGCGGCGGCCCCAAGACGAAAATCCCTGTCAGGAAGGGGAGGGGGATCGCTGAACCAGGCTGAGCTTTGTTTTGCGGGCAGCTGGAAGCCCGTATAGAAGCCCTCCAGTGAGAGATAGGCCAGTTCGTCAAAAGTCCCTTCCAGACCGCCTGTAAACGCAGGGGCGGGGTTCTCTAGGGCAATACCAGAGGGCGTGAACTGGCCTGAGGCGTAGCCCCTCAGTGAAAGCTCCGGCAAAACGCGCTCAAGCTTAAGGCGGGGGCTGGACAGGTAAAGGTAAAGCTCGTCTTTTTTTGTTGACGAGGCCGTTGTCCGCAGGTCCGCCATAGAAGGCTTGCGAGTCTCCGCGTATGGGGCGGCCCGTATCCAGGGACTGCGTATTCGCGCGGGAAGCCCCCATTCGTCAATAACGCCGTACAGGAACCGCGAATCTGTGGGTTTGTGATACAGGGCGCAGGAACCGCTTGTTATGCCTTTAGACGGGTCGCCCCAGACAGGGTCTAATTCAAAATTGATTGTATGCCTGTCCAGCGCCTGAGCCCTGAACAGCAGGCCGGGCGCGCTGAACCCGAAACGGAAATCACCCCGGTTATTGAGGGTTTTGCTTTCTTCCCATGAGCCTGTCCATAACAGGTCCCAGGTAAACAGGGCCTGCGCGGGAACGACCGCGGGCATAACCAGCCCGAGAATTAAAAATAAATACTTCATACCCTATATAGGGCGCAAACTGATCAAAAGCTTTACTCTAAAATTGAAATCCCGCGAAAAAACCGAATTTATTTGCGCTTGGGCCGTTAACGCCGCCTATCATAAGGCCGTTAAAATCCCTTGGATCAGGGGAATTGGTCTTATACATGTAGAAATAATCGTAAGAGATCCCGCCATAAACTCCCAGGTGCTCAAATATTTTATAGCCTCCAATCAGGCGCAATTGGAAGGCAAACGTGCCATTGTCGCCGTTATTATACTCATCACTGTGAAAACTCAAGTTTTCGTATATATTATTGATTTTACCAAAGGACGCGTCAAAATCAACATACGCCTTTTTTATGGGTATTTCCACGCCAACTCCGGCGCGGGAAACTAAATACCTGTTTTTAGCTCCGGCGTAAACTGGGTTTCCGTTATAATCGTCTCCGCCGAATCCAATGCTCAGCAGAACGTAGAAATTTCTGGTTCCGCTGCGAAAACTAAAATTGGTAAAGAGCATGTCGTCAATATAAACAGACGGGCCGAGTATGCCGTTTTTGATTATGTTGACAAGACCTATTGGAAAAACATTTTCAGATCTGGATATGTTGACCATCCCTATTTGTACGCCTTTCGTGTCTTCCATATCCTTCTGGATAATATTTAAGATTCCCGCCTGAACGCCCTGCAAGCTCCCGGCATAGTTCGCGATTCCTGAAATCTGCAAGCCATTGACAACGCCGCCTGAGATATTGGCAATGCCCGAGCCTTGAATGCCATAAACATCGCCTATCGCGATGTTCGCGATTCCGGCGCCTTGTATCCACTGAGCGCTGCCGCCGGTGTAATTAAAAATCCCGGTTGCCTGAACGCCGCTCGTGTTGCTTCCAGTAAAGTTAAGAATTCCACTTACCTGTATGCCGTCAACATATCCCGCGCTGTAGTTAAACAGGCCGGATACCAGAACGCCGTTTGTATTGCCTGAATTCATCAATCCAAACCATCCGACGCCTATGCCGTTAACATTGTGGCCCGAGGCGACTAAAATCCCGATAAGAAAATTACTGGTGGATTTTTGACTGCTGTCTCCGATAAGGTCAATGCCCGGCAGGAGCTGCAGGCTGAGTGGATTCGGTGGATAATTTTTGTTAGGGCTGTTTATAACCGGACTCCCGCCACGGCTTCGGCCTTCAGGCGCTGTCGCGATCACCGTGAAATCGTTCATGCCAAGGTTCGCTCTTTTGCTGTCTGAGAGGTTTTTTTCGGCGCGGTAAAAATTGTCGCCCTGCTGAAAAACAATGCGGTACTGGCCGGGTTCAAGCCCCAGTTCCATGGGCTTGCGGCTGACCTTGGTCAGTTCCGCGACAAGAAAGTCAGAGCTGTCCCTTATGCTTACCCGGCCTACAATTTCATCCGCTATCAAAAGGCTCGCCGAGATTTGCTTTATGTCAGTAAGAACCACGTCGCCTGAACCGGAAATCTGTATGTCGTAGCTGGGATGCTGTGTCCCGTGCGTCGAGGTTTCAGTTTTCATCATGGTTTCGGAGTAGGCGAAACGGTAGAGCTCGTTAAGCGTAACCCTGCCGTCGCCGACCGAGTCCGCGGCTCCCCTTAAGCCCGTCATCAGGCTGTGGGTAAAATAGGAGCTTTCTATGCTGTCCGATTCCTGGGAGACCTCGTCGGCGGAGCTGGATGTAAGTATCGCGTAACCTGTTGCCGAGACGGAGCTGTCAAAGAGGAAGGGCTGTGTCTTAACGCCGCCCTTGGCCCTTGTCATAGCCCCTGAGGAACAGGAATCGAGGATCACGATTTTCATGTCAGAGTCGACGGCGTTAACGCGGCCCCGCAGTTCCGAGTAACTGTAACGTTCCCTGTTAAGGAGTATGCCGTTCTCGTCAGAATGGCCCGAATAGTAAAACACCAGTTCCGTTCTTTGCCCGTTCTTTTTGGCCTGCGCTACAGTCTTCCCTGCGTTATCAATCTGGCGGTTAATCTCGCGGATTGAGGGCTCAACCAGCAGAATATTGTCATTATCGGCGATGCCGCCCATGCTGCCAAAAATTTTTGACAGGGATTTAGCGTCGCTTACGGCGTAACGCAGAAGGATTCTGTCCCTGCCGCCGTTATTCGATCCGATAAATATGCCCAAACGCCGCGTTCCTTCAGCGGCGAATAAGGCGTTAACTGAAAGCAGGAAAAAAAACGAAACCGCGAAGCGTTTTAAAACAGTCATGTAATCCCTACCTTTTAAGAACCGTTACGGTTTCCACTTCGCAGCCCTCATAAACCGCTTCGCTTTTTTCTTTTATTGATATTATATCAGTTTTTTTGATTTTTCCTGCCAAATTCCTTGCCTTGCTAAGAACATTTTCCGCGTCCAGCGGGTCTTGTGAGACCACAAGAACAAAGACCTCATAATCAGGCGCGTCGTCCAGCGTGTACGCCTCGTCCAGAAAAGTCTTTCTGCCCGAAACCAAAAGCGAGCTTTGTCCTTTGGCGTAGGGGTAGTGCTCTGTTACAACAGACCTTCCGTCAATGGAAAAAATTACCCCGTAACGCTCTGTTCCGGCCGGCGCCGTATATGCGAGCTGAACCGTGTTTCCCTCTCCCAGCACGGCCTGGTCAGGAAGCTGAATCTCAGCCTCGCTTTTAAGGTATATTGAAAGTTCCGCGCCTGAAAGACCAAGGCCCTTGGAACGGTCGCCTTCAGAAATGGAAGCCATGGTGGTTCCCGTTTCGGACATACGCGGAGTGTTTTTTGATAGTGTAAAATACAGAAGCGGTATGAGGATTCCTGCCAGCACCGCGGCGGCAAGTCCTATGATAATGGCTTTTTTACGCGGGAAAGGGATAGCCTTCGTTTTTTCTGGAAGGCCATTTTCGAAAAAACTTTTTACAGGGTATTGCAGGCGCAGTTCCCTGTCCGACTCGTCCTGTTTTTCCAGGCGCTGGCGAAGGCCGCCGTTCGACGCCAGGGCCGCTCGCGTGGCTTCCATGTCCTCGGGGCTTAACTCTCCATGCCTGTACCTTTCCAGCGTAAAATCAGAAATCGCCATTATAGCCTCCTAATCCCTCATTTTAAGCCGCGTCCTTTTCTTGAACGCTTCCAGCCGTTTCCGCACCCCGGAAATGGAAAGCCCGACCGCCTCCCCAATTTCCTTCAGTGTCATCTCGTCCGCGAAATACATATAGTAAATTACCCTGTTTGTTTTAGACTCATCTTTAAGAACAGCCTCCAGGACAAGCTCTGCTTCTACCTGGTTAAAACTCTCGTCTTCGCTGAAAAACAGACCTTCTCTGTCGCCCGAGAAATCCTGTAAAATCTCCTTTTTGTATTTTCTGATACGGTTAAGGCATACGTTGGTGGCCATGGTATACAGGAGGCTGGAGGGGTAGTTTCCGTGAAGTCTGGGCTTTGCCTGCAGAAGGTTCACGAACACGTCATGAACAGCGTCCATGGCTTCGTCGCCGTTTCCGAGAATCTTGCGGCAGCGCCTTATTACCATTGGCCCGTATTTTTCATACCAGGCCGCGACATCGATTGTCATTTGCTTTCCTCCTTTTTAACACATAAATAGGGGAGATTTATACCATTATTCCTCTTGACGAACCCCTGTTTTTTTGTGTATTCTGGAAACAGTGTTCAATTTCGGTTTAATTTACGAGGAGGAGCGATGAGCGCCAGGATACGGCTCAAAAAATTCGGGACAAAAAAGCGCCCATATTACCGCATTGTGGTTATGGATCAGAGGAGCCCGCGTGACGGGAAGACCATTGAGGAGATAGGCTATTATCACCCAATCGAGGCGGAAGAAAAGCAAATTGTGTTTGATATGGAAAAGGCAAAGTCATGGCTCGCCAAGAGCGCCACGCCAAGCGACACTGTGCGGAAAATTTTTAACAAAAAGGGCCTTCACGTAAAGTAACATGGAAAAAGATCTGATTGAATATATCGCTAAATCTCTGGTGGATGATCCGTCTCAGGTGTCTGTAAACGTAGTGGAAGGCGAGAAATCCACCATACTTGAACTGAGGGTGGCGGAAGACGATATCGGCAAGGTCATTGGCAAACACGGCCGTATAGCGAAGGCCATGCGGACCGTCCTTATGGCGGCCACCGCCAAAACCGGCAAACACACAGTACTGGAAATACTTGATTAACGAACCTAAGTCCCCGAACCCCGAACCCCGAACCCCGACCCCTTTCTTCATAGCAGGCATTGTCGGCGCTCCCTTCGGCTTGGAGGGCTTTGTCAAGGTAAAACCCCTTTCCGGCGAAATAGACCATCTGTTAAAGCTAAAATCCGCGACCTTGCGGCAGGACGGAAAAGAGACCGTGCTGGCCATCGAGGAAAGCGCGCCTAACCCCCCTGTGCTAATAATCCGCTTCGCCGGTTTTAACAGTCCGGAGGCGGCTAAGGCTCTCGCCGGCGCCGAGCTTATTGTCAGCCGGGAAGATGCCGCGGTTCTTAAGCCCGGCGAATTTTACGTTGAAGACCTCAAGGGCATCGAAATTTTTGATGAAAAAGCGCAAATGCTGGGGCATATCAACGCCATTATCGAGGGCGGCGGCGGCGACCTTGTTGAGATAAGCCTTAATAACGGCAAGCGCAAACTGGTTCCTTTCCGCAAGGAATTCTTTTCAGGCATTGACCTTGAAAACAGGCGGGTAACCCTAAATAACCTCTGGATACTGGAATGAAATACACCGTCCTTACCCTGTTCCCCGAAATAATAGACGCATATTTCTCGAATTCCATAATGGCGAAGGCCATACAGCGGGGCATTATAAGCTATCGATCGGTAAATATCCGGGATTTCGCCTATGACAAGCACAAAACCTGCGATGACGCGCCTTACGGCGGAGGGCCTGGTATGCTCATGCTGCCGGAGCCCCTGTCCCGCGCTCTGGAATCCGCTGGTGTAAAAAAGAAGAATATAACCACGGAGTTACACGGAGTTACACGGAGTTTTGAATACGACAATCATCTTACCTCCGTGTCCTCAGTGCCCTCCGTGGTAAAAAAATCTTCCTGTACAACTCCAGGCGAAAAACGCGTTATTTATCTGTCACCCTCAGGCCGGCCCTTTGACCAGGCGTTGGCCAAGGATTTAGCGGGGGAGCGGGAATTAGTACTGCTATGCGGGCGCTATGAGGGTATTGATCAGCGGGTGATAGATATGTATATTGATGATGAGGTCTCCGTTGGCGACTATGTGCTGTCCTCGGGCGAGGTAGCGGCGCTCGCTCTTATTGACGCGACCTACAGGCTGGTGGACAGGGTAATAACCCCGGAATCGCTTGACGAGGAGAGCTTTTCAGGCGGGCTTTTGGAGTATCCCCAGTATACACGCCCGGAGATTTTTGATACAATAAAAGTTCCGGAAGTGTTGCTTTCAGGACACCACGAGAATATACGGAAGTGGCGGCTTGAAAAGCGAATTGAAAAGACCCTAAGGTTTAGACCGGATTTAATTGAAAAGGGCAGGGAACTGGGACTGTTCGACAAGGAAACTAACAGCGTGATTGACCGTCAGGTCCCGGCTGAAGGAGATAAAGATGAACGAGATAAAGGCCATTGACGCCTCACAAATGAAAGAAGCCCCCGGCGATTTTAAAGTCGGGGATACCGTTAAAGTGCATTTCAAGATCATTGAAGGCAAGACAGAGCGCGTCCAGGTTTATGAGGGCCTGGTCATCGCGATGAAGAATGCCGGTATAGGCAAGACTTTTACCGTGCGCAAAAATTCCTACGGCGTGTTCGTCGAGCGCGTATTCCCACTGCACTCGCCCCGCGTTGACAAGGTGGAGCTGGTACGCCCCGGCAAGGTTCGCCGCGCCAAGCTGTACTATATCCGCAAGAAGATTGGCAAGGGCGCGAAGATCAAAGAGCTTATTGTCAAGAAAAACATGGATACAAAAGACTAGTTTTTATGTCCCATTTCCAGGTGTTTCTGCAGATTCTCGTATAGGTCCTTCGGAAGGAAGGGCTTTCCTATATGGCCGTCCATGCCGGCGGCCAGGCATTTTTCAATGTCTTCTTTAAAAACATCAGCTGTAAGCGCGATTATGCGAATTTTTTTGGCGATTTCAAGCTCGCTCGATCGTATAGCCTGCGTCGCCTCATACCCGTCCATTTCAGGCATGTGAACGTCCATGAGGATCATGTTGTATCGTTCGGGCTGCTTGTGAAAAAGCTCGACGGCCCTTTTGCCGTGTTCGGCTAAATCGTACGTTATGCCGGCCTTTTTAAACAGCGTTGACATAATTTCCCTGTTGATCTCATCGTCCTCGGCGACCAGTATGGTGTATTTTGAGAAATCGAACGCGGCCGAGCTTTGTTTTTCCTGGGAGGCGGGTTTTTCATCGGCGTTTTCCGTTCCCTTTTTAACCTTTATCGTAAATATGAATTTCGCTCCCTTGCCCAGTTCCGATTCTACCCATATGGTTCCATTCATGAGTTCCACAATTCGTTTTGAAATGAGAAGCCCCAGCCCGGTTCCGCCGAAACTTTTCGCGATACTGCTGTTAGCCTGGCTGTAAGAGGTGAAAAGTTTCTTTTGCTGTTCCGGCGAAATCCCAATGCCTGTGTCCGAAACTTCAACCCTAAGGGTTATTTCGTCGTCTTTATCTTCTGTCGTTTGCGCGATCAGCGTAATCTTGCCTTTTTCCGGGGTGAATTTTATCGCGTTGGTCATCAGGTTCGTAATGACCTGGGACAGCCGCAGTTCGTCGCCGATTAACGCTGGCGGGACATTTTTATTCACGTTAACGCTGAGTACCAGGCCCTTCTCGCTTGCCCGGACGCTTGCCTCGTTGATAATCGCCGTGAGCATTTTCACAAAACTGAATTCGCTGAACGAGAGCTCAAGTTTATTCGCTTCAATTTTGGACATGTCAAGAATATCATTGATAAGGCAGAGTACGTGCTTTCCGGAGTCGTGGGCTTTCTTGAGGTAATTTTTAATCGTCGGGAGGTCATCCGATTCAGAGGCCATGTTTATCATGCCTATAACGGCGTTCAGGGGGGAGCGGATCTCATGGCTCATGTGGGAGAGAAAATCGCCCTTGGCGCGCGAGGCGTTAAGCGCTTCCATTTCCGCTTTTTCGCGCAGGCTTACCTCTTTGGTTTTTATCTCAAGCAATTCCTCAATTTGTTTGCTGTGTTCCAGGATTAATTTTTGCTGTTCCAGCACGGAGAGGTGCGTTTCTATGCGCCTGAGCAGGAGCGGGATTACAACAGGCTTGTGTATGTAGTCGATCGCGCCGAGGTTAAGGCCTTCCATCTCGCTTTCAGGATCGTTAAGTGATGTAATGAATATAATGGGTATGTTTTTGAATTTACTGTCGCTTTTCAGCTTCTTCGCGGCCTCATAGCCGTTTACGCCCTGCATCGCCACGTCCAGCA
>Ga0268262_10003577_pt1 | contig 16723 bp, 11 predicted proteins | sample TergutNc150P3_FD_190354 | JGI IMG/M metagenome (GOLD analysis project Ga0268262, IMG submission 190354) | Nasutitermes corniger P3 segment gut microbial community from laboratory colony in Florida, USA - Nc150 P3 (SPAdes) (version 2) | ecosystem: Host-associated > Arthropoda: Insects >... | reverse complement strand
CACACACACACAACTTAACAGAGTTATATTACCCTATCAATGTAACATCTTCTTACTATTCTCAATATTTCATCATTTTTACCAACAGTACATGGAGGAATAATGTCTGATACAAGAGCAGTGAAAAAATTCACGATTATCGTTTGTTTCGGTTGTGTTATGCTGGCATCACTTCCGGATCGGGTTTTCGCGCAGGAAAAAGCGGTTAGTTTTGATCAAGCGATTTCCAGTTCGGTAAGGAAACTGGCTGAACTGCTGGAAAAAAACTCAAAAATAGCTGTTTATGGATTTAATGTCCTCGAAGCAATACCGGATAAGGATTTGTCAGGATATATGACTGATGAGACAGAGAGATATCTGCTTTCACATAAAAGCCGGGGGATTACTCTTGTAGAACGGAAAGATATTGAAGTGGCACAAAAGGAATTGAATCTTCAGCAAACCGAAGAAATAGACGAAAAAACCGCCCAATCAATAGGGAAAAAGATAGGGGCTACGGTTGTTATTACCGGAACCGTCAGACGTTTAAGCGGGGAATATGTAATTCACGTAAAGGCGATCACTGTTGAAAAAGCAGTGACGATTTTTAATGATAAACTCAATATTAAGAAAGATGATTCAACATTGAAAGATTTCTTTCCGCCACCCGATCAAAAGAATTACTGGTTCTCGCTCGGAGGCCGGGGCGGCGCGGCGATCCATTTATATAAACTGTCTGACGATATATCCGGTGAAGCCGATAATCCCTCGCTGGCTGTTGAACCTGCGCTACAGTTGGCATTTCATTTTAACGATTTCTTTGCCCTGCAAACCGAACTGGCGCTGTCCATGGACAAAGTTTCCTACTCAGGTAATGAACCGGGAGCCGGCGAGTATACTGCCTCTTTTAAGTCGAAGTCGCTGCGAATTCCGCTATTGGCGCGTTTTACCTATAGCAATCCCGACATACTTGGCCATTTTACTTTTGGCGGTCTTGCGGGTATCAATTTTCTGAATATTCCCATTGGGGCAATGGAGTTACAGAGCAGCCTGTACAGCGATAGTTCCTACCGGTTTTCGATACCTTTTGGTTATGTTGCCGGAATGAATATAGGGTGGTGGTTTGACGATAATCACCGTCATTTGCTGTTTTCCGACATCCGGTTTTCGGGCGATATTTTAAAAACGGCGATACATGACAATTCCGGCACGCTGGCGTTGTATTCAAGAAATACCCTGAGTTTTTCTGTGGGTTATGAATTTAATTTTGGGAAATAGAGGCCGCATTACCTCACTGGAGTTACTATGAGAAAGCGTTTTATATGGCAAAAAATTCTGTTTACGGCGCTGCCGCTGTTGTTTGTTACCTGTACTTTTGAAACAGACGGCAACTTTACCGGTCTTGTCGCGGGGGTCAGAAATAAAAATGCCCTCCGTGCCCCCTATAACGTAAAAGTTACCGCCGATGATGCCGGAGGTATACAGATAACCTGGGACGGCACGGATGACGCTGACGGGTATACTGTCTACCGGTCTTCGGTGGAGAATCCCGAATTTAAACGCCGGGGTTCGACCAGCGCGACTGCCTATACTGACTCCGGGGCTTCGGTACCGCCCGATATGCCTTTTTATTATAAAGTGGATGCGTACAGGATGAACACGAATAGTGTCATTGAAAAAAGCGCGTACTCCCTGATTGCGGGGCCAGTGCAGGCAAAATTGAACGAAACCGTCCTTGATCCGCCGGAAATTTCAAACGCTGTTGTGAACGGCAACGCTATAACTGTTACCTGGACGGCGGTTCAGGGCGCGGCGGGATATATACTGTACCGGGCTTCATCGTATGACGGCGGTATATACACAGTCCGCACTACCGCCGAATCACTTTCGTTCGCGGATATCAATTTAATGAATGGGAAATATTCTTATCAGGTTCGTGCATATAACAATACAACTGAGGGGTATGTGTCGTCTCCTCCCTGGGGGCCGGAAACTGTTTATATACCAGGCAACGACCGACCCGCTCCCGCGAAACCGCAGAACCTTCGCGCGGTATTGGACGCGGCGGCCGGGACTGTCGCCATTTCATGGAATACTGCGGCCAACGCAGATTCTTACGTTGTTTATCGTTCTTTTGACGATGAACTGTATGAGGAAATCGGTAATACGACATCAACTGGGTATCAGGATACTACTGTAGAAAACGGGCGCGCTTATTATTACCGCGTGCGGGGTTTCAACGGAACACAGGAAGGGTATCTGTCCGATTCCCGCGGACCGGTGTTGATTCCGCCGGGAAAACCGGAGATAAGCGCCGCCGTTACGGACGGGACGGTAACTATCACCTGGGACGCGTTATACGGCGCGGACAGGTATTATGTGTATCGTTCCGCCGGCGGCTCTCCGTTCCAACTTATTACAGGCAGAGGCGTAACCGAAATGTCATACTCTGACTCGGGATTAGCCGCCGGAACATACGATTACCGCGTGGAAGCGTCCAACGCCGCGGGGAGGGGTATCGCGTCCGAAAGCAGCCAGGTAACAATTGGCGCGGCGACTCCGGTTATCACGGTTCATCCCGCGGGAGGCACCTATTTGCCGAATGTTCCCGCAAACCCGCTTACGGTAACGGCAAGAGTCAATGACGGCGGTACGTTGACATATCAGTGGTATAGAAACAGTGACAACGCCAATACGGGCGGCACGGCAATCTCCGGCGCGGCAAACGCCCATTACACGCCGCCCACCAATACTGTCGGAACAGTTTACTATTATGTGGTAGTTACCAACACCAAAAGCAGCGCAAGCGGGAACATAACTGCGTCAATAGCCAGCAATACGGCGAGAATTACGGTAACAGACGGATCAACGGCAGAAACAGGAATAATTATTAATCTCTACGGAGACGAATGGGATTTGATAGCGCAAAAAGCCAATATTAATATTGACACCGATCAATTGTTCTCGGTATCCGGAACCTATTCGGCATACCAATGGTATCTTGACGGAACACAGGCGGGAACAGGTTCAACGTATATGTTTAACCAAAGCGCCGGCGTGTACGAACTGGTAATTGTCGCAGCCAACAGCGCCGGGGAAAAGCGATCGGGACGGTGCAGGGTTACGGTCAGCAAAATGGCAGCCTTTACAGCGGCAAACACCGGTGATTTTACCGCGGCGCTTACCGCGATACAGGCTAATTCTACCGATAGTTATTTTTCTATTACGTTAAGTGACGATATAAATCTTGCTCCGCAATCTCTTACCAATGCCGCGTATTCGTATAAGAGTATACAAATTATGGGTAATACCGCGGACAGAAAAATTATGCTTTCCAGTCAGGGCTCGCTTTTTACCGTAGGCGAAGATGTGGAACTGGTTTTGGAAAATATCACGCTGCAGGGAAGAAGCGATAACAACACTTCGCTGGTAAAAGTGAACAAGGACAGCAAACTGGTGGTGAATGGTGGAGGGAAGATTACCGGGAATACGTATACGACAGCTACATCAGCAAATGGAACCGGCGGAGGCGGCGTGTTTGTTGACGGTGGGGTACTGGAAATAGCGGGCGGCGAAATTTCAGAAAACAGAGTTACTTATTTGAATACATCATATTTTAACAACTCAATACGAGGCGGAGGCGTATATGCCGCTAACGGCAGTACTGTCATAATGTCCGGCGGAACAATTAAGAATAACCATATTAATTGTACTCGTGTAGGTTACGGTGATAGCTCTGGTGGCGGTATTGCTATCGACAATAGTTCTTTTGAAATGATTTCCGGAATTATTGAAGGTAATACTCTTACTGATCAAGTTACAATCGGTGATTCCCATGCGCGTGGCGGGGGCGTTCATATTTTAAAGTCTAGTTCTTCTGTTATGTCTTCTTTTTATTTCAAGGGCGGCATAATCAGAAATAACACTTGTAATTCATCAGCTCCCGGTAATATGGGCTGTGCATTTGGCGGTGGTATTTTCGGTGCACAGGGTGAATTGGTAATGAGCGGCGGTATTATCAGCGGCAATAAATGTATTTCATCTTCCAATCCTAACTATTATAACGATACATGGTTGGCCGGAGCATTCGGTGGAGGTGTAAGTTTTTGGGACGATTTTAATTTTACAAAAACCGGCGGCATTATTTATGGCAACGAAGCTGTAGGAAATGATACAGACGGTATCCCATTAAAAAATACAGCGCAAAGCAATAGTTCAGGATTGGGCGGCGGTTATGCTGTTTTCTATCAAAGAGGTACTAATTCGACAGATCGTCGGCGCAATTCCACCGCCTACGCAACCAACAACATGGACTCAAGGCAAACCGGCTCGGCGGGGGGATGGGAGTAAAAGAATAAATAATAAATAACAAAGGAAAGAGGAAGAGAGGAATTATGAATTTAGTACAAATCGGAATGGGAACCGGTGCGGTAGAAAATTATACGGCGGTTATCTTTATCAACGCGGTATATCAAAAGCCAGTCCGGTTCAACATGACATTCCCACCATCCTTTGTATTCCCCATGCAGGGGGTGGTTTTCATGTTTTGGCAACAAGGGTTGTTCGTTAATAAGCAAAGCCATTACTTCAGTGAGTTTGTCCATGTCCCTGTTACGTTTTTGCATCAGCTTGCGTTCTTTTTTGAAGGAACCGTGAAAATTGGGAGCCAGCATAATCTATTTGTCCAAATCCACCAGCATTTCCTCAAGGGAGTTGTACCATTTGGTCGGTATCTTTCCCGCAATCATATCCTCAACTTCCTGCATACCCGCAATGGTCTCGGCGTTAAAGCGCGGTTGCCCGGTTACTGGATCGCGGTGTTTGGCGCAGATGGGGCAACCCTCCCCCTTTTCAAACCAGGAATCATCTCTACCGTTTTCAACGGTATTGCTTTCGGCGCTACGAGCTTCTTTTTGTCTAAGAAATTCTACAAAATCCAGCACTTCCGCTACACGGTCTGCGGGCAAGGTTCTAATCTCTTCAATAAGCAATTCGGCATTCGACATTTCCGGCCTCCTGTCATTTCAAGTATAACGTATAAAGTTGCTCTATGTCGAGCAAGGATAAGTATAGCATGAATAATATAAAGGAGACAATCATGTATAACAAAAATTCATTACAACGAGTTACCGTTTTGTTTGGTATATGCGCTCTTGCCGCTTTATGTTCCGCCTGCAATAACGATGTACAGGTTCCCGAACAGGACGGCAAGGCGCGGGTGTCTATTGTTATTGCGGACAGCCAGCCGCGGACTGTATTCCCCCATGCGGATATTGCCAAGTACAAACTGCTGGGCGGAAACAACGGCGCGGCGGAAACCGAACAGGCGGAATTTACCGCCGGGGGAACTTCGGTCTTCCTTGCGCCGGGAAACTGGAACTTTACCCTGAACGCTTACAACGCGGGCAACACTCTTGTCCTTCAGGGAAAAGTACAGGACAAAACGATTAACGCGTCGGGAACCAACGCGGTCAGTTTTAATCTATTGCCTTTGAACGGCGGCACGGGTACGGTACAGATAACGATACAGTTTCCCGTTTCAGCAAACATTACCAAAATCACCGCCTCCGGCAGTATTGAAACAAAAGACTTTGGCATAACGTCAGGCAGTGAGGAGTTTGTTTATACAAAAACCGCTGTTGCCGCCGGGGATTATTTTGTCAGTTTTAAGTTATACAGCGGCGATATTCCGCGGTCAGTGGTGTCGGAGATGGTTTTGGTAAGGAGTAATTTAACCAGTAAAAAGACGATTACGCTGACAGGAGAGGATTTGAAAGCGGATCATCTGCCTGTCATTGATATTGCCGCCATAGCGGGGATCGCTCCCAAGGCCGGCGCAGTCCCGGCAACGACCATTGCCGAAACAGCGCAATATACCGGAACCGTCTCGTGGAGCCCCAACAATAATCCGTTTATATTTGACACCGTATATACGGCGACCATTACCCTAACGGCAAAAACCGGTTTCACCCTGCAAGGAGTACCGGCAAACTTTTTTACCGTGGCAGGGACAACAGCGGTCAGCAACGCCGCAAACTCAGGTGTGATTACGGCGGTATTCCTGCCGGCAGCCGTCGTCATTAACAGTGTTGCGGAATTACAATCGTATCTATCCGCCAAACCCGCCAATACCGCCGCCGCCCCCTATGCCATTGTGTTGAATGCAGACAACTTTACTGACATTGCGGATACGCTTAAAGCTAATAGTACCAGGTACGTCTATCTTGATATTTCCGACAGCGCCACAGCCAGTATTGGAAATGAGGCTTTTTACCAATGTACCAGCCTTGTCGGCGTAACCATAGGAAACAGCGTTACCAGTATTGGAAATTCCGCTTTTAGAGGCTGCAACAGCCTTGCCAGTATAACCATACCGAATAATGTTACCGACATTGGAATATGGGCTTTTTTGGGCTGTACCGGCCTTACCAGCGTAATCATAGGAAACGACGTTAGCAGCATTGAAGAAAAAACTTTTATGAATTGCCTCGGTCTTACCAACGTAATCATAGGGAACAAAGTTACCAGTATTGGGGATAGCGCTTTTGAAGGTTGTACCAACCTCGCCAGCGTAATTATACCCGATAACGTTACCGGTATTGGTACTTCTGCTTTTGACACATGCACCAGCCTTGCCAGTGTAATCATAGGAGAAAATGTTACCAGCATTGGGAATTACGCTTTTTATCAGTGCTACAACCTTGCCAATGTAACCATAGGAAAGCGCGTTACCAGCATTGGGAAAGGGGCTTTTTACCAATGTACCAACCTTACCGGCGTAACCATACCGAACAACGTGACCAGCATTGGGGAATATGCTTTTTCCGGTTGTACCAAACTTGCCAGCGTAACCATACCCAACCGCGTTGGCAGTATTGAGGTTGGCACTTTTGGAGGTTGCAGCAGCCTTACCAGCGTAATTATAGGAAACAAAGTTGCCAGCATTGGGGAAAGAGCTTTTATTCTTTGTACCAGCCTTACCAGCATAACCATACCAGGCAGCGTTACCAGTATTTGGAGTAATGCTTTCAGCGATTGCACCAGCCTTAAGAGCGTAACGTTTCAAGGCATGATCACTAATTTTGCCACCCCTGCTTTCATCGGACTCGGCGACTTGCGAACCAAATATCTTGCCGGAGGGACAGGAACGTATACAAGGGATAGCGGCGGCAGCGCGTGGACGAAACAATGAGGGGAATTGAAAATAATTTAACCACACCCGTCATCTATTGATAACGCACCGGTATCAGGCATTAAAAATGCCCTCTGTTAATTTCAAAAAGTCTAATATAAAATAGAAAAAAGGAGTTTTGAAATGAACAAAACAATTTTTGCGGCGATTATACTGGCATTTACCCTTCTCCCCACCCTTCCCGCGCAGATCCCGCCCGACGACATGGTACTCATAAAGGGCGGAACCTTCACCATGGGCAGCCCCGCCAACGAGCCGAAGCGTGATGATGACGAAGGCCCGCAGCATCAGGTAACGGTAAGTTCTTTTTACATGGGCAAATACGAAGTAACGCAGAAAGAGTATCAGGAAGTAATGGGAACAAACCCCAGTGATATCAAATGGGCCAATTCGCCGGTAGAAAATGTAAGTTGGTACGACGCGATAGAGTACTGCAACAAACGGAGCCAGTTGGAAGGGCTGACCCCGGCGTATACAATAGACAAGAACCATATTGATACGAATAACAAAAATGAAAGGGATATGAAATGGACAGTAATCTGGGATAAAAAAGCCAACGGCTACCGTCTGCCCACAGAAGCCGAATGGGAGTACGCCTGCCGCGCCGGAACAGTAAAGCCGTTTAGCACCGGAAAAAACATCACAACGAAACAGGCGAATTATGACGGTAACGGGCCGTATAATAATAAGTCGAAAGGAATATACCGGGGAAGGACAACGCCCGTAGGAAGTTTTCCTCCAAATCCCTGGGGGTTATACGACATGCACGGGAATGTATTTGAATGGTGCTGGGACTGGTTAGGGAATTATTCAAGCGGTCCACAGGCTGATCCGATAGGCGCGGTCTCCGGCTCCGGCCGTGTGGGACGCGGCGGCGGTTGGGACGCTTCGGCAAGGTATGCCCGTTCAGCCAATCGTGGCAGCAGCACCCCATCAATCCGTAGCATTTATCTTGGTTTCCGGGTGGCGCGTAATAATTAAGATTGCATTTTAATGAAACAAACCACCCTCATCATCACCCTATCATTACTCTTAATCCCCTCGCTTCCCGCCCAATCGTCCCAATCCTCTGGCTCTCTATCAATCAGCCAGCAATTATACTCATTTTCCCCCCTTGCCCGCATAATCCTCAAACACCTCGGCATGGAAGACAAAAACCTCAACGGCGTAATTGATAAAGGCATAGGCGAAGGTTACGAAGCGTTTATCGCCAAATATGGCAATGCGGACATCGGCTTTCCCGCTAATGGCATAACCTACGGCGCAAACAACGGACGGCTGGAAGAACCGGAAATTGTCAATCATTACTATCTTACAATCCGTTTCAAATACCCGGAAGAAACATCAACCATTGATAATGAAATAAATGCCTATTTCTATGACAATAATCTGCCATTAGTCTGGCTCGATGATAAAGAAAGTACAGTTATGAAAGCGGTAACTCAAATACTTGGCGAAGGCTGGAATGAAAAACAAGTAACTGAAAATGAGGCAGTCAATATGTTTAACAAAGTGTTATGGGGAATTAAGGTAAAAGCAAGACCCGAAATACCTAGTGAAAATGATGGATATTATACTCTATCTGAATTTATAAAAAACAAATCAGGTTATTGTTTTGAAGTAGCGCAGTTTGGATTTTGGTTTTTTTCTGAATTAAGAATTAACTCTACTTCTGCTTGGACAGCATTAACATCATCTATATTACACGAAGTAGTAAAATTAAGTTCCGGCAAAATAGTTGATTATTTTGAAAGTAGTAATAAATATAAAATACCTTTAGATAAATGGTATATTACTAATCCTTTACAAACTCTCAGTTTATATTACAATGTTAATGGAAAAATACAAAATAATATATCATTGTTTGAACAAAGTGTTATATATGATAAATACAATATAGATAATATTTGTGTATTATTACATCGTCTATGTTTATCTGAAGACTATAATGCCGCTATAGTACTAGGTGAATATTATTTTCAATATAGCGATACAGATAAAATATTAAGTACAAAACATAAAAACATCGTTCATGTAAGAAATAATATAAAATCAATGTTGGGAAGTTTATTGATTAGTTACAGTATGACCAATAATAAATCAGGTAATGACAGGATTGTATCACTGTTAAAAAAGCATTATTCACAGGATAAAGAAGTAACTGTTTGGATAGAGGCTTTGTGTTTATGAGAAAATATACCGTCTTGCTTGTGGCGACGCATAGTGCCTGTCATCCTCTTCAAACCTTTCTCAATATAAAATGTGACCTATTGAAGTTGATAAAAGGAATCTGATTAGACCTACTACACCGTAGAGGGACAAAAGAATATAACCACGGAGTTTTGATACGATAACGCTTTATTCCTCCGTGAAACTCCGTGGTAAAAATTCTTCTGCCTTACATTTCCAGTACAACCTCATTCTCCGCCTTTAACACCGAGGCGGGGATGTAATTATCCTTCATTTCAACGCCGTTCACCGTTAATTTCCGGCAGCCGCTTTCGCGCCCCTGGGGGTTTTGTACCTGTATACGCAGTTTCTTGCCGCGGAATGTTTTTTCCATGGTGAAACTTTTCCATGACGCGGGAACCGCCGGCGACAGGCGCAGGCCGTGAATATCGGGGCGCAGACCCAGTATCCCTTCCACACAGCCGACCATGACAGTGCTGGCCGTGCCGGTCAGCCAATGCACATGACTGCGGCCCTCAAAGGGGCTGTCCACGCTTTCGGTAAATTGGGAATATACATAGGGTTCCTGCAGGCGCGTCTGAGCGATGGGGTTCTGCGCGGCGGGACAGCTTTCCAGATAGTATTCAAAGGCCCGCCCTCCCCGGCCCAGCAGGGCTTCCGCCAAAATCAGCCAGCCCTGGGTCTGCAAAAAGATTCCGCCGTTTTCCTTGGTGGAGGGGTTGAACAACAGGGCCAACGCCCCGTCAAAGGCGTGGCGGCGGTACGAGGGGGCCATGATCCGCGCGCCGTATGTGGTGTTAAGCTGGCGGTATACCAGATCCATGACCGCCTTGCCGCGTTCCTGCGGGGCAAAGCCGCTGATAATTGACCAGCTTTGCGGGTTAAGCCAGAGGCTGGCTTCCGGGTCGCCCGGCTTGCCCACTACTTCATCACGCTCGGTTATTCCCCGCACAAAACGGTCGGTATCCCAGCAGTATTCTTCGATAATCGCGCCGAACTTTTTCTTCAGTTCATTCATGCGCTTTTCCGTGGCGGCGTCGCCCTTATGCCGCGCGCAGCGGATCATAATTTCAAACGCGTAATACAACTGGAACGCGACAAATACCGATACGCCGTTGGCGCCCAGGCGCAGGCAGTCGTTCCAGTCGGCGTGCAGGCCGGCGGGCAGTCCGTGTATGCCCAGATGATTCAGCGAAAAGTCAATCGCCTTGTCCAGATGTTTATAAAGGGTATCCGTGCCGGAGTCGGCGTAGGGGATTTCCTCGTCAAGCAGGGCGATATTGCCGGTTTCGGTTATGTATTTCCATACGGTGGGGAACAGCCACAGCGCGTCATCGGCGCGGTAGGAAGGATGCCCCGTTTCCGTACGGTAGGACGCGTCTTCCGGTTTGTCTTCATGGCCGGGGTTATGGTTGTACTTTACCAGCGGCAGCGCCCCGCCGTGGTTCACCTGGGCGGAGATCATGAATTTCAGTTTTTCCAGGGCCATCTCCGGGTCAAGGTGGATGATGCCCTGAATGTCCTGCACTGTGTCGCGGTAGCCGTAACCGTTGCGCTGGCCGCAGTAGACCAATGAGGCCGCCCGCGACCAGTTAAACGTAATAAAGCACTGGTAGGCGTTCCAGGTGTTGACCATGTGGTTGAAATTTTCATCGGGGGTTTCCACTTTCAGGTTGGCCAATTTGCCGTGCCAGTAGGTTTTAAGATCGTTAATTTCCTGATCGGGCAGGCCGCTTTCCTCATAACGGGCTATCAGGGCCTGCGCCTCCGTTTCCCGTTTTTGCCCCAGCAGAAATACCAGTGAAACGCTTTCGCCGGGTTTAAGGGTCAGGGCCGCGTGCAGCGCGCCGCAGGGGTTCAGGTTGTAGTTGAGGGTTCCGTCCAGGCGGCCCTTTTCCACGGAAACGGGATTCCCGTAATCACGGTAACCGCCCAAAAACGCCGCGCGGTCGCCGCAGTAACTGGTAACCGGAACCCCGGCAAGTCCAAAAAAGCGCGTATCTACGCGGCTTTCGTTGACGGCGTTCAGGCAGTTTTCGTTAATCGTCTGCAGTATAAATTGATCCTTGAAGTAGGTGCGGGTGATAAACTGGGTGTACTGTAAATTGACCTGATCCTGTTCATAAAAACTTTCGCAGGTAAATTCGACAAAGCCGAAAACGGATATTTTCCGCGCCGCCGCGCCGGTATTGGTAAGCTTAAGCCGCCATACTTCGTGGTCCGCATCCATCGGCACATAGTAACTTGCCTCGGAACGCATATCCTTATAGTCCGCTTCCATGACGGTATAGCCCGTGCCGTGCCGGCATACCGAACGGTACTGATCCAAATCTTTGCCGACCGGCTGCCAGGAAGCCGACCAGTAATCGCCGGATTCGTCATCGCGCAGGTAGATGTAACGGCCGGGACGGTCCTGTTCATTGAACCGGTACCGTATCAGCCGCCCCGCCGCCCCGCTTTTTACAAAGCTGTAACCGCCCGCGTTATTGGAAATGATTGCCCCATAAGCCGGTGAACCCAAATAATTTGCCCAGGGCGCGGGCGTATCAGGCCGGGTAATAATATACTCCCGCGCCGGCGCGTCAAAATGGCCGTACTGCATGACCTTCCTCCTGTCTCGTGCTGTACACCAGTATAAAGTACCTATTCCGCTACTTCAAGCCTTCCCCAGTTTTATCAATACCTACTATTTCGATAGGAATTAATAAATATTTTTTGAAAAACGCTTGACAAGTTTATAAAAAAGGGCTATACCTATAAAACATATATGTTATATATGTTTTCATATGGGGGCTTTTTATGGGAAGGATAATGACGATATGGTAGAGAAATATTCCGATATCCGCGAACGGAGGCCATGTACCTACAATGACCTGGGCGGAAAAGGGAAAGACCTTGCGGTAAATTTTGAGAAACAATGCATCAAAAAAGCTGACCGCAGTTTCAGCCAGGGCCTGCAATGCCAGCAAATCAACAGCATAACGGCGGTATTGTCGCTTGAGGAATCGGCGTTTATCATTCATTCGCCGCAGGGCTGCTGCGGCTGCGTGACGATGGGAGCGGATTGGTACCGCGTCGGCCAGGCGCACAGGGGGGTGCGCTTAATCAGAAATCCCCGCGTAATTGTAACCAACCTCGACCAAAACGACGTAATCCACGGCGGCGAGGCAAAACTGCGGGAAGCGGTGAAATTAGCGGACGAACGTTATAAACCCAAATTAATTTTTATTTTTACATCGTGCGCGTCCGGCATTATCGGCGATGATGTTGACGCGATAGCGGCGCATATACAGACCGATTATGCGGCGCTGCTGGTCCCGATTCACTGCGACGGTTTTATGTCGAAAATCTGCGCGTCCGGATATGACGCGGCATTTACCGCAATCCGGAAATATATATTGCCGAAACAGCCGCTGCCGAAACAACAGGGACTGGTAAACCTGTTCGCCCCCATCTCAATCAGCTACAAGGATCAGCTGGAAATTGAGCGTATGCTGGGACTGCTTGGCGTGAAAGTGAATTATATACCGTTTTATTCCTCGCTTGAGAAAATCCGCGCCATAACGGCGGCACAGGCGTCTACGTCAATCTGCAAGGTTTTTGCCGATGAGTTTATGAAAACGCTTAATGACGACTACGGCATCCCGTTCTCACACACGGTTATGCCGGTTGGCGTCCGCAATACCGACAAATGGTTTTTGGGCATCGCCGAATTGCTGGGCAAAGGCGATTTGGCGCGGGAGTATATAGAAAAAGAACACGCGCGGGTGCTGCCCCGGCTTGAAGGCATCAGAAAACGGCTTCAGGGCAAACGGGTGTTTATCTGCGGCGGCACCGGGCGTTCTTTTGCGGCAGCCGCGTTAATTGACGATTTCGGAATGGAACTTGTCGGCCTTGAAACGCCGACATACGATGCCGACGCGCAAACCGACATTGAATATTTAAATGGCATTTACAATGACTTTATCGTTGACATCGCGAATATGCAGCCCTTTGAGCAGGTTAACCTGGTAAACAAACTGAAGCCGGATGTTTTTATCGGAGTTCCCACGTGGACCGCGCGGTTTGGCATACCGACGACTCATGTGCTTGACATAAAACGCGCGACAATGGGCTACGACGGGATTTTATACCTTGGCGAGAAGATCGCGGATCAAATTGAAAATCCGGGGTATAACCGCAAACTCGCCCCTTACGCGCGGCTGCCTTACAAGCAATCGTGGTACAAATCAGACCCGTTCAAGTTTATCAAGGAGATATGAACAATGTCATCAGTTACGGAATATCCGCGCGGCACCTGCGTATTGGGCGGCGTAAACGCCACGCTTTCGGCAATCAAACGGGTGTGTACGATTTACCACTCGGGTCCGGGGTGCTGTATGCAGACTACGGCGGGCGAAGGCCAGCAGGCCGGTTTGCTGACGCCTTACTATTTAAGCGCCGTGTCGTCTCCCTGCTCGAATATGCTTGAACGCGAAGTTGTGTTCGGCGGCGAAGAAAAACTGCGCGATGAAATTGACGGCTCAATTGAAATCATTGAGGCGGACGCGTACTTTGTGCTTACGGGCTGTACCGCGGGGATAATCGGCGATGATGTTGAGGCGGTAACCGCCGATTACAGCAAAAAGGGACTGCCGGTATACCCGGTGACCACGCCGGGTTTTGCGGGAGATTCCCTGCTCGGATATGAAGTCGCGTTTCAGGCGCTGTTTGATTTTATTATCGACAAGAACCCCAAACGGGACGAAACGCTGGTCAATCTAATCGGCATTATCCCTTACCACGACGTTTTTTGGACGGGAACGTTTGAGGAACTGACGCGGATTTTACATAAACTGGGACTGCGCGTGAATACATTCTTCACCGATAACCAGGGAATTGAACAGGTAAAAACCGCGTCCTGCGCCGCTCTTAATATAATCATTGACCCGTGGCGGCTGAAGGGGTTCGCCCAAAAAATGGAGGAAACCTACAACATTCCGTCAATTCGTTTTCCCGGAGCGCCCACAGGCGCGACTCAAACAGGCGCGTTTGTGCGCGGCGTGGGCAAAGCGCTTAACCTTGACGAAACGCTGCTTGAAAGCGTCATACGCGAAGGCGAAGCTTATGTGTACGACTACTACGAAAGTATAATCGGCATTTTAAGCTGGAAACGTTTCGCGGTTGTCGGCGGCGCGGGCACGGCAATAGCGATGACCAAATTTCTGGCCAACGATTGCAGTTTCACTCCGGTACTCACCATTGTTACGGAACCGATTTGGCGCGACAGCGACAGAAAGTATATTACGGAACAAATTCAGGGTTTGGAATACGCCAAAGCTCCTGATGTTTTTTTTCTGCCCGACCATTACGATGTCCGGCAAAAAATCAAAGAGTACGACGGCGTTACATTGCTCGCGGGCAGCTCTCTTGAACAGGAAACCGCGCTTGAGATTGACGCGCAGCATTATGCCGTTTCCTTCCCGATTTCAGACCGCCTGATTCTGAACCGGACTTACGCCGGATACAGGGGCGCGCTGACTGTCATAGAGGATTTGTATAATAATTTGTAAATACCAAATTACAGACGGAGGTTAAAATGGGTAAAATTTACAATAACATTACTGAACTAATCGGTAAAACGCCGCTCGTGCGGCTCAACCGTCTTGAAAAGGCATACGGGCTGGAAGCGGAAATCATAGCCAAGCTGGAGTTTTTCAACCCAACTCAAAACGTCAAGGAGCGTATCGCTCTTTCGATGATTCAGGGCGCGGAGGAGCGCGGCGAATTAAAACCCGGCGGAACGATAATTGACCTGTCAAGCGGCAATACTAGCATCAGCCTGGCGGCTATCGCGGCGGCCAGGGGCTACAAATTTCACGCGTATCTGCAGGATACGGCCAGCGTCGAGAACAAGCAGATTTTGTATGCGTTCGGCGCGGATTACGAAACCATATTCACCAACCCGCGGCTGCTTGAGCTCTCAGCCGAGTATAACGGCGACGCTCTGAAGGCGTTCGGACAGCTGCTGCGCGAAGAGTCCAAAAGGTTGGGCGTTTTCGCGACAAACCAAACGGAAAACCCCGACAATCCCAAAGCGCACTATACAACCACAGGTCCTGAAATATGGGAAGACACGGACGGTAAGGTCGATTTCTTTGTTTCGGGCGCGGGAACCGGCGGAACATTGATCGGCGTGGGCAAGTATCTGCGCGAGAAGAATCCCAACATCAAAATTATCGCGTATCAGCCGGGTATAAGCTCCCGCCCGTTCGAAAACCAAAAACCAGATCAGCCGGAAATGCACGGCGTTCATCCAATTTCGGGCGTACCGTTCATCGCGCCGCTTTTGCGCGGCAAAAATAACGTCTGGGACGAAGTCATAGACGTTGAGGCGCCGACCGGTTATGAAACAGCCCGCGCCGTGGCAAAACACGAAGGCATACTCATCGGCGAATCATCCGGCGCGTCGGTATACGCCGCGATACAAATCGCCAAACGCCCGGAAAACAAGGGCAAGCGTATAGTCGCGTTAATACCGGACTCCGGCACGCATTATCTGACGACAGATCTGTATGAACTGCCGGAAACAAAATAGGGAGGGGAAATATTATGGCTATTAACCTGGATTTCAAGGATTCCGCCACGCGGGAACAGCGGCTGGGTTCAACGGTTTGCTGGAACGGAAATTTGCGGGAAATATCCGAATGTACTTCCTGCGGCGGCGCGAAAAACAGGGAAAGACGCTTCGCGCAGTCGGGCCTGTGTCCCAACGGGTGCGCGACAAGCATACTGCTCGGCATTCGCGATATTGCGGTTGTTCTGCACGGTCCCGCGGGATGTTCCCAGCTCGGCGCTCCCTCATTCAGGCATCAGGCGGCTTCAAGAATTAACGCGGCCTATGAATCCTATTCCTACGGCGACGATATGAACGAAAACGATACGATTTTCGGCGCGATTGAAGCCTTAAAGAATCTGGCGGAGGATATTCTGCAAAACCACAAACCCAAAGCGCTATTTATAATAAATTCCTGCGCGAGCGCGGTAATTGGGGAGGATGTAGACAGCTTAACCGAGGAGTTAAAGGCAAAATACGATGTTCCGATTGACAATATAAACTGCGAGGGATTTAAGTCGCAGATTTGGTTCAGCGGAACCGACGCGACTTTCCACTCGGTAGTCAAAACGCTGGTAAAGGAGCCGAAAGAAAAGCGCGACGTAGTCAACATAATAAATTTCTTTGAGAGTGAAAGAAACTATTTAAGCGATATTTTCGGCAGGCTCGGCGTAAAGCTGCAATTCCTGCTGTTTAACAGCACGGTCGAGGAAATAGAACATCTTTCGGAAGCGCGCGCGACCGTGGCGGTATGCAGTACGCTGGGC
>Ga0268262_10003576_pt1 | contig 16724 bp, 13 predicted proteins | sample TergutNc150P3_FD_190354 | JGI IMG/M metagenome (GOLD analysis project Ga0268262, IMG submission 190354) | Nasutitermes corniger P3 segment gut microbial community from laboratory colony in Florida, USA - Nc150 P3 (SPAdes) (version 2) | ecosystem: Host-associated > Arthropoda: Insects >... | reverse complement strand
CAAAAAAATCAAAGATGATTCAGAAAGAACCCGTATCGTTGAAAAACTGCTATTGCTGCGCGCGCAGCTTGACAGGCAGATTCCGGCCAAAACGGCTACTGATACGCTCCTGCTCGCTACATGGAACATACGCGAATTCGGCGATAACAGGCGCGCCGAGAGTTTGCACTATATAGCCGAGATTATCAGCCGCTTTGACCTTATCGCGGTTCAGGAAGTCGCCTCCGATTTGGGCGGGCTTCAAAAGCTTGTAGCGTTACTTGGGCATAACTGGGACTACATCGTTACCGACAGCACGGACGGCACGGCGGGCGGCGGCGAGCGCATGGCGTTCATTTTTGACCGCTGCAAGATATTTTTCCGGAAAATGGCCGGCGAGCTGGTATTGCCGGAAAGCAAACTCATCGACAAGAAGCTGCAGTTCGCGCGTACTCCTTTCAGCGTGGCTTTCCAGGCGGGCTGGTTCCGGTTCATATTGGCGACCGTGCATATTTATTACGGGGCTACCACAAAGAATGACCCGCGCCGCGTGGCGGAGATCGGCGCCGTAGCGGAGTTTTTTAACAAACGCGCCAAAAAAGAGGATGAAAACTACATACTGCTGGGGGATTTCAATATTTTTAATCATGGCGACGATACCATGAAAGCGCTGGAGCGGAACGGTTTTTATGTTCCGGATGCCATTAAGGAACATCCCACCAACATTAGTAAAAACAAATACTATGACCAGATAGCATTTAAGCTGAAAATCGACACAAATATGACCGTTTTTTCCGAAGGCAAACAACGCGCCGGGACGTTTGATTTCACCGAGACGATTTATCCTCCGCAAGACGTATGCCTGTACCGTGGATATTTCGGCGAAAAAACCGTGCAAGGCAAGACAGAACAGCAGATTGAAAAATACTATCTCACCAACTGGCGTACTTTACAAATATCTGACCATTTGCCTCTTTGGATAGAGCTTAAAATAGATTTCAGCAATCAATATCTCAAGAATATACCAAAAGAGAAATTATAAGCGATTTTTGGAAAAATTTTACTATTATCGGAATTTCACAGGTGCGCGTCATAAAAGTTACAAACCTGGGAACGCGGGCTAAACGCCCGCTTCCCGGCAACGCCGGAAAAGACACTGGAACTTGTGGGCTAAACGCCCGCAAGACATTTTTACCACGCAGGCGAGGACGCCTGCGATCCCAGGTCACCTGCTTTCCAGGGCTGCAACTTTTATGACGCGCACCGGAATTCTACAGGCCACTGATTCCACGCAGTGAAAAACGGGTAACTGACCAACGATACAAGCCTATCTGGAATACAAAATCATTTTGTAACATTCAGGATGTCATTTCCCGCACACATGAAGTTTATGCGTCTTTGGCGCATTGAAAAAACTATCCCAAAAAGACTCTATTCCGATAAATTGTATTGCGCCGGTCGTTCCGGATATTTCCGGGATTTATGTTTTACCGCATCAGGCCGGCAAGGTATCCAATAAGTAATCGGCATAACGCAGGATGCTGTTTTCTGGGGATTATTCAAATGGACGACAAATTCTGGAAACACAAACTAAGCGCCTTCCTTCATGACGCTCCGGACAAATGTTTTGATATTGCAGGACATGAGGCATCCGCCGACGCAAATCAGCGGGCGGTGTTCGCCGACGAAAGCGAGCGCAGGGAATTCAAGGAAACGGTCAAGCCGGCAGACTGGTTTTCCGCTTCCGCCGAGCGCTTTGTGTTTCCTAAAGTGAAATGCTCGCACAATTTCACGGATACACCGCTTTTCATTCATCCGCTTTCATCTAAACCATATCCGTTCCCGACCAATTTTACCGTTCCGTCCCAAACATATTCTGAAACAATTCAGGCGGCCGTTTATGCGATTAGCCCCGGCGATTTGCATGAAACGTTTTTTCTCTACTGGCGGCGGTGGCTTGATAATGTTTCGGAGAAAACGCCTTCACTTGCGTTTTTACCCGCCGACACGCGAATTCCGGACCATACTATCTGGAATCACATGTCGATGGCCTCCGCGCTTGCGCCATGTATTCAAGGTAAGGATGTCTGTCCGGAAATGCTGCTTTTCCAACTCGGTCCGGTGCAGGATTTTATTGCAGCCGCCCGATCCACGCGCGACCTCTGGAGCGGTTCATATCTGCTCTCGTGGCTGATGGCGTACGCGATGAAGGCTGTCACGGATCGGATCGGTCCCGACGCCGTGATCTTTCCAAGTCTGCGCGGTAATGGCATATTCGACGCGCTTCACCGCGAGACGTATTACAGCACGCGATGGCCTGGAATTAACGGCAAAATAGAAACCACATGGGAACGCCTCCTCAGCGATAAAGGCGGTTCGAATAAAATGGCCGATTGGCTGCTTACGCCTACATTGCCGAACCGTTTTCTCGCCGTTGTTCCGCAAGGTGAAGGCGCAGAGCTTGCAAAACTCGCCGCCGATGCGCTTCAGAAAGAACTTGATAGTATCGGTGAAGCCGTCTGGAAATGGCTTGAAAAAAATGAGGCAAAAAACGAATGGAAAGATCGCTGGGAAACGCAGATCGGCGCTTTCCTTCAAATTGCCTGGGCGACGCAGCCATGGCTTGATCGCGAAACCTGTCTCGCCGAAGCAGGCAGGCTGCCGGATAAAGCGGTAGGCAAACGATTGCAGGACTTTATTAACTTTGCCGAATCGCTGCCGGACAAAGACACGCGCTATTTCAGCGCTGGAGACGGGAAACTTACAAACCCCGGCATACTTTGGTCTGCGCATTACGCTCTGCTTGACGCGAAACTGGCAGCCCGCCGCAATACCCGCGATTTCAAGCAGTGGAATCCGATCAATAAAACCGCCGCCGTCAAGGACTCTCTGACAGGTAAAGAGGAATGTATCGGCGATGAGAAATTTTGGAGAGGTCTTGCTGAGCGTAATGGAAATATTTTCACCGCGTCTTCACATCGCTACGGCGCCATGAGTCTTATCAAACGACTGTGGTGCCGCGCGGAAGAGGTTGATTATCTTCAGCAAAAACTTGGACTCGAAAAAGACGTGTTCAATAAATCGCTCCGCGCCGATTCCACACAGGAGATTGCCAGGTACAACGATGATGAGGAAAATCCATATATAGCCGTACTTGCGATGGACGGTGACGAGATGGGTAAATGGGTTTCCGGCGAAAAAACGCCGAAATTTCTCAAACAGCTTGCGCCAAAAGCCAATGAATATCTGTCGTCATTGGTCAAGAAAGCCGACAACCCGGATTTGCGTCGTCTGCTTACCCCTTCATATCATCTCCAGTTCAGCGAAGCGCTCTCGAACTTCGCCATGCACAAAGCGCGCGAAATCGTGGAGTATCATAAAGGAGATTTGATTTACGCGGGCGGCGACGATGTGCTGGCCATATTGCCGTCCACACGCGCCATTGCATGCGCCGAAAAACTGCGTGAAGCATTCCGCGTGAATTATGACGACAACGGCCGTATTTATCCGGGATCGCGCTGCGAGGTTTCCTGCGGTATCGCCGTCGGACATTGTAACGCGCCGCTTCAAATGCTGGTCAAAGAGGCTCAATCCGCCGAAAGCCGCGCCAAAAAGGACTACGGACGCGCCGCTCTCGCCGTTTCCCTTTACAAACGCTCCGGTGAAATCATCCACTGGGGCTGCAAGTGGGACGGCGGCGGGAATCCGCTTCAGCTAATGCGCCGTGTAACTGAACTTACGCGGGAGGAAAAACTTTCCGGACGTTTCCCTTACGCGCTCGCTTCACTGCTTCAACCCTACGCATTGGAAGACAAAAACAATCGCGTTACGGAGATTAAAGAAATCATCAAAATGGAGATTGTTCACGCGCTTTCGCGCCAGGGTTCAAATCTTTCGAAAAACGAACGGGAAGAACTGATCGGGGGAATCAACGCTTATCTTGATTCATTAGGGGAAGAACATCTTGGAGATTTCATCAATCTTTTCCTTGCCGAAACCTTTATTAACCGCCGACGCGGGGAGAATTAGCCATGAATCATAAATTTCAGCTTGAACCGCGCGATCTGCTTTTTCTGCGCGACGCCCGTCCGATGGACGGTTCCGATGCCGGACTCGGCGCAAACTGGCCGCGCCCTGATCAACTTTGGAACGCGCTCATCAACGCTTTTCACCGCGTCTGGCCGAATCGCCAGGATTGGGAAGGCGCCGCGCATACGAAACGCAAAAGCGGCGAGTCCGGCGGCAAAAGCGACAATCCGCTCAGTTCCGACCGTTTCGGCGCGCTCAAGACTGTTGGTCCGTTCCCGTTTGATACAAAAACCGGAGTTGTTTATTACCCCGCGCCGCTAGACCTTGATATGGATTTAGTCCAGTGTAATGGTACTGACCTTCCGAAACCGCTCAGTCATGCTTTTCGCGCAAAGACTCAAGGCAAAAAAGAACCGCGTCATTGGCTCTCGGCCGATGAATATCACAGTTACCTGAAAAGCGAGTCCGTGGGCGACAAAGAACCGGCGCTATATGACGCCGAACGTAGTTTGGGCATTGAAATTGACGCCGTTACAGGAACTACGGTCGAAAGCAGACTTTATCAGGCCGAATATCTGCGCCTGCGCGATGGTTTTCGCGGCGATGATGCGAGGCTTGCGCTTGCTTTTACTGCTTCCTGCGGCATCCATCAAAAAGGCGCTCCAGACGATTCCACCGTCGATGTGTTTGAAAAATTTCTTTCAAATGAAAACAGCATCATTATCGGCGGTCAACAGGGCGTCGCGCGTTTACGTTCCGCCGCGTTCGATTGGATAAAACCGCAAAAAATCACTTCGCGGTATCTGCGCTGGACGCTCCTTGCGCCCGCAGTATTCCGCGCCGGTTGGCTTCCGGGGTGGTGCGCCGATTCCCGTAAAATCCCTGACTCTGAAAAATATCCATTGGGCACGGTCATGTTTAAAGATTGTTCATCGTCCAAACTTATCGCCGCCAGAATCGGCAAGCCCTTCGCATTTTCCGGATGGGATTTGCAAACCGGGCCGAAGCCCACTCAGCTTTTTGTTCCCGCCGGTTCATGCTACGTCTTTGACTGTTGCACTGCGGAAAACGCCCAAAAGCTTGCCGACCTGCTCTATTTCAAACCATGCAGCGACCAGCTTGGAGAAAAAGGCTTTGGCATCGGCATCTGCTCGTCTCTTGCCGAATCTGAAATATTGAATTCCGAAGTTCACAAAAATTAAGGAGTTACGACATGGAAACTAAAATAATGACAATCTTTACCCGCACGCCGCTGCATGTAGGCGCGGGTTCATCAGTCGGCGCGGTTGATCAGCCGGTCATCCGCGAGCGCCACACCCGTTTTCCAATCATCCCTGGCAGCGCAATCAAAGGCGTTCTCGCGGATTTATGGAATAATGAAAGAATCCAGGCAATAAACAAGGAAGGACAACCAAAAAACGATAAGGACGGTAAACCCGTTATGATTCGCACCGGAAGCGCGTTGGAACTTTTTGGTTCGGACGATAACGACAACTCTTCCGCCGGACATCTTCTGGTTGGCGAAGCCCGCGTCATTGCTTTTCCCGTTCGTTCCGCCAAAGGTTCATTCGCCTGGATTACATGTCCACTGGCGCTCAGCCGCTTTGAACGCGATGCCAATGTTCAACTGAACGTGGATAAAATCGAAGGGTTGACCGAAAACCAATGTGTTGCCGCAGATGGCGTAATTTTGGATGGTCATGTCATACTTGAAGAATATTGTTTTCAATCCATTAAAAAAGATATTTCCGCAATTACCAATGAACTGGAAAAATATGGAGACGACCCCGTTTGGAGCGAAGTCGCCGACCGACTGGTCGTGGTGAACGACGAAATGTTCAGTTATTTCGTCGAAAATGCCTGTGAAGTTGTTACACGTACCAGAATCAATGATGAAACCGGAACCGTTGACGGCGGCGCGCTTTTCAATCAGGAACAGGTTCCGTCCGAAACCATGTTCTACGCCGTTTTCGGCGAAACCATGGCAAATTGTCTTGATGTTCTTCAGAAAAAACTGTCGGCATCCGGCAATATCCTCCAAATCGGCGGGGATGGCGCCATCGGCATAGGTTATTGCACGGTAAAACTAAACTAACAGGTGAAAAAATGAAAAATCTTGACCAAATCCGCGCTAAAAACGCGCTTGCCGCTCGTATCGGAACAGGCGCCGAAGGCAGCGAATCCGTTGCCAAAAAAGTCCCCGTCATGATTCGCGAAAACGGCTTTATAGCGGCCATGTCCTTTGCGAAAGAAAAAGGCAAGGGATACGCCGATGTTTTCAATGCGATCATTGACCATTTGAAAGATATAAACCAGATGCACGGTATTCCGGACAATTTTGACGGCTTCCTTGACGGTCTCTGCAAAAAAGATTCCGTTGTTCTCCGCGCCGTTACCGCCGAAGCTATGGCATATCTCAACTACCTGCGCCGCTTTCAGGGGTAAATAAAATGTTGACCAATACGCAAGTAAAAGAACTGGCGCGAAAGAGTGGAGAGTCCGCTTCGCTCCGCCTTGACAAGTTTGCGGATACAAATTCCAGAAAAAAAACAGAGGAATTAAAACAAATCTGCGAATTAGCCGCTCAGCGGAAATTTCCTCCACATCAACTCAAGTGCGATGCCGCGTTTCAACTGACGCTCTGCGGACGCCTTATCGTCAATCATTCCGGCGGGGTTTTGGAAAACGCGGGCTTATGTCTGCACAAATTCTTCAACTACCCAATGATTCCCGGTTCCGCGTTAAAAGGCATTACCCGTCATTATGCCCGTCGGATAAAGGCTGATACCGATGATATCAGGCGTATTTTCGGCGACGACACTGAAAACGGCAGCAGTAGCGGCGGAACAATTGCCTTTCTTGCCGCCATTCCCGTTGATTCCAAATGGCGGCTTGTGCCGGATATCCTCACGCCGCACAAAGATGATTCTCACAATCCTGTTCCAATTCCATTCATTGCGGTCGAAAAGGGCGCAGTATTTCAATTCGCGCTGAAAAAGACTTCGCGCGGAACGGATGTCGATCTGCAAACCGCCGAACAATGGTTAAAAGCCGCCCTCTCCGAAAATGGCGTCGGTGGCAAAACTACTTCCGGCTACGGATGCTTTATCGGGGATCATGCCGGTCAGAATATTGAATTAAAGCTGATTACGCCCGGATTCTTCGGCGGCGCCGATGTATATACGCCGGAAGATACCGGATTGAGGATTTCCTCGCTTCGCGGAATGCTGCGCTACTGGTGGCGTATCGCCATGTCGGAATTTCTGTCTCCTGAAAAGAGCAAAGAAATGGAAGACCTGATTTGGGGGCACACTAAACGCGCCGGATTGGTACGTTTGTCCATTAAGCAAGCGCGGGAAGTCCCGCAGTTGTTTAACTACAAAGACAGGTACGACGTTGAAAGTAGTTTCGCCAAAAAACATGGGATTGATCCAAAAAAATCAGGATTGCACTATCTGGCTTATGGGATGGATGAAAAGAACGGCAAACGGCACTATATTGAAGCGGGCGCGGCATGGACAATCAATGTATCCGTACGCGAGCCTGGATTGGTAGCCGATTTGACGTCTGAAGATGTTAAAAACCAGGCATTGCTGGCTTTTTTTACGTCTGAGGATGTTAAAAATCAGGCATTGCTGGCTTTGTCGCTACTCTGCCGCTTCGGTGGTCTCGGCTCAAAATCCCGCAAAGGATTCGGCTCACTGTATTGGAATGATGCGTGGACTCTGGAGAAATGCCGCCAAACCGCTAAACAGTTTGCTGAAAAATTTGAGCGGCAATCGCCGACAAACGCAGAGTATTCATTCAATAAAACGATCTTGCAAACCATTGATATTCCAACCGCCGATGCATGGCAGGCAATCGACAAACTCGGCTTGGTTGTAAAACAATTTGCGTCTTCAAATAAGCATAATGATGAAAAAGCCGCGATGGGACTGCCCAAACAAATTCATGGTCCATCTGCCAAACCATTGCCGCACCAGAAAGCGGCAACACATCAACGACCGGAAAGGCTGAACCCTAAATTTGAGCGGTTTGCGGCGCCGATCTGGTATCACTTCGAACCGTCCGGCACCGGCTTGAAACTGAATATTCTCGCGTTCCCCTCCGGCAAAGTTGTTGAGGAAGACGTCAGCCGGACAATGCTGCAAAATCTATTGGATCAATTGAAGGAGACGCTAACGCCAAGCCTTTTTACCACAAAGCCTGTCGGTTTCGCGCCCAACGCTTCACGAATACAACCGACAAATAACCCAACTGCTGCCAAAACGGGTGTGCCTAAAGTCGGCTCAAAAATAAAAGGCGTACTTGTGGAAGAGAAAACCAAAAAAGGAGGCTGGAAAGTCAAAACCGATGAACTCGGCATCGGAAGCATCCAAAACTCCGCTGGTGTTCCGCCGGATAAGAAACCCGGCGATATGGTTAATCTGGAAGTGCGTATCAACCAAATCGGAGCGGCGCAGTTCAAGTGGATACCATAACAGATCATTTTAGGAAAAGCCGATATCTAAAGCCGAAAACGGATGAGGAATTAACATGAGTGCAAAAACCTTGTTGATCAGCGTGGGTGGCAGTCCGGAACCGATCATATTTTCCATACGGAAACTCCGTCCTGAAAACATCATTTTTTTCGCTTCCCAAAGCACGCGTGCTTCAATTGTGAAAACAATCATTCCTGCGCTGGACGATAAGGCGAAGCGTCCGGCGCATGAAACCATACTTACCGACAACGAGCAAGACATCGAAGCCTGTGTATTTGCTTTGATGAAAAAAGTGGCGCACGCGCTGAAAAAACTCGGCGCGCCGGAAACGGATTGGCCGTCTTTTGTTGACTGTACAGGCGGGACAAAGGTCATGAGTTCCGCCGTTGTCTGGGCGTCGTCCATATTTCCCTGCGAAATCATCTACGTTGGAACACAGGAAATGCGCAACAAGGGAGGCGTAGGTATAGTCAGGACCGGACACGAAAATATCATTCAGAAGAAAAATCCATGGAACCGCGTCGGTTATCTGGAGGCGCGTTCCGCGCTGGAAGCTTTCAATCGCGGACAATATGGCGTCGCGGAGGCAGCCCTGCGCAAACTTTCTGAAAAAATTACAGATTTCGAAACGCGCATGTTGTTCGATGGTCTGGCCAATGTGTTTCGCGGTTATTATTGCTGGGACATTTTTGATCATAAGCAGGCACGGCAGCGTCTCGGAAAATGGCTCGATAAACTTCAGCCGATTGCCGACGAACCAGAAACCTCCAAGCAGCAGATAGTTATTCCCGGATTGAAAGAATTTATCAGGACGGCACGTGAACAGTTAAGCCTGTTGAACGATTTTGCGGTTCCAGAAAAACACGGCTGGTTCCTGGCGCAAGACCTTCTAGCTAACGCGCGCCGCCGAGGCGAACTGGAACAGAAATATGAAGACGCCGTCGCGCGTTGCTATTCCGCAATAGAGAAAGCCTCTCAGACGGAATTGAAGAATAAATACGGCATAGATACGGACAAAGTAAACCCTAAACAGATTTCGGTAACAATACAGGAAGATTTTCTTCGTCAATTCGGGAACAAAACGCGTTTTGGGTTGCGAGATGGTATGGCGTTGCTGTTGATGCTTGAACAGGAAAAAGGCGTGAAATCCGTAGGGCATCGTTTTTCCAATCTTCTCAATTGTTCGAATCTGGAAAAGCTTCTTGATGCGCGAAATTACTCTATTCTGGCGCACGGTTTTGAGCCCATGAACAGGGGAAAATATCGTGAATTACTGGAAAATACACTGAATATTATGAATATAAAGGAATCCCAACTCATGCGCTTCCCGGAATTCCCTATATAGCGGATATGCCTGAAAATCGTCGGCATCACCTGCTAGAATTCGGAACATTTTGCTGCGACAGAAGGTAAATCAATGTTTTTGTCATAGTTTTATACTTGATAACGATTTAAGTTTATCCATTCTGTAATGTTATATCGATAACCTGCACTTCTTTATAATCAGGATGGTGCGACGCGACAACAACGGCTCCAAGACGCGGATCATATACTGCGACGGCGGCTGCCGGCGAACCATGCAATACGTGAAACGCCATTCCGTAACGCCAGATCGGCGCCCGGCCTTCGATGATCACGACGGCGCCGCGCGGTATCTCAGGCAGCGGCGGTAATGGTTCAGATGGTAAAATCGACTCATCCACGCCGATAGAGTAAAAAATATGTTTCGTCATGATTTAATTGGAGTAAGGTTTTTGGTTTCATTTATTAACATCTCCATGTCGCACACCCTGTCGAAAACGGCGGTTGTGATGCGCGTACAGGCTGCTTTTACCGTTTGCCAGTTGTGCCAGCGTGGATCAAGGTTTTTGTATTCGCCGAGTTTTGTTTCTTCCAAATCATACGGCAGCGGACTGGCAAGCTGAACCTGCAACTGCTGCAGCGGCGACTCCCCGTTGTCCTGCGGGTAGAGCCTGTCGATCGATTGCAGGGCTGCCGCAGCGCGTTCATAGCCCATGTGGTCGGCCAATGCAACAAAGTCAATATAATCTCGCGTTGCGTTACGCTTTAGAATTAACACGCCTTTTATGCGCAGAATCTCTTCTTTGGTTGGAACCGTAATTCGCGCGCCGTGGTAGTCTAAAACCTCTGTTTCAAGCGGTTCTTTACGTATAAGCTGGCGGATTCCGGTTTCAATGCCATCAAGGCTGCCAAGTATTTGCACGGGACGTTGTATTCGGGCGGTTTTCCAGCCTGCGACCGACTCAAGCAGGGATAGCACTTCGTCAAAGCGATTACGCAGATCCGTCAGCACATGGTCGGCATCTTGCGAAAAGCGATGTTCAGCGTGAATCGCCGAGGCGGTTCCGCCGACCAGCACGGCGTCCGGCAAGATTGTCAGCGGGCTCGAAAAAGTGTATTTTTTCGGGCTCTGGCATGTGAGTTGCTTGCTCAACATCATCATCCTAACCGAAGGTTAGTAATACCAATTGTTTACAATGAAACACAATATCAAACATTCTATAAAACAGGGAAATATTACCCTACGGCCTGAGCCCGTTTTTATACACTTTCCTCAGCCCGTTAACAGCAAGATACGCTGTAGCCGCGCGGCGGATGACAAAACATGTTCCCAATCAGGCAACGGCGCGGTGTGCTTCAACATAATGCATCCAGAAATGATAACGTTGAGCGCAGGCGTCGGAGATATGACGGCGGCAAACGCGCTCTACCTTGTCCAGCATGGCGTTGTCGGCCAGTACCGCAAGGCGCAGTTCCGCCCAATCCTGCCACCGGCCGCGTGAAATCACGTCGTCAATCGCGGCGAGGGTAAAACTCTGATGGTTTAGATTCCGATGGCGCATGACAAACCGTAAATTCTTAATAAATGCCGTTAATAACGAACCGCCTGTTGCATAAACCCCGCAATAATCAGTTCAGGCGACAACAGTGGCAATGGTTCGATGGTAAAATCGGTTCATCCACGCCGATTGAATAAAAATGTGTTTCATCATGATTCACTGTAAATTTCGTCGTGATCTAACCTTGTTCGCGCTTCCATTACACCCAATATGGGTTTTTTACCGGATTGACGAATCCTGCATAACTCAGGTCTTCGTCGATTTCAGGCCAGCGAATCCCTGACTTTCCCCATTGAAAATCCGCGCGTTGGGAGAAAGTAGCGTTCCGCAAAATAGGGAAATCTTCAAACTGACGATTAAAAACCCTGCCGTCCGAGGTTTTTATATAGACCGCTTTTTCGTCTACCAAAACATTTGTAACGTTCATGTCAGTTTCCCGGGATCGCCGAAGTGTCATCAATTTGCCTGCGCCACTCTAAATGCTCAATTTTACTGCGGAATACCGAAAAATGACAACGTTTTTCGCATACACAAAAACGCTCCATCTGTGTGCGCGGCGTTGAACCCGAAGACCGGAAACTATCGGAAATTGCCGGGAAACGCCATATATCGGATGAATTTATAGGAATCCCTGCTCATGCGTTTTCCAGAATTTCCGATATGGCTGATGTACCTGAAATCGCGAGCAACAGAGGGAGGAATCTATGCCGCCATTGATATTGTCCGGCGACACCATCAGCGTAAGACTGGAATCGAAGCACCTGGAAGTTATCCGCTGGGCGGAAAAGGGCGTAAAGGAAGAAGCCCGTATCAAAGTCCCAATGATTGACATCGACAGGGTGGTGCTTATCGGCCGTCCAAATGTAAGCATCGCGGTTTTGCAGCGCCTGATGCTTGAAGGCATTCCAAGCTATTTTTTAACCTCTCGCGGACGCTGGATCGGTTCGCTTACGCCAGACAACAATAAAAACGCATTTCGGCGTATTCACCAGTTTCAGCTTTCGGGGAATAAAGAGTTGGCACTGGAAATTGCCCGCAAGCTTGTTCGCGTAAAAATCAAAAACAGCCGCCGTGTACTCCAGAGGCTTTCCGCCAACCGTCAGGCGACATCCAACTATCTACAGCAAAAGGTAGATTCCGAGCTGAATGGATTGGCCGACAAAGCTGAGGCGGCTGAAACCGTTGAATCTTTACGGGGATACGAAGGCATGGCGGCGGCGGTGTATTTTTCCCGGCTGGGTTGCTTTTTCCCCGATGACGTGCCGTTCAGGGAAAGAAACCGGCGTCCGCCCAAAGATCCGGCGAACGCGCTCATGTCGTGGACATACACCGTTCTTCTTGGCGAGGTCGAGGGCGCTGTTCGCGCCCATGGTCTGGACGCCTGCATCGGATTTCTTCACGATATTTCTTACGGAACTCCGTCTCTGGCGCTGGATTTGATGGAGCCATTGCGCGCTCCGGTTTGCGACCTGCTGGTTTTGAATATGCTGAATCATAATATTCTGAAAAAAGAGGATTTTCGTTTTGATGCCGAACACGATGCCTACTATCTGAAAGATGAATCGCACCGTACCTTTTTTACATCTTACGAAAACGCCATGACACGCAGGTTTTCCATGGAAAAAGGCGGAGCGCACACCGATTTTCGCAAGGTGATTAACGATTCGGTTATCGCCGTGCTTCATGCCATGGAAGGCCGGCAGGACTATGATTTTTTTATAATGCCATGACTGAAAATTCTGACTTGGAATCGGAACAGGATTTATACGAGATCGGCGAAACGGTCCGGCAATATGATCCCGCGTCCGAGGAGTATAAAAACATGCTACATCTTGTGGCTTACGATGTCCGCGATCCGCGCCGCTTGCGCCAGGTAGCTAAAATATGCCTTGATTACGGCATCCGGGTTGAGTACAGCGTTTTTGAATGTGACTTAACGGAAGATTTATTCCAAAAATTATGGCATAATCTGAATGCCGTGATTGATCCGGATGAAGACGCCATTCTGGCGTACAAAATCTGCGGCAGTTGCGTACAGCGTATTCAGAGTATGGGAACAGTTGAGCGCCCTGGGAAAACGCTGATATACATGATTTAGCTTCCGGCGGGAGATGTAAACCGGATTTTTCCCGGTTCTGCCGCCGAAGGTGTAACATATTGATATATAATGACTTATGGAGTAAAATGCAAATTCTATGATGTCGGTTTGTCACGTCTATTTTATCCTGCCGCCGAACCACCATTCTATCTTGTTGACAACAAACCAAATCGTGAATATGCTGTAGGAATTAAAATAAGAGCCGAAAGGCGATTGAGACTTTCCACGCCGCGATGATGCCTCATACCGCTCCGGGGTTTGTAGGAATTAAAATAAGAGCCGAAAGGCGATTGAGACATATCCTCTCCCCCTACACATATTTAGCCCAACCCATAGGGTAGGAATTAAAATAAGAGCCGAAAGGCGATTGAGACGCCAGCTTGTCGCCGTTGGTCTCGATAAAAGCCTTGAGGTAGGAATTAAAATAAGAGCCGAAAGGCGATTGAGACTAACTCAATCGCTGCACGGTATTCTTTGCCATCTCTGCGTAGGAATTAAAATAAGAGCCGAAAGGCGATTGAGACTATCCGGCAGAACTTGCCTTCTTCTTCAGTTCTGTCTTTGGTAGGAATTAAAATAAGAGCCGAAAGGCGATTGAGACAATAATATTTACAATTTTTGTAGCCCGAACGGATTGGTAGGAATTAAAATAAGAGCCGAAAGGCGATTGAGACTCGAGCTTCTCAGCTCTAATTTCTTCGCCCCACATTACTTGTAGGAATTAAAATAAGAGCCGAAAGGCGATTGAGACCCGCCATAAGCTCTTTACATTCAGCAGCTAAGGCTTTTGTAGGAATTAAAATAAGAGCCGAAAGGCGATTGAGACTTGATCGATGCAATATGATAACTAAACGGATAAAACGTGACGTAGGAATTAAAATAAGAGCCGAAAGGCGATTGAGACCTCCGCCCCTTCAGTCACATGTGACTTTCTGCGCAAGTGTAGGAATTAAAATAAGAGCCGAAAGGCGATTGAGACAAACCCGCCGCTGTTTTAACTTTCAAACAACGTTCAAAGTAGGAATTAAAATAAGAGCCGAAAGGCGATTGAGACTTTTCTTTATTTGAATCTTGATTTTCTTCAGCGGCTTCCAATGTAGGAATTAAAATAAGAGCCGAAAGGCGATTGAGACCGTTGGAGTTTAATTTTTCTTTATTTGAATCTTGATTGTAGGAATTAAAATAAGAGCCGAAAGGCGATTGAGACAATCCACCTCCCCAAGTGGTTATACCCAAGCCACAAAGCGTAGGAATTAAAATAAGAGCCGAAAGGCGATTGAGACCCCACACCACAGATTAGCGTTCTTCCTTACCCTAACATCGTAGGAATTAAAATAAGAGCCGAAAGGCGATTGAGACCAACATAGCCAAGCATTGATCGGGCTTTTGCTACTTGTTGTAGGAATTAAAATAAGAGCCGAAAGGCGATTGAGACCTCGTCTATGTCGGTTGACATAATACCATCCATGATAGTGTAGGAATTAAAATAAGAGCCGAAAGGCGATTGAGACGGCCATGTCTCGCCGTCTTCTGCATAGACGTATAAGTATGTAGGAATTAAAATAAGAGCCGAAAGGCGATTGAGACTTCTGAGCGTTTTAAGAAACTCTCCACCACGGCGGACAGGTAGGAATTAAAATAAGAGCCGAAAGGCGATTGAGACAATGTTAATGGAGAGTAAGGCGCGTGCCAGCCTACTATGTAGGAATTAAAATAAGAGCCGAAAGGCGATTGAGACATCAAATGTTCAAGTTCACGATATGGATCATACACATGTGTAGGAATTAAAATAAGAGCCGAAAGGCGATTGAGACAATTCCGTAGACGGGTTCTATTCCGCCTTTAATCACAACCGTAGGAATTAAAATAAGAGCCGAAAGGCGATTGAGACCTTTGTGCATACTATTCCTCACTTTCTAATTCCTTCCAAATGTAGGAATTAAAATAAGAGCCGAAAGGCGATTGAGACCGGTTGTGTCGGTGTCGGCTGATTCTTGTCTATTATGTAGGAATTAAAATAAGAGCCGAAAGGCGATTGAGACCATATATGCGCATAAAAGATTTTCAAAATCTATGCCGTAGGAATTAAAATAAGAGCCGAAAGGCGATTGAGACATACTCTATGCCGGATATAGTAGCTGAGATATACGGATTGTAGGAATTAAAATAAGAGCCGAAAGGCGATTGAGACTCGATGATTCCCGGTACTACTGGTTTTAACGCCTGTTTACGTAGGAATTAAAATAAGAGCCGAAAGGCGATTGAGACTTTTACTATCTTCGTAACAGACGTGTTCAAACGTTGAGCTGTAGGAATTAAAATAAGAGCCGAAAGGCGATTGAGACTCCGTGAGGATGTAGGTAAGTGAATCCTCTGCAGGGCCATTGTAGGAATTAAAATAAGAGCCGAAAGGCGATTGAGACCATTAAATGTCACTTCGAGTTTACCTTCATCCGTGAGGATGTAGGAATTAAAATAAGAGCCGAAAGGCGATTGAGACTTCCGAAGTCGGCCGGCCGCCACGGCCGCCCGCCGTCTGTGTAGGAATTAAAATAAGAGCCGAAAGGCGATTGAGACCTTTATCTTTTGAGTAGCCATAAAGACCAAGCGCCCAATAGGTAGGAATTAAAATAAGAGCCGAAAGGCGATTGAGACTTTCTTTCGCCGTTGATAAGTTCAGTCAAATCCGGCGTAGGAATTAAAATAAGAGCCGAAAGGCGATTGAGACTTCATCTAGTTCTTCTTCATCAGTGTCATCTGAGGAAGAATGTAGGAATTAAAATAAGAGCCGAAAGGCGATTGAGACGGCCCTACTTCCGGCTCTAGAGGCGGCTCCAAGCAAAGCGTAGGAATTAAAATAAGAGCCGAAAGGCGATTGAGACTTGTTGTGTTCAATTACACTGTGTTTTGTAGCTCTATAGTAGGAATTAAAATAAGAGCCGAAAGGCGATTGAGACCTCGATTGTAACTGTTACCATGTACGGCTGGCTCGCCGTAGGAATTAAAATAAGAGCCGAAAGGCGATTGAGACCCGCCGGTTCTTCCGGCTCGTCTTCCCCGCGTTCACATCGTAGGAATTAAAATAAGAGCCGAAAGGCGATTGAGACTTAGCCATGTCCCACAGGCCGATGTATTTCCCGTTTACATAGTAGGAATTAAAATAAGAGCCGAAAGGCGATTGAGACGACGCCATGCCGCAGTTCTTCCCGCAATTCCCGCCAGGTAGGAATTAAAATAAGAGCCGAAAGGCGATTGAGACGGACCAATCAGCAAACA
>Ga0268262_10003575_pt1 | contig 16729 bp, 19 predicted proteins | sample TergutNc150P3_FD_190354 | JGI IMG/M metagenome (GOLD analysis project Ga0268262, IMG submission 190354) | Nasutitermes corniger P3 segment gut microbial community from laboratory colony in Florida, USA - Nc150 P3 (SPAdes) (version 2) | ecosystem: Host-associated > Arthropoda: Insects >... | reverse complement strand
AGCGTCCTATTCATCATTGAAAGCTCAAATTCATAGGAAAAATCTTCCACCCCGCGAACCCCTCTAAGCAGTAATTTTATATCCATTTTTTTAAGAAAATCCACAATTAAGCAGTCGCACACCGTTACAGACACATTTTTAAAGTCTTTTACAAGTTCCCGTATCATGGAAGCCCTCTCTTCGGCGGAAAAAAGGTATTTTTTACGTTTATTTTCCGCTACAATCACCATAAGTTCCCCAAAAATGGACGCGGCGCGGCTAATTATATTTATATGCCCGGATGTTGGGGGGTCAAAAGAGCCCGGAAAAGCGGCTTTCACTAAGGTTGCCTCCTTGTGTAAGCATATTGAAATTTTACTATAAAAACAAGAGGAAAATCTTCTATATACATATTATCTTAGGCTAAATAATATGGAAAATGTTGACAAATACAATAAATTAATATACTATAAACTTATGGGAATAAAAAAAGCCTTTCTAATGATGTCTCTGGCGGTAATAGTCGTACTATCATGCGTATCAGGACCGGATAAGCAACAGGGAAGTACGGGCGGCAATTCAGGTAATTCAGGCGGTACTGCCAAGATTGAACCTTTTGATCCTACAAAAATCAGTCAGGAACAACATCAGTCTACAATGACCGAAGTGCAAAAATTTATCGAAGAACAAAATAAAAATATAAAAAGCAAAAATTTCGAGGCATGGAAGAAGTCTTTATCCCCTGAATATTTTGCGGAAATTTCATCTGCGGAAAATTTAAAACAACTGTCGGAACTGCCCGGAATGAAATCCAGAAAAATCGTTTTAAAAACGGTTCAGGATTATTTTCTCAATGTCGTTGTTCCTTCAAGGGCCGATCTTCATGTTGATGATATTAAATTTATCAGCGCAAACAGAGTTAAAGTGTTTACAATAACAACAAACAAGGCGGGCGAAGAACAGCGGCTGCAGTTGTATGAACTTGAAAAAATAGGTAATTCGTGGATAATAATTAATTAAGGAGAATAGTATGCTTTCATTCAAACGTTTTTTTATTTTATTAGTGGCGGTCGTTATCGTTATACCAACCGTAACCGCGCAAAATCAAAAAAGGGAGATGACTCCTGAGGAATCTTATCTTGCGGCGTCAATAGAACTGATGATTATCAGAGAAACCGCAAGATCGTATACAAGGGAACAAAAGTTTATAGCCTTGGAATATATCGGCGAAGCCCTTAACAAAGGAAACACAAACGACGAAATACGCCAAACGCTGGAATACCTTTCCAGAGAGGGCAGGGCGTCTACCGCCAGGGAAAATGGACGTGTTGTCAATAACTTCCCCGATGTAAGACGGCAGTCGGCAAAGTACCTTGGGCAGATTGGTACGGAAGAAGCCAGGAAAAACCTCATTGAAATAGTTCAATTTGAAAATGAGGAGACAGTTTTGCAGGAAGCTATAAAATCTCTTGGTGATATAGGGTCGAATCCAAACAACGAAACTGTAGTAATTATATCGTGGGTTATGAACCGATATAATACCCTAAAGCCGGATAACCTGATGGCTCTTGCCACTATTGACGCATTTGAAAAAATTGCCAGAAAAAACAATGGCATTAACTCACCTGAGGCGATTAGGACACTAATCCTCATTTCCGAAGGTCTCTATGTTACGCCGGTTAAAGAGCGGGCAAAGCAGTTGTTAGCGGAATTACGAACATACGGCAAGTAATTTTAACGGAGAGCGATGATTTTTGATTTCCTGTTTGTTCTAAAACGGAAAAAAGTCGTCGCTCTTATTGGGGATAGCGGCACAGGTAAAAGTTTCCACGCAAAGATTGTCGCGCAAAAATACAGAATAGAATATATAATAGACGACGGTCTTTTAATACGCGATAACCGTATCCTTGCCGGACATTCGGCAAAAGAAGAACATACCTTTCTTGCGGCGGTTAAAGTCGCCCTTTTTGATGAAAAGTCACACAGGGACGAAGTAGCGCGTAAATTACAAAGTGAAAAATACAAGCGCATTTTAATTATTGGAACTTCCGAAAAAATGGTTCATAAAATCGCGGTGCGCCTTCAAGTTCCCCCTCCTTCCAAAATTATTAAAATTGAAGATATCGCCACCCAAGAAGAAATTGACAGGGCGGTAAGAACAAGACGCATAGAAGGGAAGCATGTAATCCCAGTCCCGTCAGTCGAAGTAAAAAAAAGCTATCCAAACATTTTTTTTGACGCAATAAGGATTTTTAAGCGCCGCGTTACCCCTGAGGGAGACCCAATGAATTTACCCGCAGGCTTGGGACTTGGTCCCGTCCCTACCCTGCTTGAAAAGTCCTTAGTGCGTCCCGAATATTCAAAACGCGGAAAAGTAATTATTTCACAATCCGCGCTAAGCCAGATGGTCATACTCTGCGTAGACGAATACAATCCCGCCATCAAAATAAAGAAAATCCTTGTAAAAGACGCTGAAATGGGCTACCGGCTAGTTATAACCATTGACGTTCCTAAAAACTTCCAACTTGGCGACAATATCCACGAAATGCAGCAGCATATAATTGAAAACATTGAACGCTACACGAGTATTTTGATTGAGGAAGTAAATATTATTATTGATAAGGTTATTGAGTGAGGATTATGTGTTAATTATTCACAGGGGTCGTCGTCCCTGATTTTGGTTTTCTTCGGCGGCGTTTGCGTTTTGGGGCGGGCTTGCCTTCTTCCGCAGCGGGTTTTGGCGGCGTTCTTTTAATAGTTATTCCTTTGGCGGAAAGAAATTTTTTTACGGCGTATTCAAGTTCAAAGCGAGGCGGATTCATGGGCATGACAAAAATGCGGACGGTTTTGCATATTTCTTTATAATTCTCAACTGGACCGGGTTTCCATTCGTTTGTGCTTTCAAGATAGTCATGGAAAAGAGATGAAAGAGCCTGCCCGCGTTGATTTTCCACGCCTTTTAAAGCAGTCATTGTTTGCAAATAACTCTTTCTAAAATTTGCGTTTTTACGCATTAGTTCCGCAGCCTGCGGTTGCATATAGGAATAAAGCCCCATTTTGTCCAGTAAGTCTACAATTGCGCCTGCTTTATCCGAGTTGATAATTTTAAAAATCTCTTCAGTAAGACGCGAAGGGGAAATTGACGTAAGTAGATTTGACTGATTTACAATTTTCATTTTTAAATTTAAAGGGATGGAAAAGCCTGTCGCGGCGGCGTATTTTACGGCGCGGATCATCCTTACCGGGTCATCCGTGAATATCTCAGAAAGATTTATTATATTCTTTACCTGTTTGTTTTTTATGTCATTCATGCCGTTTACATAGTCCACAACAATTTGCTGTTCGGGATCGTAAAAAAGGGCGTTCATTGTAAAATCGCGGCGTAAAACATCTTCATCTATTCTCCCGAAGGTATTACTGGTGTGTCCGTCTTTTAATGAGCGAAAGGTGGCGACTTCAAATATTCTATCGCCGAAATATACGTGAACAAGACGGAAACGCCTGCCAATAATTCTTGAGTTACGAAAAATTTTTTTTATGCGTCCGGGACTCGCGGCGCTTACAATGTCAAAGTCTTTTGGTTTTTTTCCAAGTATCAGATCCCTTACCGCCCCGCCAACAATGTAGGAATCGAAACCCGCGCCTCTTAATCTTTTAACAATGCTGATAGCTTCGGTATCAACATCGGTAAAATTTATACCATGTTCGTCGCGAGTGTAAATAATCGCTTTTTTTACCAATTTACCGTCTTCTGTGGCGGAATATCTATATCTCATTCACAATGTTTATTTATCCATGAAAGAAGGTTGTCCATTACTTCCTCACGATTGGTTTCATTTAATGTCTCATGCCTGGCTCCCGGATACAGCACAAACTCGCAGTCACTTATTCCTAATTTACGGTATGCGTTAATTAAAGCGGTTGGACTTTTGCTCATTTCGCCCACCGGATCGACGCTTCCCGAAAAAACATACACCGGTAAAGAACGGTTTATCCTTGCCAACGCGTCAGAACGGTGAATGTTATACAGTAATTTTAAAAGATCCCTGTAGAATCCTGAAGAACACAGAAATCCGCATAATGGATCATTTACATATTTATCTACTTCTTCTTCATCTCTGCTAATCCAGTCAAAATCGGTACGGTTTGGTTTGAACGGTTTATTATACGCTCCGTCCGCGATTGATTTGGCAAATCGTGACACTTTGCGCTGCCCGGTTAATGTGGCTATCATCATCATTAACGGCACTCCAGCCATTATTATAAAACCGTCGGGTCCTTTTGTACCGGATAAAATACATCCGTTAATTATTAAATCGTCTGAATATTCTATATAATTCTGAACTATAAATGATCCCCACGAATGACCTAAAAGGAATATGGGTGTATTTGGCGTTATTTTATGAATTTCACTATTAATGGCATGAACGTCGGCAGTTACATTGGCAATGCCGTTACCGTCGCCGCAATGCCCTAAAAGCCCACCCTTGCCAAGCTCGTTTACTTCTGGATTGGCGGTTTTACCGTGCCCCCTTTGATCCGCAGCCCATACTTCTATTCCCGCTTGGGTCAGTTTTTCCGCAAGACGGCGGTAGCGGAGCGCGTGTTCCGCCATTCCATGCACAATATGAAGAATAGCCTTTGGTTTTTGTCCTTGGTCCAACAGCCAGCGATAAAGATAAAGCTTGGTCCCATCATGGCTTTTAAAATAACTTTCATCCTGAACCATGGGGTAATTGTAACGGAAATACTGACAAAACTCCAGACCTTTTTTAGTGTTTATTTAGGAAAAAAATTGAAAAAACAACGCAAAATGAGCCAAAAAGGGGGCAAAATTCTTTTTTGCCACTAAGACGAACCGTCTCTGTACAGGAGCTTATATAGGCGTGGGAATAATTTTTAACCTATAATTTTTTTTGTATATTACATTATTAATTCATTTTTCCAAGTGAAAGCAAATGTATGCCTAAAGATTTTGTTCCCTAGGCATGGGAAATTGCGCGCTGTAAAAACTCTGGGGGAATTCGTCTACGAGCCTTGTGTACCATTTTGCTCCCCTAAAATAAACTCATAAATAAAGCGTTTTATTCCTTTATAAGGCAGTACACAAGTCTCTCCGACGAGGAACCCACAGAAGATGTTTTTCCATCACGCAATTTCCCCTGCCTGTGTTACACTTATTCGGCATATATCTTCAAGCGCATTTTGAAATGGTGTCGGATACTGTTGCGTTACTATTGATTATAATTTTGAATATTTCTATTAGTATTATTTTTATAATAATATGCAACAGTACCCAAATAAGTTATCATATATGAGCCAAAAGAATTAATTTTCATATTAATTTTACCAGCTTTATATTCCCTTATTAAATTAATTATTAATGTAGCTTCTTCACGAGCTTTATTTATTATAGGCTGAGGAGAATTTTCAACACCATCAGTATTTAAAATATTGTTATCATTTCGTGATATAAACGCTTGAAGTGGAATATTACTATCTATCGAATCATCTATCGGATTATTTATTATATACATAGCTCGTTCATAACCATATCTTACACTATGTGGTAAATATCCTAAGATAACAGGACGAGAAAGATTTATATCTTTACTAATATCAAGAGACATTAGCTCTTTATTTAATTCATCCATTATTTCTCTTGCTTCAGATATAAAATAAGGTAATTCAAATACTCCACCACAATATCCATTTTGTAAAAAAACAAAACAAAACAAATAAAATATTATACATTGTTTTTTCATATTAACTCCTTAATTATTTTTTTTTTGGATTACAAAAAGAGCATATTATTATTGTTAAACCTGTTCTTTCTGCATATTCTTGGGCTGATTGTAATGTATTATGTTTTTTATACATACCTCTTCCAACACCCCCACGTTTTCCGATTTGATTACAACCATCTTTATGTATTGTTACATGTGGATTGTTTCTATTCTCATAAGTTGTATATCCCATATAAGTCCTCCTTAACAATTATTTTCTTAATATATCATTTATTTGAAGAAGTTTATCAAATATATCTGTACCTTTAATTATGCGCTCAGCATATCCTATTGCCCTTTTACTGACCTTTTCTATTAACACGCTGTTTGGTCCGTCACTATAAGATGCAGCAACTTGTATCCAGCTTAAACCATACTGTGTTCTCAAATAACCCAAATAACATATTATCCATTCAATTGATTCCGGTTGAATATCTTTTGCGAAATAATTTATAAACAAGAAAAAAAATAAATCTTTTTCTTCTACAGCATTAGTAAAAGATTTACCAGTAAGTGCCTCAGGCAACCTAAAATACCAAAATTCATCTCCTTCCAAAATTATAGTCATAGCAAATGCTAATGGAACATTATGTTTATTACAATATTCACGCATTTCTAATTCTTTAGAGCTTTGTGCCCATAAGTTACTAACAGAAAATAGTAAAATGAACAAATATAGTTTTTTCATATCACCTCCGAGAAAGTCCCAATACCGGTATGCTTCGTGTCTTGTCCTGCCCACACTGACACTGTTACGTTCCCTTTTTTTAATTTTTTTCACCTTGAACTTCCATTTTAATAGAATTTTTATTTAAAATTGTTACTTTAATTTCTTGTAAATTTCTTAATGTCTTAAACCAATTTTTTAAATTAACTCTCCCAAAAATACGGGCAGTTTTATTATTATTTGCATTTCTACTTATTTTTCCCTCTATTGGTTTTATATTATTTTCAATAAAAATATTTATTATTGATTTATCTTCACCAAAATATCTATCATCATAAACTTTTACATTAAAAAATCCATTTTTTTTATAAGTTTCATGAAGAATTAAAATAAAATGAGGACTGAAATTATTCATACTTTATACTCCTTGTTATTACTGTTTCTCCCATGTATAACCGCCTCTTTCTCTTGTATACGTTCCTATACCTCCCATAAGATACTTTATCCGCAAGTTTCCGATGTAGTTATCATTTTCATAATGAAAACCAAATGCGTTACCGTTTAAATTTCCCGAAGTAATCATCCCTTCAAACTTTACACTGGTAAGACTAGTACAACCATCAAAAGCCGTATACCCAATGCTTTTAACACTGTTCGGTACAGTTACGCTTTCAAGACTGTAACAATCTTTAAAAGCACTATTCCCAATGCTAGTAACACTGTTGGGTATGTTAAAATTAATTTCTTTTTTTTCTGTTGGATATCGAATTAATACGGTTTTATTATGGTTATATAGTAAACCTTGCTCTGAACTGAATTGTGTATTATCAGAAGCAACATTTATTTCAGTAAGTTTGTTACAGCTAGAAAAAGCTCCTGTTTCAATACTAATAATACTTTTGGGTATGTTTATGATTGTAAGGTTGGAACAACCTAAAAAAGCATAATACATAACAACGGTAACACTGTCGGGTATACTAAAGGTACTATCTGTTTTTCCTGCTGGATATTGAATTATTGCTGTTTTATTATGATTATACAGTATGCCTTGATCTGAACTGAAGTTTGCATTACCCGAAGCAACATTTATTGCAACAAGTTTGGTACAATTTGAAAATGTTTTCTCTCCAATGTTGATGACACTTTTGGGTATAGTTATACTGGTTAGGCTAGTGCAACTTTCAAAAGCTTCATTCCCAATGTTGGTAACGCTGTTTGCTATGTTTATACTGGAAAGACTGGAACATGAGTAAAAAGCTTTCTCCCCAATACTGGTAACACTATAAGGAATGGTTACGCTGGTAAGGCTAGTGCATTCGGAAAAAGCACCATTCCCAATGCTAGTAACGCTGCTGGGTATAGTTACACTGGTAAGGTTGGCGCAACCATAAAAAGCCCCTTTTCCAATACTAGTAACACTGTCGGGTATGATTATACTGGTAATGTTCTTGTTTTTGAAAAAAGCTTCATCTCCAATTTCTGTAACAGGTTTATTTTGTATACTTGGAGGAATATGGACTTCCCTTTTTGAACCAATGTATTCGATAATTTCTACTTCGTTATTTACATTTTTAATATGAAAATCCTTTTCACTGTCATACTGCTGGGCGTAAACATGAATTATCGCCATTGTTATTAAGGCGATCCATAAAACATTTTTTTTGTTTTTCATGCTAAATACCCCTTATTATTGATATATGAAAAAACCTTATTAAAAGGCACTTTTCCTAAAACAATGCCTGACGCTGTTGCGGTTTTATTCAATATAACCTTGCTAAACCGCAAAATATAACAAAACATAGGTCTTAAAAGCCATTATATTGTACCATACGGACATTTGTCTAGTAGGTATAAGCACATATTATTGCTTTATTGGCACAGGTGAATAGAAAAATGGAAAATATTAGGGAAATTCTGGCAAAAAATCTCAGAGAAAACCGTCGAAAACTCAATATATCCCAACCAAAACTTGCGGAATTGGCGAATTTGTCAACCCATTATATTGCTTCAATCGAAACTTCACGGAAATTCCCTACTCCTGAAGTACTTGAAAAGCTTGCGGAAGCATTAAATATAGAAACCCATGAATTGTTTTCGGTTTCCCATTCCGCAAAGAAGGAACTGGAAAATTTACGGAATGATATTATTTACGAAGTTAAAGCATTGAATGAAACATTTGCTCATGACATTACAGAAGAAATAAAATCTATTAAACATATCTTTATTAACAGAAAGTAAAAAATCAAAAAATAATATAACAAAAAGCGGATAAATGCCTTAACTATCCTATTGCGAATAAAAGTGGGGCAAGGTGTGATTTTTAGGGAGAGCGAAAAATGAGGGAATTTTACAGATAGGGAATGGAGTTTTGCCAAATACAAGCCATTATAAAAAAGTTTGGAGTTTTACCAAATGCAAAACTCCCGAATTCCAAATTTAAGTTCTTAGCTTTTTTTTAAAAAATAGAGTATACTTAATAAACAACAGGAGACCAATGGCAGACAAAATTCTATATGTTCAATCGGCTTTCAAACATGGATACACCCAAGATGACATAGAACGGGCAATCGATACGAAAATATATGAGGACAATCTAAAAGGAGAAGATGATATATATGTCATTATTGGGTTTGATACTATTGCCAATCCAATAGAGGTCTTTTATAATATAATTGATGATGAAACGATTAAAGTATTTCACGCGATGGAATTGCGTGACAAAATAGCAGCCCAAATGGACGAAGAGGAGTAATTATGCGTGATATGACTGAAGAAGAATATGATGCGCTTGATAAGCGTTTAACCGAGACTGTTCCAACACTTGGTCATACTAAGACAGGTTTCTTTTCACGAAAAAGTACTCAGGTTGTTTGCCTTGATGAAGCTACTGCAAAGATTCTCAACGCGAAGGCAATAGCCTCCCGAAAACTACCTTCAGAAATTATTGCTTCCTTGCTTCGTAATGAATTGACTGCTGTTCATGCACATGGGTAAATATAAAGGAAGCGCAAGGCATCTAACACCAAAAACTATCTGTTCACTTTAAAAACAGCCAAACTTTCTATGTGCGCCGTCTGCGGATAAAAATCAAAAAATGAGAGTTTCTCAAGAGTATATCCGCCCTTTGTCAGTATTTTACAATCACGCGCAAGGGAGGCGGCATCACAGGAAATATAGGCGAGGATGGGCGGTCCCTCCTGCGCCAGAACGGCGGCCAATTTAGGCGCAAGCCCTGCCCGAGGCGGATCGACAACGGCAAAGCCAAATGAGTCTTTGTGGCGCAGTAGTGTGCGCGGCCAATCCGTGTCGCGGATGGCGAAAAACTCCGCGTTACTTCCCCTCAAATTTTCCCTTGCAAGACTGACGGCAGTTTTGTTTTCTTCCGCAAGCGTTATACTTGGAAACATATCTTTTAAAAAATAGGCAAATGTTCCAACGCCGCAGTACAAATCCGCCAAAGGCAAATTGGTATCCGCCTCCAATGCAATTATGCGCAGTTCTGTAATTAATTTTTCCAACATAAAACAGTTGCTTTGAAAAAAAAGACCTGCGTCAATTAAAATCTCTTTATCAAGAAGCGTTATTTTCCCTTTTTGCCTGCTACCTTCATTTAACAACACTCCGTCTTTGGAAAAAACAGTGAAACGGTCTTTTTCAACCGGCAACGTAAGTTCATTTCCTTCCCTGCCGTTCCCTTTTGGGGACTTTAAAAGTTCTCTAATTTCCGTAACAGCCACAGGACAATCCTGAATATCAATTATTTCCCCGCTTCTCCGCCCCATAAGCCCGTATTGGCGCGCTTCTAGGGTTCCCTTTGCTTTCTGCCTGAGGCAGTGAAATTGCATTCTATTACGGTATTCCCATGGCGGCGAAGGGATAATAACGGTCTGTGGCGGTTGTAATCCGGCAATTTTAACAAATGAATCTTTTAAAATTGTCGCCTTAGCCGCAAGCTGAGCGTCATAGTCAATATGTTGAAGATTACAACCGCCGCATTGGGCGTAAAAAGGGCAAGGGGCGTTTACCCGTACAAGGGACGGTTCGATAATTTCCAGCAATTCGGCTTTTGCCCATGTATTATGCTCTTGTACAACGCGGCAGAAGACTGTTTCATCAGGCGCACCACCTTCTACAAAAACAGGTTTTCCCTCAAGACGGCCAAGAGCGTCTCCACCCGGCGCGATGCTTTCTAGGCGTAATTTGTAAACGTCTTTAACAGCCATAATAATGTAGTATACTTAAAATGATGAAATTTTTCCTGAAAAGCTGCGTTTTATTATTCTTTACCGCTATTCCCCTCCTTGCGCAAGAAGAAATCCGCGAGCAAGGTCTTGTAACAAACGATCCTTTCTGGAGGCAGGCGCTTGGGGGGGCGGTGCTGTCTTTGCCTTCCGTTCAAGCCCAGTCAGCTGTTGTCGCCCTTGACGGCGGAAACATCAGGGCGTACTCTACTTCGGGAAAACCGTTGTGGAACTATTCGGCAAAGAGCAAAATAAGCCCCTTTATTACGCGTTCGCGGGAAGGCTCTTCGTATTTATCAAGAACTAACGGAATATTAATCGCTGTGAACCGCGTGGGACGCGAACTGTGGCGGCGCGATATGGGCGCTCCTTTATGCGCCGGCGTAATTACAGGGTGGGACGGCAGATTGTTCGCTCCGGTAGAAAAAAAGATTCTTTGTTTCACCGCGTCGGGGACTCTTTTATGGACAAAAGTTTTAGAATCCCCATTCTTAATCGCGCCAAAACTTGACCACGGCGGAGGCATAGTATTTGCGTTAAAAAATAACGGAATTTACCGTATGGATCATTTTGGAAACATTAAAAATTGGCCGCTTACCAAAGCGCCTGTCGCGCTTGCTCCAGCCTCCCAGACGCAAACTATTGTTTTATACAAAGACGGAACAATGGAAGCGTTAAATTTATCCGAAGACGAAAAACTTCCGGTAAAGGGAAAAACAAAACTTCCTACGCCTCCAAAATTTCCAGCGCTTCCAAAACTTCCTTCCGCTCCGTTAGCCGCAATCGGCAAAGACGGTAATATCGCGGTTGTCATGAATGACGGCAGGCTTGCATTTCTTTCGGTTGATGATAGGAAAATAATTTGGTCAGGTGACACCCATATAAGAGAAATAATTAAATCTGGCGGCAGGCCTGATACTGAAGCTGAGATGCTTTTTGATGAAAGGGGAATTTATATTCTAAGTAAAAGCGGCGCGACGGGTTTTACAAAAGACGGCAAAAGACTCTGGTTTACAAACCTGTATAACGCCGCCTCAATGCCCGCCTTTGGAAACGACGGAGTTTTGTATTCGGGTGGAAAGGACTGGATACTTTATTCATATAAAATTGAAGATCGCGTTCTGCCGGAAAAAAACGATCTTTACGGACCGGTTCCCGAAGGCGCTTACGGGATGGGACGCCCTCAAGTTTTTGACACGCTTGACATTCCATTTAATGAAAACGAAAAAATAGCCTATCTTGCGGAAATTACGGAAGGGATAAGTTCAGGCAATGTGGGAGAAAACGAACCTGCATGGACTACATTTTTACTTACGACTTCCGCAGGACAGGATCATATACAACTGCGGCTAGGCGCTCTTAATCTTCTGGGTAAAATCGGATCTCAGGAAACAATTCCCTGGCTTATAAATATTTTTCTAAAAGATCATGAGCCGACAGTCAGAACGGCGGCTGTCTTAACGATAGGTGACATCGGAGTAGACCCTGAAGGACTGGCGATTGAAACATTTCTCCATTCAATAACTTATGACGGCAGTTTAAGAGATGAAACTATATTGATAGCGTTAGCCCAGGCGACGGGCGCATTATGCCGTTTTTCAGGACCGCCGCTAAGCGGAACAGGCATAAGAATACTCTCACTATTAAACTCTCCAAAACATCCGCAAATTGTAAGAAAACAGGCAAACAAGGAACTTGCTTCACTTAGATAACTATTTGTAAACATTTTGAATCTGTTCTTTACCCGTTAGTCTGTAAATATCAAAGTCCCTGTCTATGCTGATGATTTGGCGGATGCCTGTTTTTTCTGCGGTAATAACTAGGGTGGCATCGGCAAAATCCATGGGCAGACTGGAGTATTTGTCGGTCAGTTCCAAAAGACGGAGCATGTCATTTTGATTTATATCGCTTATAATTACGCCCTTATACATCACCCATTCATAAAAATCCCGTTGGGCTGAGGTGTTAAAATCAAGCATGTGGGAAACTTCCGTAAACACGGCGATTGTGCTTACATACTTGAAAGGATTGGCTTTCAAGAAAGAGCGCACCTTGTGATGGTGCTTGTCGCTTGAGTCAAAAAGGGCAATAAGGGGACCGGCATCAATAAGAATTGAATCTGTCAAACATTCATCCTGTCTGAAAGCTTCTTCTTAATCCGCTCCTTGTAAGTGACAGAGCGGTCGCCGTCGCCTGAGCCGTATTTGCCAAAAACCTTCTCTCCCAGGGAAAAAGAATCCATATCACCTTCCTCTTGGTCGTAGTACATTTCCAGAGATTTTATGATAACCTCGGATTTTGTCATGTTTTTTATCCTAGAAAGGGCAAGGAGCTTATTCCTTGTTTCTAGGGGAAGCCTGGCGGTGGTAATAACCTCGTTAATAATATAATTTGCTCTCATATTACAAATTGTAATACAGGGAGGGAAAAATGTCAAGAGGTTTTGAAAAAAAAGTGAAAAAATGTTTAACCGGACAGCCTGCCCACAATAGCGGGGATTGAGACAAAAGTGCCAATGGAACTGCCTAAACTTGACAGGAAAAACACCAATAGAGCCCTGGTGATCCTATTTTGGTAAAGACCTTTCAAACTGGCGGCATCTTCCGTTAACCGTTGAACGTCCGAAACACGCGGTTTTTTTAACGCTGCCTGAACAATGCCGGACAGGATGCCAACGCCGATAAAGGGATTTAGCGATGTTATTGGCGCACCAAGAAAAGAGACAAGTATCGCAAGCGGATGACCAAGTGCGAGTATCGCGCCCAAAGCGGCAAGAGAGCCGTTCCACAATATCCACTGCGTTATCATGGAAAGACCTATTCCTGTTCCGGCGTGAATGAAACCAAAGGCTATAAGGGCGATAATTGCGGCAGGAATAATAAAACGGGCTATTTTTGAAAAAAAACTAGGCGGCGGAATTTTGTCCAATTCGCTTACATCGGCGGACTCCTCTCCCTTACTGAGTTTTTCAAGATGTGACTTAATACCCTGAATATGTCCGGCTCCCATTATGGCGGCTATTCTTAGACATGTATCCTTCGGTTCCGTTTCCTGCGGCGTGGAAGACCATATTTTTGCGGCAAGATAACGGTCCCTTTCATCTATTAAAACTTCTTTAACGGTCGGCAAATAATTTGCAAGTTCGCCCATCATGCCGTCAAGTTCATTTTTATTTTTTAACTCTTCTATCTCTTTTTCACTTAACTTTTCCGTTGTAAAAGCGCTGGCTAAAAGAGAAGCTAACAGCTTGGTTTTGCTCCAAAAGCCGCAACGAGCCCATGCCCGCATCAGCGTCGTATGCACCTCACGGTCGCAAAGACTGTATGAGATACCCATTTTCTGCGCGGCTTCCACAGCCGTTTTCATTTCTTCGCCGGGTTTGACTCCCAGCTCATTGCCAAGACGGCGTTGAAAACCGGCAAGAACAAGATTTGCGATTAAAAGAAATCCTTTGCCTTCCTTAAAAACTTTTGCCAAATTAAGTTTTTCCCAATCATCTTTTTGCATGATTGAGTTATACCGCCCCTGATCAAGTTCTACGCAAACCATGTCAGGCAATTCTTCACAAATAATTTTTTGCACTTCTTCAATGCTTTCGCGGGATACGTGCGCCGTCCCTATCAGACAAAATTCTTTCCCGTTCAGCGTGACTGTTGTCGTATTTTCACTCATTTTTCCGCCTTTTTGCCAAGACCGCGTTCCGCAAGCGTCATCTCATTTAACCGCCACTCAATAGAACCCGACGCATTTTGATCCTGAACCATTAAATAATATCTGTCCGCCAAAGATTTGTTTCCCCTGACATCGTAATAAGAGGCAAGGTAATAAAGCATACGTGACTTTGTAAAAAGATTTTTTTCATTCTCTAAACTTATAACTACATTTGAATCGCCTGAAAGATCATGATAAAGTTTTATCAATAAATACTCAGGAGCGTCTTTTGGAACCGTACGCAGTACCTGCGCAAGAAATTGTTTTGGATCGGCTTGTCTGCCCACGCGCATCCAGTTTACGGCGGCTAAAAGCACGTAAGTATACTCTTTCGGAGCCTGCTTATAAGCGTCAAGAAAAGCGTCCCTTGCCGCCGTCCACTGTTTATTCCTCATTCTGATAACGCCAAGAGCTTCAAATCCAAAGTAATAATCCGGTTTTAGCTTTGTCAGGGAAAGATAATCTTTTTCAGCGCCGGCATAATCACCGGTTTCATCTTTTATCGCCGCGCTGTATACATACGCCATAAAAACATCAGGCTCAATTTCGATGGCGCGGTTAAATTTTTTTAAAGCTTCTTGTAACTGGTTCGTTTCCATTAAAAGCTGTCCGCAGTCCACAAGCACCCAATAATTATTCGGTTCAAGTGAAAGAGCGGCGTTTAAATCTTCAAGCGCGTCATCGTAAAGACCGGCTCCTTTATAAAGTCTTGCCCTCTCATGAATCGGTCTTGCCCAATCGGGATACAAAGACGCGGCGCGGTTTAAGAGCCGTTCCGCATTCCGTTGCTCTTTGTTATAACGGTACACTGTCGCGCGGCCTACCAGAGCTTCCCCATTATTAGGCTCTGCGGCAAGCGCCCTGTCAAAATAACTTGCCGCTACTTTTAAATTTTGGTTTTTAATACTGATATTCGCCAAATCATTAAGCGCCCTTACATTGTTTGGCTCAAGGGCGATTACTTTGTCAAGGAACGCCCGCCTTTCTCTTTCTTTGCCTTCAACCGCGGCGGCGTCGGCTAATATCATTAAAGCTTCCGTATTTTTATTGTCATCTGATATAATACCGTTTGCTATCTTCTTCGCGTCTGCGGTCCTGCCCGCAGCATTTAATATTGACGCTTGCATAATGCGAATTTCAATCTTTGCCTTTTGATCCGCTGGCAGAGCGTCAAATAATTCCAGTGCGGAGGCGTATTCCTTGCGAGCAAGACGGGCGGCAACTTCCGTAAAAATAGCCTGCGTATTATTTCCCTGACACCAAACTTGCGAAATCCCAAAAACAAGAAAAAACAACAAAATTGCCCGTGGGAAAAAACCGCTTCCATAGAATTCTATTTTCATGCTAGTATATAGTATACAATAATTGATAAACCGGCAAGTTACATTCAACAGCCGTGTTTGTACAAGGGGTTGATTTATTTCATGAGAAAACCTTTAACTTCGCGTATTATCATCCTTGCCATTCTTTACTGCGTAATATTCTGCCTATTGGTAATTCTGCAATTTTCCAATAAGGGAAATTTTTCCCTTTCCATAGGAGGAATGACTGTAAAAGGCCACTACTTGCAAACTCCACCATCAACAGAACAGGAACCCGAACAGGAACCTAAACAGGAAATTGATGCAATTACCGGGGGCGTAAAAATTTTATATGGCGGGCTTGAATTCTCGTTAAAAGAAGAACGTGGAAAAGGTTTAACATTGACAAATACTAAAGGCGTAAGCGCGCCGGTAAACCCCCAGATGATGACCATTACCGAAAACTCGGCGCATTTTATTTTACCGGGGGGAACAACTCTTACCTTCAGTTCCATTGAATCCGTAAAGGGGCAGGAGTTGCATATTGACGCGGACTTTAAAGGGGATATTTCTGAAGTTACAATACCAATCGTTCCGCGCCGTTCTTCAATTGTCAGGGACGCGGAAAATCTTGGCATCATGTACAGCGGAATGCGTTTTGTTTTTAGCAGTTTGGGGCATGAACTGGAAAACGGATACGTAAGCCTGTCAAAGGACAACGCTTTTATCTCTTATCGTTCCAGAAGCAAACAAAAGGTGTTTGATCCTGAGGATTACATAATAGCGCAGGTGTCAAATTACGACAGTATTATAAGAACTTGGCAAAATACAAGTTATACCCAATGGAATCAAAACGCGTCTTCTTTACAATCTGAAGATGACATAATTGCATACAGCGCGCAGGCGCTTTCACGCGGTAATTTCGCGTCTGCAATAGGATCAATATCCCGTAGTTTTATAAACAGCCCAAGACATAGTTTCAGGTCATCGGGATTTGTCGGAGGAATGACAAGCGCGTATTCTTCGTTTTACGCCTATGAAAAT